>Ga0209367_1003779_pt1 | contig 20708 bp, 8 predicted proteins | sample WorMetLIZISLAND2_FD_187412 | JGI IMG/M metagenome (GOLD analysis project Ga0209367, IMG submission 187412) | Marine gutless worms symbiont microbial communities from Max Planck institute for Marine Microbiology, Germany - Olavius geniculatus... ...
GTACCATAGACGTGGTACGCCATCTAGGGAATAAATCCCTTGCAGGTGGTGAGATAACGCTCATGCATAGCTTCCTCTTACATTTCTTTTCATTAAACTTTTTAATTTGTTATGTCCGGTACTAAATGCAAATTATACGGGAAATTCGTAATTTTTACGTTGCACTCTGCATGTTTGTTTTCGGCGCGGATTTTTCATCCCGAGTGGATTCGGTATGAAAAATCGACCTTTCGACTCCGATATCTGACTGTGTGTCATCGGCATAAGCGCATTTTTCAGAAGACCATATTTCGGCCCGTAGGGGGTGCTGCGCCCCCAAATTTTTACACGCGCTAGAGAATCACCAAGTCTTACTAGCGCACCTCCCACCGGGGGTGGGGGCCCCCCCTTACAACTTTTTTCATAGGGGAGTCAAAAATTGGCTGAAAATGCAATAAAGGAGCGCTTATAACTTCGGAGTTAGGAGGTATAGCACGACGAAATTTTGGCACTTGACGCGCCTCTAGGTTGGGGTGTTAACGCAAATGTGAAATTTGGGGGCATCGCCCCCCTTAAAATTTGGGAGGGCAAAAAACGTCCAAAATTTAGTACGTTTTACGACAACTTTCGAGTTTGACCGCGAATATCTCTGGAAACAATAAAGATAGCGACAAAATCTAAACGGCGTTGACGAGAGCGATCCTTTCGGCGTTGAACAGAAAATTTTTTGTGAAATTCGGTCCACGACGAACCAAGTTATAAGCGCTCATGTTGACCTACCCTAAGTCGACAATGTGCGCTCGGCGTATACCAATGCAGTTAAGTTTGGGCCACGTGACTTTGATGCCGGGGAAATTTTACCCCCCCTTAATTTCCCCCAGTCGAACTTAGGGCGCCGGGCGGACTCACGTTGGGTTTTGCCCCAAATTTCTAGTGTTGTTTATGTTTTACCACAAAAAACATAAACAACATTTTTCCAACGCGAAACCTCCGTGATGCGTAAGCCGACCGGTGTAAAATTTTGCACGATGGTCAGTACTAAGCCCAATTTTATAATGCCGGTCCAAAATTTTGGCGGGCATATTCCAAAAAAATTTCAGGGGCAAAAAACATGCAAAATTTGGTCCGATTTCGGACGACTTCGAAGTTCGGCGGCGAATATCTCCGAAACGGATAAAGTTATTCAAAATCGGATAGTCATTCCGTTTATAGCGATTCCTCCTGCGTTAGGCAAAATAAGTACGGTGAGTTTGGTCCAGTGACCTTGGAGATTTAGATGTTGAATCGTACCCACCCAAAATGCATTTTTCGGAAGACCATATTTCGGCCCCAAGGGGGTGCTGCGCACCCGAATTTTTACACGCGCTAGAGAATTACCAAGTCTTACTAGCACACCCCCCACTGAGGACGGGAGATCCGCTTACAACTTTTTTCAAAGGGGGGGGTAAAAATTGGCTTAAAATGCAATAAAGGAGCGCTTATAACTTCGGAGTTAGGAGGTGTAGCTCGACGAAACTTTGACACTTGATGCGGCTCTAGGTTGGGGTGTTAACGCAAGTACAACTTTTGGAAGCACCGCCCCCCTTAAAATTTGGGAGGGCAAAAAACGTCCAAAATTTAGTACGTTTTACGACAACGTTCGAGTGTGACCGCGAATATCTCTGAAACAGATAAAGATAGCGACAAAATCTAAACGGCGTTGACGAGAAGGATCCTTTGCGCGTTGAACAAAAAAAATTTTGTGAAATTCAGTCCACTACGAACTAAGTTATAAGTGCTCATTTTGACCTACCCTAAGTCGCATTTTTCGGAAGACCATATTTCGGCCTCTAGGGGGTGCTGCGCTTCCAAATTTTTACACGCGCTAGAGAATTACCAAGTCTAACTAGCGCACCCCCCACCGGAGGCGGGGGCCCCCTTTACAACTTTTTTCAAAGGGGAGTCAAAAATTGGCTTAAAATGCAATTAAGGAGCGCTTATAACTTCGGAGTTAGGGGGTATAGCCTGACGAAACTTTGGCACTTGACGCGCCTTTAGGTTGGGGTGTTAACGCAAGTACGAAATTTGGGGGCACTGCCCCCCTTAAAATTTGGGATGGCAAAAAATGTCCAAAATTTAGTACGTTTTACGACAACTTTCGAGTTTGACCGCAAATATCTCTGGAAAAGATGAAGATAGTGACAAAATCTAAACGGCGTTGATGAGAACGATCTTGTCGGCGTTCAACAAAAAAATTTTTGTAAAATTTGGTCCACTACGAACAAAGTTATAAGCGCTCATGTTGACCTACTTTAAGTCGACAATGTGCGTTCGGCGTATGCCAATGCATTTGAGTTCGGGCCACGTGACTTTGGTGCTGAGGAAATTTTACCCCCATCCCTAATTTCCCACTAATCGGACTTAGGGCGCCGGGCGGACTCACGTTGGGCTTTGCCCCAAATTTCTAGTTATTATTATTATTTATGTATTGAAAATGCCAGATGGCAGCACAATCACACAATGCAAACATCGATAAACGAAGCTGCTCTAGCATCTTAGCTGTGCAGTGACCATTAATAGCACGTGTTTGCCCGTCGCCCGCCGTGGTGAAATGGGCCAAGTGGCGTTGTGACTCGTCTTGCCCACTCCTCTCACTGCGGGTGTTACCGCTCTGCATCAAAGCTAAGCTCGCCGGCAGCGCTGCACCCCACGTATGTAGAGGGAGGGGACAGTCCGTGAGGTGCTAATTACACCAGACAGTGAAGCAGTGTTTCACAACACAGCCACGATGGTGATGCAATGGCACATGCTGCAATGAGATGGCGTGACCCGTTATATAATAGGTATTTATTGCATAGTGATGAGTGACAGGGATTATAGACACCCGTGGATGATGGTGGCACTGCGGTGGTATCATGTAGTCACTCACCGTGGTGCTGCTATCAACAACTTTAGCCCAGCATATTGATGGGCGACGGTGAGTATGGCAAGGTCAGTCTCAGTGCATCCAGGGTTTAACTACTTGCTCATAGGCCTGATCAACATCACTCACTGTGATCCACCGACCAACTGACTGTGTTTGTACAGCCGTAAGTGGGCGCATCATAATTGGACATCTGCATTGGTTTTAGTGATGGTCAGAAAATCGAACCGTACAGAACCAAAACCGAATTTTTCCCCAAAACCAAACCAAAACCGACAAACCTCGGCCACTGTGAAACTGTAACAACACTACCATTAACAAATTAAAGGTTGAATCATCAAATCAAGATGTTCATAACATAACTGAAAAAATTACAGCAAAAATGTCACAAAAACTAACCCATTAAGGGACTCTCTCCCTCTTCTGACAAATAACTAGGAAGAGGTGAACCTGTAACACACAAACAACACACAAGACAAATGAACTACATTATGTATTCGACAGTAGTACTACCTGGTACTGGTAACCAGCTGCCTGTGAACCAGACCGGAAATAAGCCATCACATGTATCAGATCTAACCAACTTCAATTATGACAATGTTTTTATGCCAATTAAAACAGACAGAGAAATACAAAATGGAAATCATTAATTTATATCTGTACTATATTATCTACCTAGATAAAGCATTTAAGCACATAAGTTGCATTCAAACACTAGACGATCTAGCAATCAAATTTTTAAAAATGTTAATCCCAAATTATGAAACGTGGGATGTTTGTAAATGCAAGAGTTGAGAGAGAAAATTCAGCAAAAATAACATCTTCTGACAATTTGTAGTGTGCAGATGAAGCGTGCGGCTTAACAGTCTACTCAGTGATCAGGAGGTCCCAGGTTTGACTCCCGGTCATCCCACAAAAATCATGTAACAACCATTGGCAAGTTGTTCACACACCACAACCCATAAATACGACACCCCTGCCGACTAACTACCCGGTAATCAAAACCAATACCTGCAGGGGATGAAGAAGTATCCAATCCAGGGAAGTTTGTGTTTCCAGGTACAGTGGTGAGGTAGTCATCAAGTGGCGGCAAATGACTGGGGATATCACCGACATTCATGGGCACTAGCACAGGAGCCAGAACTGAAACACAGACAACAAACAGACTGTCTAATTGTGAACAGTACCCCCATTAATTAGTATCACAATCACTAGTCTAACTAAAAGGGCACTCAAGCGTGAAAACCTCTATCAAGGTTATGCCAATTCTTTCGACTGTGCTCAACCGATGGCACTGGCAGCACCAATGCTATGTCAATTTTCACTGCCACACCCTGTATCGCAACGGTAATGAATCACTAGATAAAATCGTGTATTCAATGCTGATCTGAATCATGACCAATATCTAAATCATGACCAATATCTAATCACATCTAGGTTGGGCCAAGTCTGACCTTCTCTTCTGCCAAATCCAAATAACTTTTCGTGTAATCCTACACACAAAGGAAGAGATAAATAAAACAACCTCCAACATCCATGGTGGAGGTAAATACATGATGTTTCATAAAAAGACATCCTTTTTCTTTTTTTCATGATTCGCTCAAACGATAATCAATTTACACGAAATTTTTACCAGTTATAGCTGGAAATTCTAATTTAAAATATTTCAACAAAATATGGTGGTTGTTTAAATATTCTTTGCTGGCTGTGATGTAATGTTGATGTCATAATATGCCCTGAGTACAAACATGGTCTTGCTGCAACTGGTGCTGACAGCTGCTGAATAGTTGTCGTGCTTCGACGGTAACTTTATCTGGTTCACTAATGAAAAAAGTTCATCGTACCAGCACTAAGCAACACGCAAGCATGAAATCAGGTGTTGCAAAAATTCAACCATCTTGTAAGCAAGTTGTGCTGGTGCACAGTCTTGCTGTAAGGCGTACAAGTACCGCCATTTCCAGAAGTGTGTAAAAGTGATTGTTTTGGGTGTTTTTGTGGCCACAGTGGAAAAACTTCAATAGTTTGTCATCAGTAACCAGATAAAGTTCACCATCAAAGCAGGGCAGCTATTCAGCAACTTCAGCACTCAGCACCAGTTACAGCAAGACCATGTTTGTACTAACAGCACATTATGACATCAGCATTACATCACAGCCAGTAAAAAATATTTAACCAACCACCATATTTTGTCCAAATATTTTGAATTATATTTTCTTCAGCTACAGCTTGTAAAAATTTCGTGAAAATTGATTATCATTTGAGTGAATTACAAAATAAAGAAAAACGGTGCCTTTTTATGAAACACCATGTATATGAGCTAAACACCAAAACCTAGCATATCAGTACAGAGAAAGAAGGAGGTGCAATTATCCCTTACCTTAATATACAAAAAAATACAAAATTTTTGGACTGGAAATCACCAATTTTGAGAGAAATCTGGGAGAAAATTAAAACAAATAAAATAAAACATATGTAATATGCAGGTTTTTGCATAAATATGCAATCGCATGTTCACATGTAACTGGCATCCCTAGTTAGTCAGAAAACTGCAGCATCTTGCCTTATCCCAAATTTTTAAATCTACAACAATGACAACACTACTGTTTAAGACCAGTGTAAGCTTGATGCTGCTTTTAAAATAATCTTATCTAATCACATGGTGAACAACAATTATAGTGAATGAGTCAGTAGAATTTTATACCCCCATTAACACATTAAAGGTCACTTCAAGAACAAGATTTTCCAAACAATTTCTTGCACTTATACTGACAACAAAAATGACAACAGCAAAAAAATCAAACTAGCAATGTGGTAATATAAACACTGAATATTATATTCCTAGCTTAAATCTTACATAAAAGCAGAAATGCTGGGTAGCATAATTCATACTGCAAAATTACATAAGTTAAAAATACCTATTCCTTTGTAACACACAAAATAAACCAACAAAATTTACGTATTTTGAAGTTAAACAGCTACATCATATTTCAACAATCAACATAAAATAGCCAAAAGTATGTACTCCACATGTGATCAGCAAGCAAAATGTCCCAGCTCCTCGGTTAGTGCTTATGTTATAATTAAAAAGCACTACACATATCAAAGATGATGTTCAGCAATGCAAGTTGTTATTGCAGCACTAACCAAGTGCTTCCACTCTGATGTAGTGATAGGGATTGATACAGACGTTGTCCTTCTTCATGCCAAATGCGTACTCACAGTTGTCAACTGCCTGCAGCTCGTGATGATTGTTCAGATCTGGCCAGCGCCACAGACAGCAGTAGATAACATGTGGCAGGCCTTTCTTCTGCGACACTTGCAGACGACCATCCAGCGACCTGGTCACAAACATGACGCAAAACGGTAACAATACCACTGAAGATGTAGCAGCAACATACTGTCCAGAATCGGCCAGGCTTTTCACAGCTCTGCAAACATAAGGCTGGTGCTCACCTTAAACAAAGCCAGGAGCGGGCAGTGAGTGGCAGACACAGCTCAGTCAGACGAACTGCATAAAATGAGCAGTGTCTCCCATATACTACTGTTAAGACATTAACATTAACGTATCAAATTACACTGCTCCTTAACAGACACATGAAAGAACAACTTGCCCACAGTTGTTAAATGACAGGCAGTTTAGTCTAACCTGAGACCAACATGCTAACCACTACACCACCAAACCACACACAACTGAAGACACAGCTCCTATTACGACATCACCGTTTGCATATGCACATTCTGTGTACAGGTACAGACTCCAGACCACTTGCTTGCTCAAGGCAATTTGATCATAACAAATCAGCTAATGCAGAAAAACCTATCAAGAACTAGATATTACACAGTTCACACCAGTATAATGCGGCAGGACTACTGTTCGCAGTTTGTTTTGTCCATATTTGTAATTCCACATCATAAGCATGGAATGGTCTGATCACTTCTGATACACAGGACCATAGCAGCTGATCCGGCAGCTGCCAAATCAATGTTTGGGCATGTTCCCCAAGTTCATATTTGACTAACGTGAAATACTGTGGCAAATTTTTGTAAAAATTTGCCCCTGGTACTGGCCCGCTATTCCGAAAATCTGCTATTCCAAAAATCCACTGTGCAGATATGCACCACAGTGCTAGGGTTAGGTTTAGGGTTGGGTTAGGGTGGTAACGGGAACTTTCGTTCCCACGTACTCATGGAACTTTCGCTCCCTGGTACTTTCGTTCCCTGGAACTCTCGTTCCCAGGAACTTTCGTTCCCTGGAACTTTCGCTCCCCTGAGCAAAAATGAGGTGGAACTTTCACTCCTCAATCGAGTTAACACTATAGGCCTACACACTTAATAAAAGCTGATTACATCAAAGGACGCCAGTATGCAGTGCAAATGCTCAATGTCCAAAACAAGAAAGCCCATCTGTCGATAAGGAACGTGCTACAGCTAGCCTAGCTATAGCTCTATAAAGGTTTTCCCAATGACTAAAAATGGGTTTAATGTTTAAGAAAGAGATTAAAATTTAAAATAATGGTAGAAACTTGACGAAAAATATAATTTAAGGAAAAATTTCTAAACAGATATAATTTCAAAGAGAATTTGGGGAACTTGAAACATTTCAGAAAAATAAATTCATAAAATAATTTGCTCGATCCTGCCATCTTTTACTACAATGAAGTTGTACAAAAATACGAACAAGCTATAACACTTTACTACCATTAGTTTATCAATTAAATAATCACAATTCGTGTTGGGGAGCGTAACCACGTTACGATGGCTGTGGGAATGAAAGTTCCATAATTCGGTTAGGGTTAATAGGAATAATGAACTTTTGGAATAGCGAACCTTTAGAATAGCAAACCCAAATCTTGCCCCTAGAACGCATCGGGGGCACAGCCTCCAGACCCATAATGTAGGCTTGTGCTCCCACGCTCGCCACAACAGCCAGACCCATCCAAGCTACGCTGCTACAGGCCTGACACATCACAAAGTAATCAGACATAATTGTTGACTTTGCATTTACTATGGATTACCTTAGGCCTCCTGTTACTAAAGTATGAGCAGCCTAATAATACATAGTAGTGAACCTCGGAATAGTAATGCATTTGGTGTTGGAGTCTTGAGTGGTGAGTGCCTTCTCCAGCTCCTTTAGGCCTCCTATCTTCTTCAGCTTTTTCACGAGGCTCTTCACCGCTTTCTCCGGCCAAATTCTGTCCGACCTATCCTCGGCTTTCTTCAGATCGAGAAGACGCTTGATTACCGGTGCGCACGGGTGGAAAACGGTCGGTAGCATCGACATGGTGGTTTTGCATGAGACGACCGTCAGCTCATAACACAACAGAAACACGAGAAATTCACAAACTGAAGCATACGACTGTATGCCAATAGATGAGTCAGAATCAAGTAAAATAATGGCATTGATACGCACAGAAACTTCAAACGAAACACTTTGTTTTTCGATTCCAACACTCAACTTCGATCACTAGAAAGACTTTCCAGACGGCTAGCCTGAGCACTCACTACTGTCTACGTCGTACAACGTACGAAATAGTGCGTCGCGCATGGATACGCGGCAGGTGCGCCAGGGGCCACGGATTGCTGGTGGGACGATTCGTGCAGTCCCTTTGATGACATGACTATCACGAAGATTCGACCACTGGGAGGTGAGGACAGGACACAGGGAGTCTTAGTGAATGCCACGAATGCTGTTTTACTGGTTAATTCTTGCAGCCAACAGTCTCATGACTAGCAGTGCACAGTAAACTATAACTACACTTCATTTTTCATATTTCAGGTATAAAAACACACCAAAATTATATATCCTTGAAGATGGATTATCTGATTTTAATAACTATTGGTACGAATATTTTAGACACAACTGGCCATCAAATAACTATTTATGTTCCCGTCTCACCAAACGTTTGTTTTTGCACTACCTGCAGGAAAACATTTAACAAGCGAAATATTAATTTCTATTCAATGCAATATTATTATTTGACTAAAATAACGCACATTTGGCACATTTTGTCCAAATTTCTAGTACTTACTGCCGACAGTAAATGTTCGAATTATCGGGCATTTGTGTAAGCACAGGCATGGAGATGCATTCTCGTTGCGTTGATAGCAGTGTTGATAGGCCTAATGTTCAGCTTCAGACTTCAACCAGTCGCTTCTCGAGTCCCATAAACTCGTTGCATAGCATTGCAAATACTGTCAAATAGACTGTGATCAGGGCTGTAAAGGGCTACGTATCTGAAATGATTGAATTTGCTTAGGCTTATGTTTTTCTTTCTCTTTTTATCTAATGTTGCATTTGTTCTGTTTCCCCAAGTAATGCAGCAACAGACGACAGGTGAGCTGGAAATTTGAATGGCCAGTTGATTGCCAGTTATGTCAAAAATGTTTATACCAAAAACTACTAAAATCTCATTATTCTTCTCCAAGTTACTATCAGTAATGTCACAGATGTTTTTTGGCGTTTTTTGTCTATTTTAACGCCGATTTCGTGTATTGATTTCCCCAGGTAGTGCAGAAGCATATGTTGGGTGAGGTGGAATCTTGAATAACCGTTTGATGGCAAGTTGTGTCAGGAATAGTTGTACCAAAAATTATTACAATCTGATAATCCGCCTTCAAGTTATGATCGATAAATTTTGGAGTGTTTTTATGCCTCACAGCGTAGGTCTGCAGATATATAGGACCCTGTAACGCTAAGTTACTCACTGCATGGCGGCGTATCCTATATAATGAGAACTAAGTCATATGCATTAAATTTTCTGCTTTTGCCTATTTCGCACAAGTTGCTATTAAGTCAGAGCCAGTGGCGGTTCTAGCCCGGAATATATGGGCGGGCACGGCCCCATGACGAGCGCGGTAGCGCGAGCCTATAACTGTGGTCGATCGGGGGGCAGAGCCCCCAGCGGGGTCCAGGGGCAAAGCCCCTGGTCTGGGCGTCATGGGGCGAAGCCCCTGAAGCTGAAACACTTTTGGCTTTTGGACGGTCAATTGAAGCCTCAAATTTGGCCATTTGCGTCATTCAAACGAAACTTAAAAACTTAATTACTGTTTCAACGAGCTTTTTATCTCTGAGTAGTTTTTACTTTTGTACATTATCCTTAGGTTTTATTGTAGTTTTTAGGTGTGTTGTACACCACTGGTCACTTTTGTAAGTGGTTATTTTTTGATTGATTGATTTGCTAAAATTTGCAAACGCAAATAAATTAGAAATTTGTGTTGTCTTTGCAAAAAATCATGGGTGGCAACGAAACTGGGGGGTTAGAGCAAAACTGAGGGGGAGGGCTGTGCGGGCCCCTCGGCCCGAGCCTAAAACCGCCACCGGTCAGAGCAAACTCTATATACAGTGAACGAGTCGTTTTAAATAACTGCAGCATCGAGGAGGTGCACGAAATGTCTCATACCCATTCAGTCACGTTCTCACTGACGTCGACGCTGTCGACGGTCACCGCGCTGGGTGGCCACTGGCCAGACCTGTGAATAGAGGTATTGGGAAGTGCTACATATTATCATTAGACTGCAATGACTGCCTTTACGCTTTGGTCCCATACTTCTACAGCGTGCTACATTACATGCTAAAACTCGCTCCGCCCAGTTTCTTCACGTGTTAAAAACTGCAGTTGTAGGCCTAACCAAAAAGTACATTTCGTTTTAAATCCAATGTCGTCCTTCTATGAAGGCAATGCCAGTTCTCTTAGCAGGGGCGTATACGTCCATCGAAGACTACGATGCTCAAAGCGTATTACTTTTTTCAAAGGGGGCAACTTTTGAGACTTCAGGGCTCCAGGGGGCAGTCATTTGACCAGATGTTTTACGACTGTGATGCTAAAAATGAGCCGAATTTATTTTCGTTCAAGGTTCCGTCCCAGACACGATTAGGAAAAACTTACGACGCTCCCCAGATCCCCTAATAGGCTAGGGAGGAGACAACCCTCCAATTCCCCAATCAATTCGATGCCTCAACCTCTCGCCTTCGGAAAATTCTGCGCACCCATGAGTAAGGATGCCGTCATCTGTCACTGGGGGCATTGCAGCACTTGACTAAGCTTGACGTGAGAGGGGTTCAAGTCGACGTTGTAGGGTGAGGGGTTAAAAATTAGTATTTTTCAGTAAAACTTTAAAAGTATGCTAAAAACTGCACTGATATTTTTGAAGATCCAATAAAAATTTTAGGGATGCAGGTTTTTCTAGGAATGGACGGCAACTGGAAGCACAGGCTTTTTAGGCCGAATCAACAGCATCACTGCATCAGGGCACTGAAAGGACCACATTAATCAGTATTAACGCACATTCACTAGTAGTTTACATCTGTGACCTCGTTTGCAACGCAGCACTATTTAATCGAACACAAACTGCACAAAAAAGGAAGCAGTTCACTTCTCGTAAATTATCATAATTCTTGCAAACCATGCCGCACACCTGCAAGAAATGTATCAGACGCTTTAATCACGCAGCTGCAGAATAAACTTACAATGTAACGGCATGGACACTTAATAGACAATGTGCACAGTAGGTCACTGGTCCACAATGAAACAAGAAGCACCACTTGTCAAAGAATATTACACGCAGTCGATCATGCAATCATGCCCAACATGAGCAGATAACAACCAATAAGTTAGAGATACAAGAATACAAGAATGCGGCATGATCAACTCAACATGTGTCTTATTTACATCTACGTTGCAACAGTCAAAGAGAATATCAACAGGCATGGTAGTGAATTAACACGTTTATAATAGACATATCTCGGCAGCAGCATCGTCACCATCAATATCAGGTCAGCTTAACTATCAGTTCGCATCCCAGGCAACTTCAATGGAAAGAAACATCAGCAGACGACCGGCCTGACTAGCACGTCATGAACAACACTGGCACCGACCAAGTCTTCTGGTGAATTAATAAGCCTCCGATTGAGCCATGTAATAAATGCGTTGATGTATCATCTGTACAACAACAGACCATTGTTAACATCCACAAGGTCTACATGATCTACAAGGTGTGCCAGTAAAAAAACAATCCCTTAGATAAACATGTTCACTTCGAAATTCATTTTTAAGCTCAAAGAAGCATAATTTTTGAATCGAACAAAACATTGCAACCAAACTCACTAGATATTTGGCTTAAACCTTTCTCTATACCAACACAAATCAGCTAAAACAATTCTACAGAGATATGAAACTTCTCTTGAGAACTGTTTGCATTAATGGCACTGGCACACCCTGTACAGCATGGTCCACAAAATGAGTAAACCACAAACTTTCATAACTCTTATCAATTACAGATCGATATTCAACAGTATGCCAACACACAATCCCAAGTACAATGCATACCATAGTCAAACATAATCATAAACAGATCAAAACACACAACTAGTTTTGCTGGAATCACTCACTACGAGTCACTTTTAAAGTGAAATAATAAACAAAAGTAAAATAATAAACACAGTTGATATTGTTAATGATGCAAATTAGCAATCAGTAAATTGAAAATAGATATCAAAATGTGTACAATTGAGTATTGACACCAAATTCGTTTCACTTCCATCTAATGAAACATACTATGAGAGCTAAAACCGAGTCAACAATTGACATGCAATTCGACGTTTGTTTGCGGTGAAAAATGATTTGCAAAGACAAAAACAAGCAGGTTCCTTCCTCAATAACTTTCTCAGTGCAGCTTTGGCTGAAGGCAAAATATTGGGTATGGACATTAACCTTCCACCCAAACTTACTCGGAACTAAATGCAGCATTTCAACTTCATATCTACTGTATGTAGTTCCTTAGATATCATTTGATGAAAAAAACTTTCCCAAAAAAAACCAGACACCCACTAGATTACCATCATAATTACTATAATTAAGCCATCATACGATTAACAGTACTAGGCCCTATACGCAATTTGAACTTCTCTACTTAGTTGAGATTTATGAGAAAATATCTTAAACTGGTAGTTCACTGATATACTGATCACTTCACTATATCCCAAAAATTTTTTAAAAAGTTCTGATGACTAGTCAACAGTGGTTAGGTGTACATGGGCATCACCTGTGATCACCATCAGTTGCAGTGAGTTCAATGCCAGCCGAGCCATCAAAAACACCAACGACATTCGTTGTATTGTCCACTAAACACAAGTCTTCTCTGCTGACACCAGTTCCTCTCAAACCAACTCGTTTCCTTGGAGCTTCGACGGAGTTCACTTTCTGCGCACAACGACGAGAACGAAGACTAATGCCACTGTCTGTGTCTTGGCAGCTAGCTGTCACTTCTGACTTTTTGATATCCACCACTTTAGTAACAGTAGTTCGGCTAGATCGTCGTTGACTAACAGCAGATGTTATGTTGAAATCTGATGCATGGTTTACTGACTCCAGGGTGGCATTTCCTCGCTTCTCTAAAGACTTCACCGGCATGTTTTGAATGACAGATTTTGTGGGATTGCTGCTGACATTGTGGGTTAGTTCTGTGGCTGACGATGCAGCTGTACGATGACTACTGCGAGTCGTCATTCGTGTTGCACACAGAACAGATGTAACCGTCGGCTGTTCAGCAGTATACTGTACACTGTTTGAAGAATTGCTAGTGGCCCCAATGTTTGAATCTATTTCAGCTGGCCTCTTAAGCCGGGCTGATGACCGAACGGCAGTACTAGACTCAGTTGTTTGAAATCTGCTCCTTGTCAACAAAGTACGATCAGATGATATAACTGAATAATCTGCTGCCTTGTGACAAGGAAGACTGGCAGAATCTGAGGCTACAGCAGCATCAACAGAAACAGCTGACACATTGGATGCAAGTGACAAAGTGCTGATATATCCATCGTTGACTGAACTACCCTTGCATAAAGTGTTGTTCCCATGCTGCAAATGCTGAGAATTCATTGCAACTGCATCATCACTATGCCGAAGATCAACTGACATGATAGAGTTCATATTGTTCGAAACTGCGGTATTACTATTTTTGGTGGAATCAAGTATATATGACAGCTCAGCCAAACAAGGGGATGACTGTAATGATGACAAGCCAGCATCTGTCTCAACCGAAGAAACACCTTCAAGAATATCAGGGCGTAGTTCTAAATCTGAGTCACCAGACGAAGCCGACAGTGCACCATTAAAATGGCTAGCAGTTTTAGTAACATGTAAGTCACCCTTCATGCCGTTATGAGAACTGACAACATGGCACGGCAAGCTGTTGCCTCCAACTACCACTGATGAAATAAGTTCTGACTGTGGTGCACTACACGTTAGTGCAGGACTACCTGTACTTATATACACAGAATATTTGGTAGTCACCAATTCTGGCTGGGTAGCACTGGTTTGTGATGCAACAAACAGTGACTTACTTGGCATCTGCAAGCTGTCTGTCACAGTTGAACCAGAAGACATGGCAGAAGTAATAAGAAACGGATCTGCACTGGCTGAACAGGATATGATCTTGCCACTGTTAACATTTGCCTGCTTTGAAATCACTTCAGCACTTACTGTGATAGGACTGACAGATGATGTATGGTTACTGTCAGTAATCAATGGCTGGTGTGAAGTTGAGTTAACAGATGCTGCTGACAGACTGTGACTATTTATACATGAAGCAGCAGCACAGATGGGTGTAGCCGACAGCTGTCGTTGTGACATGTTAGACATCACAACCTTACTTCTATCTTGCAGCAGCTTCTTTGCTGAAAGCTCCGATACAGGAACTGAGCATGCAACACTGACAGGATATGGCCGAATCTCTGGAAGCTTTGAAGAGCCAAAAGTCTGTAGTGTAGTTGTAGGAGACACTGGAGGTGATGGATAAAGGCCAACACCTCGCATTGCCTTTTTAACAGATTCTGTCAGATTCAATGGATAACGAGGTGACGTAATTGGCAATGGAGGGTGCGTTGAATATGATGACACTGGCAAAGATGTAGAAACAGACGACGAGGAAGCACTTGATGCCAAACATTCACTTCTGGTGACGGACTCAACAGAAACTTTTACCGGATCATCAATAGAAGTAGCAGATGAGAGAGTAGAGGCTGCAGCAAAGCTGATAACTGGGTTTGGTGGTTGGTTCAACTGATGCAAAGAGACAGCGGAAGCCACCACTGCTGTTGCCAACTGAGGAGCACCAACAGATGCTGTGGCTGAAAGTGATGAAACAGGAGTTGTACAAGTCTGCAACAGAGCAGAGGCCATGGTGGGAGATGTGCGAACAATGCCTGAAGCAGGACTCGACAACCGCAAAGACACAAGTTGTGCCTGGCTCCGATCGTGTGATGCCAACAAAACAGAGCTGGTCTGCAGTGGAACAGATGACAGCTGTAGAGAGGACATGGTTAGTGCTGGTGCCGGTGGTAGTGATGGTGACGTCACAAATGAAGGCAAGAGATCGTTCGGCTGCTCAGATGCCTTCACCTGGTCATCATCAGAAGCTGGCAGCTGCAGTCGAGCCATCTTAGCCATATCAAGTAACTGAGCCACGGTCAAGTGAGACTTGCCAGTGCCACGCTGGGTTGTTGAATCCTCTACTCGAGGTGTGCTCCCTCCGCGTCGGTCCTTCGATGAACCATGCTTTGATTTACTAGCAGCACTCGAAACAGCCAGCTTGAACTTCGCAAGGTTATCCGTCAGCATTATAGCATGCGGCCCAATACCAGGTACTGCAGTGGATTCTAAGTTTTGCTTATCAGTACCAGTTGTTATCGCCACAGCTGGGGAAGATGACAGTGGTATGCAAAATCTTCCTGCAATGGGTACAATACTGCCTTTCACATTTGTAACAGCAGCACTTAAACCTGTCAACTTACCATCTGGAGTGAGCGGTGCACGAGTGACACAGTGCAACAATGGACTTCTAGACAGTGGCGTGGGATTAACAACTGTCAACAAATTTGGCATCACTGGCCAAGAGGTTGGTGCTAAGTTTGTCGACAATGGAATGGACTTCTTTGTATCAGTAATCGAAACTGCAGCTTGTCCAACACCAGCAGATGACAAATTACTCTCAGTAATAATGCCGGTGTTGACTGTAACAGAACTGGAGACCATGCTTGAGACAACTGATAACCCGCAAGTCTTCACTTCTGGTGGCATGCTTGTAGAGCACAGTACCTTCACCATTGGAAAAGTCGACACGAATGAAGAAACAACGCTGGAAACGCCAGTCTGTAGTTGGGACTCCGGACTAACTCCAAAGCCACCAACGTTTACTGCTGCCTTTCTGCGCTGCTCTGGTGGGAAGCATGAAACTGCAGGAAAAAAGCAAGTGTTAGATGATGGCACAGTTGTGGTAGAGGCAAGACCATCAGCATCCTTCCCCCTGCTCTGTACACAAGACGAAGTGGTTGTGGCTGTTGACGAGGAATGAAATGGAATGCTGGTGGTAGCAAGAGCAATACCATGCAAACCATGCAAGGACTGCAAACTACCTTGCAACAGTCCGGCATTCTTAGTCCAGCTGTCAACAAGACTAGACACATGGAGTGCACTGCCGTTCTGTTTTGCCAGAGAGAATGCCATCTGCATGAGGTCAGTCTGTGAAGTGCTCGGCCGAGGGATGGCGTAGCAACTAGTACTGGAATTACTGCTCTGGGTTGGAATGCAACTGGACATACTTTTCTGTCTCACTGACTCTGAGCATACAACCGGCAAAGCATTGGTGACTGACTGTTCACTCGCTGGAGAAGGTTTCACAGTCAGTAAGCTACTCTCACTGGAAACACAAATCTCGGTGGCTTTCATATCATTACTGCTGATACTGGAGTTTTCTCTCAGTATACTAACGCTTGAAAACTTCACGTCTTCTACTACCTGAGGCTGTTTCACGCTTGACAAACCACTAGCGGATGATGACTGAGCAGTGTCACACTGTACGTGGCTAAGTTTATCAGACTGTGATGCTACATACCAGCCGACACTATACGATGAAGTGGATGCTGCAGATACAGAAATCAAAGAAGTGGAAACTGTCAATGAAATACCCTCGTTCTTCAACAGTTGATTTCCACTTGCCACACGTGGGTCAAATTCAGCTGTTTTCACAGCTGCCAAAGTCGCACTGGTTGGCATCAAGCCGGGCACAGTTTGATTAGACAGACCACTTACTGTGATGTGCTGGTCACTACTTAATATAGCAGTGCTATTTCTAACTGCAGTTGCAATAGGTGGTTGGGTGCCTGACATTGCAGAGCTGAAGCAAATAGGCAGGCTAAGGCCTTCTGCAATATTCACAAGTTCAAGGTTGCCGGTGTAAGGATTGATTATTTGACGTGCTTGATCGGGCTCTCCAGTCAAACACTCATCAGTAGGATTCTCATTAAATGCTGGTATGTGGCTACCGCTGCTCAATGTCACAGAACTGCCCACAGCAAGCGTGGCAGTGGCACATGAAATATGAGTCGGTAAAACATCTGACGAGTTTGCAGCTAACTGGAAGCTCGTCTCTGGAATGACTGGCTCCCGATCACATCTCATCTGTTTAACTTTCTTTGCAGTGGTATTCCGCCGTCGTTTCTGTGGAAGAACCAAAGCACTTGTGTCTAGTGGCATTACAGGCTGAGGTGGGATGGCAGTGATACCTTGCTGTCGCTGTGTCTGTAGCAGATTGACAAGCAGTGGGCTGGACGATGCAACATTCGGTCGGATGGCGGCTCTCAGTGGTGATATAAAACACACACCTTGTGGAAACTCTTTCCCGGGCACTGGTGGTACGGCAAAACGAACTGCAACAGCGTCGGAACCCACACAACCAGGTATGCTGGGCCACCGAACCAGTCCAACTGATCTTGGCTGAGCAACGTTTACGTTCGAGATAACATTTGGAAGTGGACACTCTACCGCAACAGTTCTTGCTGCACCAGCTGCTGCAGGCAAGACACCAGGACAGCAACCTGGTACAAGTGACGCTGGCATCTGAAACTGTTGAACGTGCGAATCTGAAGGATAACTGCTGGTGGTCTTTCCACTGCTGCTAAATCTGACACTCGATGCTGGTTGACACACAGCTTGACTGCCAGCACCAGAGATGACATCAGTTGGCTTAGTATTAAAGTTACTCGCATTATCGCCAACAGACAGTGACATAACACGATCACCGCCAATCTGTACTGCCAGTACGCCGAGTTCACGTAAGACAGAGTTTGGGTTCTGTGCAAGTTGACGCAAACGTTCGGCAGCATCAGCTGGAATGTTGAACGTGACTCGAACACTGTTCCATGGCTCCACCTTCTTCAGAATTAGACTTCGTTCATCACCTGCAGCCAAGCAACACATTTCCATCGATATCATTACATCAACCAACTTTTTCTGGTGGCTAGGGACCACAGTCACAGAATTTCACATTCCGCGGGCCAGTCTGCTAAATTCTGCTGCTCACCGCAGCTATTTTTCCCAATTTTACAGCATCATATTTATGAAGTAAAACTGATCACCTTTGGTATTATTTAACACCCGAAAATGTTGAACAGAAAAATAATAGTAATTACCAGATAATACCAAACTCTGCAAAAATCTGTGGAAATGTGCGAATTCTGCAGCTCGTCTGAAATTTCACAATAAACAAAAAACTGTGGTCCCCAGACCCACTGACGGCCATTCACAGAGAGATGTGCACAGTGGTTGTGGTTGCAATGGTAAAACTTCAACAGTTTGTCATCAGTGAACCAGATAAAATTTACCATCAAAGCAAGGCTATTCAGCGACTGTCAGCACCGATTGCGACAAGCAAGTTTGTACTCACAGCACACTATAACATCAGCATTAGAACATTGCTAGCAAAGAATCAACAGCCGTATTTTGTCAAAATATTTTGAACTAGAAAGCAGTCAGAGACCTCAGACCTCTGCCAACGGCATGTTGTTCGCCAGGTGACAGCACCATATTCGGTATGGCAGCGGTTTCCCTTATGCCCCATTGAAAGCAATGTTAATGATAATTTTAAAAAGATCCAGAATCCAGGATTCCTTCCGGATCACCCCCAAAATTGAATCACTGGTAGTTTTTGCCATTCCCAACATTCCCAGAAAATTTCAGAAAGCACCATAACTTTTTTAGTTATCTTGCTGACATACAGACAGACAAACAAACTCTGGCAAAAACATAACCTCCTTGGCAGAGGTAATTAGTATACCTTCAGCTACATCTGGTAAAAATTTCATGTAAATTGATCATCATTTGAGTGAATTATGAAAGAAAGAAAAAGGTGCCTTTTTTATGAAACACCATGCACAAGTAAAAAAAAACTTAATGACATGGCCCATGCAAAATAAAATATGATTACAAATGTTAATCATCAATCATTTTAGGCTGTTAGGAAGTCCAAAATTAAAATGAAATTTTGGTCAATTAAAAAAAATTTAATCAATTAACACTTTAATGATTAATCGATTAATTAATCCTCAATTTCTGCAGAAAAAATTAGCAATTATCAAACTGCATCATTTGCAATTTATGTCTATGTCACTTTCAATAACAATGAAGATTTTCTGATGAAGTTTGTTAATGCTAAGTAGCTAAAGAAGTGACAGCGAGAAAACACCATCAAAGAACACGATGCAAAAACACCAACTGAACTAGAACAGACTTGGTGACACATTCAACAAACCAGCAAATATCAGTCGTTGAAGTTGCTCGCGGAATTCTGACAACTGGTGGTGAAAGTCTGGTGCGTAGTAGTCACCAACACAGGTCAGCACTGTCTCCAGATACTGAGCTCCTGGACCCATCACTGCAAGTGCTTCTTATGCACAGCTAGGGCAGCCTCCGAAACCTGTGAAACAACAACAAAACTATAGCACAAACACCGCAAAGTGGATGCTAATGGATTAAATTCTGCAGATAATGATACGGACATTTGACAAAATAGCACAAAAACCAAAAGAGTAAACTACCAAAGAAAACTGCCATGTCCACATTTTACACACAACAGCTATGCAAAGTGTGTCTTAGCTATCATCAAGGCTTCCGTCTGTCTGTCTGTCACATCCTGCAGCCCTATAAAAAGGTACAAACTAGGATAAAACAAAATCTTCACTGTGGCTACAAAGACTCTTAATTTTTCGTGAAAAAATTTCGTAAAGCTAGGTGAAGAGATGCACCTCAAACAAGAGAGACAAAAAAGGGCACACATTTCAAGATTAAATTGTGCCAAAATGGATAGAAATATACCAAAACAACATGCATATAAAATTTTCAGCTTTAGTGGTTTAAGTTTCAACCCCTTAGGTTCAAGGGGTTCACTTAAAGCACTGTTGGCTAAAGAAGTAGATCTGCAAGCACCAGTTTGTGCTGAGATTGTGCAAAACCATATTATACCAGTTCAGTTCAGTTTATACACTCTTCAAAAAAGCACATTGTGCATACACTGTGTCTCAAAAAAATGTCCCACTTTGTAACTGTCCCTATCTTTGACAAATATTAGCCAATTTTCAAAATTCTTTCACTCGCACACTCTTTGGACAATTTGCAGTAAAGCAGTTATTGAATATCCCACCACACCATAACTGTGTCGCTACACTACCTTGTGAAATATAAATGCAAGAAAAAAACTAACAATACTAAGCAACAGGCATGTTGGAAGATGAAAGACACTTCAGACCAAAATCGCAACAAATGATCTGTACAATGCTATGCTGTATTAGACCCGTCTTTGTGGATATCTGGCATGTTATACAGAGTGTTTGTTTCTGGCCTTCATGGTTTAGTAAGGCTACCAGTTCATCCACAGTGGTCATGTTCTCTTCAGTATGTGCATGCTTCAATCTGCCGCTCTCATGCCTTTGTTCAGTGCTTCCTGTTATCCAAATCTTTTTAGTAATGTGTCCCAGTCCTTCCCTGTTTCTGTTTAT
>Ga0209367_1003780_pt1 | contig 20704 bp, 10 predicted proteins | sample WorMetLIZISLAND2_FD_187412 | JGI IMG/M metagenome (GOLD analysis project Ga0209367, IMG submission 187412) | Marine gutless worms symbiont microbial communities from Max Planck institute for Marine Microbiology, Germany - Olavius geniculatus... ...
GAGATAAGGCCTAGGTTACTATTAATCACCAATAGGAAATCGTATACTGGCTTTCGATTGGCGCTGAATTCAGTGACCTTGGATGACCTTGAACGCCAAAATAGGGGTTTTTACGGATTTTTTTCGCAATATGAGGCTGCACAAGTCTTTATCATTCACAAGGAGGCGCCACCGTCGCCAACGCCACACGCGCCTATGGCCGATGTGTATTAGGGTCCTGATGGGCCGAGTCCAAGTGATATGCAATTTTTGAAACTATAACTACTGAACTGGAAATGCTATAGGCTTTCGCGCCTCTCGTGAGCTTTGCTCAAATTTCTTGTTTCGCATGCAATTCAATCTCCATGGCAGTCTTTGCATTCCTGCTGTATTTCTCTACTGCTATGGTGATAGAAAAAAAACAACATTTAGTACAGAGTCCACGAAAATACGCCATTTTGACCTTAATATCTAAAAAAATTTCTGCGCAAAGGGAACTGCTCTCTACCCAGACCCTTTCCCCTGTGGGAGGGGGACACCGCCTCCGCACACCCCACCCCCATTGGCACCTTCAGCGACCTTTCCCCCCAACTTCAACTCCTGGATCCGCTTATGCACTGAATAACTAGCTTCCACTGGGTTACAGTTAGGCCCTACATAATATAAAAGACAAAAATTGGGCTCCTTCTTGCCAGTGATAAGCGACATGATTTCCAAAAAATGACCAGTCTGGGTAATAATATAGTATACGTTTTTGTACTTTATCAACTTCTAATCTTATTTTTTTTATTTTATATGTGAACACCCGACATAGTTGTGGACTCACTCATGATTTCTATAATAATATGCACGTTTTTTATGGGCCTGTACAAAATTACGTTTTGTGATACCCAACAGTCTGTACGCTTTATTAACTGCAAAGATCACTGCACTTTTCCAACTATCGGCGACTGTCGCACTCAGCAGCGCACGCTGCTATCGGCCAGAATTGACGGTCCGATAGCGCCGATAGCGGCCGATAGTCCGATAGTCGCCGATAGTCCGATGCGGTATTAAGTTTGACCCGTGTTGAAGGTTTAGTCTGACAATTATCTCTTTTTATTTGCCTGTGGAGGAGCCTTATAATTAGATAGAGTGGTAGGCATTGTCCAGTATACACATTTTTCTGGGTTAACCAAAGGAAATTTCAAGTAAATAAATGGTTTGTGCTCATGTGCTGTTGTGGCCACAGGTATAACTTCGATGAAAGGGGCTAATTAAACAAAACCAGTCTGGATGTGTGTATTACACTGTTTGTGCATCTGTTGCAGATTTCTGATGACAGTTCTGGCTATGCTTTGGACTTGTTCTGCATTCCCAAGCACTATGAGAATGATCTAGAGTCCGTGCTCATTCCAAGTGGATTGATCAGTGACAGGTGAATTCCCCTCATAGCAGCAGTTTTAACTGTTAACTATTGCTATTTTTCTTTTGTAATTTGGTCGAATGTTATCTATACACGTTGCCTGTTTTTTTTTATCCTAAGCTTTATTGTGCTTTTTAGAATTTGCATTTGGCATTTTGACTTTTCAGTTATTTGACAAAGACTACCTGTATGACAGGTTGGAGTAGCTAAGTAATTGCTGTTGTAGCTGTAGATGTACTTGCGGTAATATTTATTGAGAAGTTGTAGCTGCATTTATTGCAGTGGTAACTATCACAGTAGCACAGTATTTATTTGATCAATCTACAGTTATGTTTACAACTCACTGTCCTCAATGCCTAGCATGTTTTGGCCCGTTGAATTGTCTGAGACCTGACTGCTTTCTTGGACCACTTTCAGCACTGCTCGCTGTGTATGTGAAGATTGAAGAAAATCATCTGCAACAAGATTGTTATTATAAGCTGTATTGGTTTTTTTGCAACCTTTATTGAGTAGTTTGACTATTGTTGTACCAGGAAGCTTAAAGCAGTATTGCTAGTTAAGTTATGTCTGTCCACATTGTAGTTTATGCTGCTTGTCTGTTTAGGATAGAGAGGCTAGCACGAGACATCACCGCAGACCTGTCATTCGAGCCAGTCGTGGCTATCTGCATACTGAAGGGGGGCTACCGGTTCTTTGCTGATCTCTGTGACAAGATCCAGGCAATTGGACGAAACTCAGAGCGATCGATTCCGATGTCATTGGACTTCATTCGACTACGAAGCTATGAAGTAAATCAACTTGGTTGTGTTTGTAGGTCTGTCACTCATAACTGGAGTATTAGTATGTATTACTCTTCTCGGCATGATGTGGCAATTTGACTTAGTACGTTGTTGTTCTTACAAATGCAGTTCGACTGTGACATGCCATATTAAATTGTTAATGCTAAGACTGGTGACCATTTAAAGGTCCGTGGACACCAAAATTAACATATACATTTTATCCATTTTCCTGAAAGTGCAGAATTTTCTGATAACTTTGACAGCAATATTGGCACTTAGCATTTTGTCAACATGGAAAAATTTACCTTTGAAGTCGACGATCTACGAAAATGACGTAGAAAACGCGTCGCCATGATGACCCACGGTGATGTCATGAGTTAGCCTATAGACGTCATGAATATTAATGGCCTAGCCTAGAATGATGACGTCGTCGGCTAGGCCATTAATATTCATGATCTATATGGGCTAGGGTCATGACGTCACCGTGGGCACTGATAGATTAGAATATTTTGCATAACATAACGTAATGCCGCATTTTGTTTGAAATCACACATTAATTCCATATATTTATGAAGCTCAAATCGACGTATTATATATGCGAGGTTAAATGTCTAATTTAAATCTACAGAAATTGCACGAGTGAGTTTGACCGTGGCCATGGACCTTTAAACATATGTTTAATTTTCATGGTCTTTATTTAAGCCACATGGTTCAACTGACCCTGCTAGTCATATGGCTATCACTTTCGCTATCGATTGAACAGTTTCGGTCGTCGGCGCTTTTCTGTGGCGGGCCCGTCGATTTGGAATTTGCTGCCAGACAGTCTTCGTGACCCAGAACTGAGTCTCGATACTTTCAAACGTCAGCTGAAGACATACATTTTTGCGAAATATTGATGACAAAATGTATTCAGCGCATAAGAGATCTTTTTGAGTATGTGCCATATAAATTTACACTTTACTTACTTACTTACTGACTGATGACGAATCATCGAGTGTGTTAGGTTTGTAACCAACTGACCTCTTTGGTTAATGGTGCTAGTTATTATCCTGACTTGGATGGTTAAATTGCGTCAAATATGTTGCAAAAAGATGCCACAGTCTGCTTCTTTTGAGACTTTTGCAGTTGCTTTTTGTATATCACATACCAGCGTAGAACAGCTTGTTGTATATGGGACACTATGGTGCCATGTACACATCTGGCTCTTTATCAGTTTTTGCAGGAAGATGTATGAATTGAAGAATAAATAAATAATATAGCACTTTTCATTTGTGCTGAGGTTGATTCTGGTGCCAGTGTGAAAAAAACTGATTAGAAGTATATGAAGACGTTGCTATCTGAAGCGCTGAGCAGGCAGAGAGCATAGCAGAGATTTTATGGTGTTACAGAATGAAAACTCGACGGGTGAAGTCCAAGTTGTGGGTGGTGACACTCTTGCTAACCTTCAGGACAAGGTGAGACTGAACATCGATCATGCAGAAATGCTGGAAAGACTAGGCAGTGGTAGGAAGCTTATACACCATGTCTAGAAAAAGTATACTTTTTGACTTTAAAACAACTTTTTGCAGAAAGTGTGGCAGTGAAAAAAATTGTCAAAATCTGTTGAGAATTGCCAAATATGTTGTCAGAAATTAAAGGGTATCTTTTTTCTGGACAAGTTGGTAGAATAGCATACATTTTGTGGTGACAACAGAAAATAGCCTAATAAACGAATGTTGACAGCAGTATTGTGGGTTTAAAAACGTTGAGGGGGGCAGGGAGTTACCGCTTTCCAACAGACAACTGCAACTTTTCTTCAGAGGAGAAATGAGTGCTCAAAAAATTTTTTTTTTTTCATAAATTTTTTCAATATGAGGTATTTCCAGCAGCCAACTTTGTATATTGGGATGCAAGCTTGCCAGCAAGTAGACAATTTTCCGGTGAGCTAAAATTACATGTGGTGTCTATTGTCTCTCCATCCCTTTTGCTACAATGCTGCTGAATGCCATGCTAGAAAGGAATGTCATTGGTCATTGTCTGTTAGTCTGTGCTATGTTCTGCTGGTTGCAGAATGTGTTAATCGTGGAGGACATGATTGACACTGGCCGAACAATGCAGAAGCTTCTGTCTCTGCTTAGAAAACACCAGCCGAAGAGTGTTCGTGTTGCAAGGTTTTTACTTTTCAGTTGCCCGGAAAAGATAGTTTTTGGGAGGGCTTATGTTTTGCTGGAATTAATTTTCCTTTTTTTTCCTCGCGTAACCTCCGAGCTCCGTCGGCCGATCTGCGCAAAATTTTGCACGATGCTCAGCGCTGCGTTCGGTTTTATAATCCTGGTCCTAAATTTTGGGGGAGCCTCCACAAAAAATTTTTAGGGGCCAAAAACATCCAAAATTTGGCCCGATTTCAGTCGACTTTAAAGTTCGGCAGCGAATATCTCCGGAAGGGATAAAGATATTCAAAATCGGTGAGTTACTCGTTCGACAGCGATTCCTCCTGCGTTAGGCAAAACAAGTCCGGTGAAGTTTGGTCCAGTAACCTTGGAGATCTCGATGTGGAATTGTACCCACCCAAAGCGCATTTTTCAGAAGACCATATTTCGGCCGCTAGAGGGTGCACTGCCCCCAAATTTTTACATGCACCAGAGAATGACCAAATCTTACAAGCGCACCCCCTACTGGGGATGGGGGCCCCCCTTACAATTTTTTTTCAAAGGGGGGTCAAAAATTGGCTTAAAATGTAATAAAGGAGTGCTTATAACTTCAAAGTTAGGGGGTGTAGCCCGACGAAACTTTGTCACTTGATGTGTCTGTAGGTTGAGGTGTTAACGCAAGTACAACATTTGGGGGCACCGCCTCCTTAAAATTTGGGAGCGCAAAAAATGTCCAAAATTTAGTACGTTTTACGACAACTTTCGAGTTTGACTGCAAATATCTCTGAAATCGATAGAGATAGCGACAAAATCTAAACGGCGTTGACGAGAACTATCTTTTCGGCGTTGAACAAAAAAAATTTTGTGAAATTTGGTCCACTATGAACAAAGTTATAAGCGCTCATGTTGACCTACCCTAAGTTGACAATGCGCGTTCGACGTATACCAATGTATTTGAGTTTGGGCCACGTGACTTTGGTGCCAGGGAAATTTTACCTCCACCCCTAATTTTCCCCCAATCAGACTTTGGGCGCTGGGCGGACTCAGTTGGGCTTTGCCCCAAATTTCTAGTTTACTTTTCTTTATTGCCAATCATAAGAAAAACAAAGTCTTCTAAACTATTAAACCTAGAGGGCAGCACTGATCTTCGTTTCCTTAGCTAAGGTGTTATCTAGACACCAGTTTACACTGTCAGACCATGGATACAGAGCTAGTGCAAAGCACCATGTGCCTGTTTGGTGTTTACATCACAGCCTTTACCAATACTTGTTAAGTTGTTGCACCTACACACATAGGGATGGCCAGGCTGAGTTGATCTGAGTGGCTGGTTAAATATCAAGATGGTTTATGTGCTTGCTGATACTAACTAGGCCTGACGTTGATTAACTTCATCGATGCAATGCAAAATGACATTACCAACTAAGCCAAACTGTCTGTCATTCATCACAGTTTATTATTTATCACACTGCTGGCAAGACAGTCATATTTTAGGTCATATTTTGTATTAAAAGTTATGCAGAAAAACAGTCGGGTTGTGTATACTGTTGTCCGTTTTGTGATTTGCAGTTTACTGGTTAAAAGAACACCACTAAGCAGTGGCTATTGCCCTGACTGTGAGTACAATTTTTAGTCCAAGTCAACTTTTCATCAGTTTTATATTTACTGGTATTTTTTATGGTTTGACGCTTGTCTGGTGTCATACTGCAGGAATTCTGTGTTCACTGTTCAGCCACATACTTTCTCTAGCATGTGATTAAGATCCTTGGCTGTTAGCTGAGAGACTTCAGAGATTATTCACTGAAAAAATAAGAATAAAACGCAAGCAGTGAAACACTGTGACCTGTGCTTACTTCTTACTATCATATAAGCGAACAGATCGTAATCATTCAATGTAATTGTGTTTGGTCGATGCACAGCTAGGTAGAATGCATCAAATTGTTAACATTAATGGGTATGTCACTGAAAATATCTCAAGCCAAGTTTTGTTTCATTTTGTTACATTTTTCTTTGCAGAAATCTGCCATTTTTGGAAATCCAGCCAGAAATTTTGCTTTTGCTAGATTTGCTGGAAAAGGCTGCTTTTTACACGCAAAAGCAGTCTAGAAGCATGTTTTAGCCATCACAATTCTGTTCATACGTCTGTCCGTCTGTGTGTTTGTCACACGGGTGGACCAGTCAAAAACAGTGCAGGTTAGGATCATCCAATCTTCACTGTCGGCTGCCTGGAAGACTCTAGTTTTAGGAACCGTAAAGCTTTTCCATAAATTTGGATGGGGGTTACCCCAAATGAGGGTGCTAAATGAGAGGGGATAGGAAAAATTTACGATTTTTAGCCAACAAGTCGCTGTATCTCAATAACGATGCAAGAGAGGACTTAAGTTACTATTAATCACTAATAGGAAGTCGTACACTAGCTCTTGATTTCCACTGAATTCAATGAACGTGGATGACCTTGAACGCCAAAATACGGGATTTTATGGATTTTTTGGAGATTTCAGGCTGGGAGACAAATTTCAAAAGTGATTTGCACCGAAATCAATTCAGATAGACATGGAGATGCTGCATATGAAATTTTCAGCATTGAACGTAGATTTTGATCGTCAAAGTCTCGATTTTCTAGGTCCAAGGAAACCTGCGCATGAGGGCATCAAAGAGTGGTACCTCCTTAAAAGTCGTTATTTTGCTGTTGTTGGCCAGTTTTTGTGAAAACGGTTACATATAGGCACGTGCATGCTGCCTATCACAACAAGCACCAGTGACGAGCTTTTCAGTCATATCAACGTCGATGACTTTGAAAGACCCTGAACTTCCAAAATAAGGAGTTTTTATTGATTTTTTGCGATCTTCGGCTGCAGCGCACACTCTAGGAATGAACGGCAACGAAATGGCTGGAGATAGACTGACAGTTTGCGAATAGGAACTGCTATAGGCTTTTGTGCATTTCATGAGCATTAGCTCAAATTTCTTGTTGTTTCAGCTGGCCCAACTGAGGCCAAAATTCATTTATAGTGTTATTCTCATTACTGTTTATTTAATAGACAACAATAACAAAAAATTGTTGTCACATTTTAGGAACTTTATTCGTATATTACATTGCTGTATGGTCTGTTTCTTTGTATGTTTCTGTATATATGGTCTGTCTGTCTGTCTATCTACCACACTGGTACAGTCTGCTAAAGCCGTTGGATGGTGTGTGATGCCATTTGACAGGATGCTTATGTACTTATGTAAGACAGACAGACAGGGGCTCTGTTTCCACTGGATAATTTGGAAGGATAATTTGCGGGTATGAATTCTCGGTCAAAATTTGCATTGCATGTTGTGACCGAATACTGGCGGACAACGGCTATGCCATGGACAGCCTATAGGAAGGATCTCGGCAACACCTTATTCAGTGGTACCAATCCTGACGACCTACAACTTATTCTTTTCACAAATAGTATATTATTCATAGTAATTTTGCTTAGTGCCAATTACGTTGGTTTTTGTTTGTCATTTGCAGACGTTGGATTTAGTGTTCCGGATCATTTTCTGGTTGGCTATGCCCTGGATTACAATGAGTACTTCCGAGACCTCAGCGTATGTTTCACAATGTTTGTTCACACTTAGTATTTAACAATCAAATCTTCTAATTTATGGTTGGTTTTTCCATGCATAGTTAATGGTCGATTATATTAATCTTCTGTCAACTTTGGGGATTAATTGTCCATCATCTTAGTAACTGTTTTTATTCACGGGTTCCATCAAATTGCCCATCAAGTTTATTGCTGATTGTTGGCTGATTGGTCAGAAAATTGTCAATTATATTTTGGTTTATTGATATTGCTAAATGAATGAACTGCTATTATTTGTGATATTGTGCTTTGAAGACATTGCATTGATGGCTGTTGTAGCACATATGTGTGGTTAATGCAAACGGCCGAGAGAAATACCGAATTACATCGACAAGCGACAAATGCCAGTCTCACTGATCCAGTTGCCTTGCGTGCTTTCCATCAATTTATACTGACTGAATATGTCATATCAATTTCATCGTTTTGGTGTTTTAGTTCTATCACAGGCCAGTCACTGCATTTGGTGCATTAAGATTTTATGTTCACGAGTGTCTTGTCATTTTGGTGTCACCAGTTATGTTATTTAATTGTTCCATTTTATTGCTTAATTCATTATAATATTGTATGAGCTTCTGCCTGTGAGATGTTAATGTACTTTGATTACTTTGATTTATTGCTTGCTTTCTGCTAGGTCTGTCTAGTTCTTTTAAAGCCACAGTGTGCTTTCAGGTAATCTGCTCATGCATGTAATTATGTTGTGTTAGCATGTTTTTCATGTTAGATACCAAGTGTCTAATAGTTCTGTCTAAGGGTCAGTTTTTTGATTGCAGTGATTATGTGTTCAGTTATTTTTATTCTATGTTAATTACAGTTTTAAATGGTATCCATTTTTTGTTGTTGAAAGGCATCGTCAGACGACAAAAGGCCAGGGAAGTTAATAAGGCCATAGAGGTCTTGCTCCATTGTCCAGTTTCGGAGGTGTAGTGGAAAATAAAAAGAAGAAGAATAGCAAAAACATAAGGCCTCCTGTTACTACATATGTGTGGCCTAATAAGACTTAACGACACAGGCTCAAAATCTGCTATTGATGGGTCAGCCAGTCAGTAAGTGAATTTAATTTATAAAGCGCACAATTTCAGCGAGAACTCGCTGAATCTGAGGCGGTCTGCAGTCTAACTGACACAGAAGGTGAAGTTATCTATAATTTGCCAATTGTTTAGCATTTTTGGAAAACTGTATTGCTAAGAAAAATTTTAGGAAAAATTTTAATGATTGTGATTTCAGTCCACATCGGGCCAGATGCAAAGTTTGTGGATCCAGAATCTTAGGATCTTGATCTGGCCAGATCAGAACATTCTGGATACGATGCACCTATATTATTGTCTTTAGCTAGAATAAGTCCGTTTAATTGTGTTTAGTAGCATTCACTGAACAAACTAGCAGACAAACGTAGATGTATTGCCAGTGCGCGCAGGAAAACAACATGTGGTTGTGGTAATTTTTTGTTCTGTTAATTTTTCACATCATTGTAAACTTTTTCTAGTTAATTTTATTTTTGACATACTCGTTAATGTTTTAATTTTACCGTACAGCTTTAGTGTTTACTGCATATTTGCTTTTTGTACTCTCAGTTTAGTTGCCAGAAATGTGAATTGGGGTACTCATCTCTCTTATTCTCCCTTACCTTCTCTTTCGTTCTTTATACTCCCATCCCCCCTTTTCCCTTTTTTTCCTTAGAAGCAGGACCCCTAAATTTTAGCTAGGAACATATTTGGTGCATTATGGCTTCAAAACTGGTGGCAACAATTTTAATTATTTTTCTGAGACCCTAATATCTATTTTTGACCAAAAAATAGAGATGGGGGAACTGGGTCCTTTACCTCCCGCCTTGTCTATGCCACTGTAGTCTGTAATGACTGCATACTCCTTTTGCTTAAAGTAACTTTTTAGTGACTAAGTAGAACTGGATTTATGAGAAAAATGGATGATTGGCGGCATGATAAATAATGATTTTAGTTCACTCGGCCAAAGCAATATTCTCTATGCATTGTTCTGTTATCCCCGCGTGTAGGCTGAGCCATATATTTGTTAACTGCATTTTTCTCGCTGTTGTGTAAATAATGTTTGCCATTGAATTGTTACTGTTCTATATGTTTTATTGTGCATTGGAGACAATAAAGATGCCTATTTGCCACTTCTCAAGGGTGAGCACAGCAGTAGTTTAAAATAGCTACCTTTCTTGTCATTTCCTTTCTGAACCAACGAAAGACATATTATACCCACTCTGTAATTGTTCATCCTTTGGGGTCACAACTTTTAAAGAACTTCACAGTTGAACAAAATTAACGTGACAAAAATTGTTGTGCAAGTTTTTCCTGTCAACTGCAGTAAACTCTGATGCACCATTGATTTATTTGGGTATGGTAAACTTTATTATTTCACCATGACTGCTGCAAAATTACAGAATTTAAAAGCAAAATATACAATGAAGCCCTGCTTTAGCTAAGGTAAGCCGAGTGTACCACCTATATCCACGATAACCAGCGCTTGACTTAAATTTCGGTTGTGGAAAGTGATTTCCGAGGGTGACTACAGTCCCATATACGTTATGATGACGCTGCTATATCGAGCGCTACAATCAACGCTAAGATACGATGATACGATTCGGCAGCTGATGGCAGCACGCAGCAACTTTAAAAGTGCCGCCAAACCGCTGCGGATATAGACATGGTTACTATTGACAGCCTATAGAAAATTGTCATCGTCCTATTTAGTGGTACCGTAGCCAACGCCCTACGACATACCGTTTAGCTACAATACATGTGTCACAGATAACAGACAAAAGTGCAATCGTTAGTACGGCCGGCCAAAAACTTACTTATTTACTTCTCTTTTTCTATAAATCCGGTTTTAGACAGTGGGTATGATTCAGTTTGTTTACAAACAAACTGTTTTAATATAATGTTTCGTAAAGGTTTTATACTGACGATCTGTCATTTGTGGGGTGACGATCGTCATCGTTAAACATCATTTGATGAATAGTTTACTGTTTTGTAAAGTGGTGTTTAAATGACGTGTCGAGTTCATGGAAAAGAAGCGTAAACACTCGAATTCTGAACCGTGTCACCATTCGTACAAGAAGACCGCACTTGACTGTGCCGTCATTAGTGATCTGCGGGTTTCACATCGCAGGTAAATATAGAACTTAATTGCTAAGTAACTTGGTAATGGGCCGCTATAGCGAAGGGCCGCCATAGCGAAGGGTCGCCATAGTGAAGGACCGCCATATCGAAGGGCCGCCATAGCGATTTTTGGACTAAAGTTCACATCGACAGACGTGTCATTGCGCTTTGCATTTAAATTCACCAGTGGGCGACAATTTCAAGTGTAATTTAGTGCGATTTTCTGCTTAATATTAACATTACGGCTTTCGCCTCCAGTTACGGTTACCATTAGGCTTAGAGTTTGGGTTTAGGGTTAGGGATTGGGTTAGGTTTAGCATTTTTCAAAGATTTATGTGACAAAAATGCACACCATAAATTAGTGTACAATATGGACAGACGAATCGTTACGCAACATTCACATTCACCAGGGGTGACAATTATCCACACGTGTAGGCTGAGCCATATATTTGTTAACTGCATTTTTCTCGCTGTTGTGTAAATAATGTTTGCCATTGAATTGTTACTGATAATGATCGTGGCTTTGCTTGAAAACCTATTTCTGGTTGATTACTAATTAGTAATGATTGCAAAGTTGAGAATTATTGTTTTTTTGCAGGAGCCAGGGCTTGTACAGGGTGGCCACAGGGCCTTGAAAGTCCTTGAAAAAATGCTCATTTTTCCAGGGCCTGGAAAGTCATTGAGAATGGAATAGGTCCTTGAAAGTTTTGGAATTTGATGTAAAAGGTCCTTGAAAGTCCTTGAATCTAAGTACAGTAATCATTGATACCTAGCATTAAAATTTTTGCACTTAATTCGTACGTCAAAAATATCCAGTACACAACATTTTACTTACTGAGTTGCTGGATTACTTAATTAGTGTTACTTACTTTGTGACTTGTGAAAATCCGCCTCTCTAAAATTGTCATAACTAAAAGCTCTGTAACTTGGCAGAAACATCGATGGAATAGGTCTGGAAAAGTGAGTTTAAGGTCCTTGAAAAGTCCTTGAATTTTTTTCTTCCCAAACTGTGGCCACCCTGCTTGTAGTTGAATGGTATGGGTCGGTGTGACATGTCAGCACTTTCTTGGTTGTCTGGAAAGCATACCGCCATATCTATCGTGAGATAGTTACAGACTTATATATGGTATTCAATACATAGTATAAGATCTGCAAACACACTGTGGCATTTACCATATTGGCGCTTATTTTTCGCTGGCATGTCAGAACTATTTTATGCTTTTGAAACAGAGAGAGTGATGACAGCTCAGTTAGTTCTGAGTTTTCTGACACAAGCAGCAGTTCGTCTGATCATCGGCATCGAAAGACAAAGAAAGAGAAGAAGAAACTAAAACATAAAGAAAGCAGGTTTCACCATTGTTTTTTACGTGTTGTCTGCATTTGTCATTTCACCTAATTTATTGAAGCTGCCATTGGCCAGTGGTGGTGCTATTAGTAAAGTCGTTGACATGAGTTTCGTTGTCCAGTTCTAGTTTGATTCACAGTGGCATTGGGTAGCAAGGAAGGGCAATTTTAGTCCAAAATTTTTGTCTAAAAACACGTAATTTTGGAGCTAAAAATTCCTTATTTGGGGAGGGAGTTTAGGGGCACAGTTAAAATTTTGAGCATCCATAATGACCTCTTTTGGGAATGTGCAGCTGTCTGTGTTGGAAATTTGTTACGTTTTGCCCCTCCTAATTTTCTTCACCCATGATGCAGCTTTTGATTGAAATTTAATAAGTTATGTGACATAGTGCAGTCAGTGCCAGTTGTCACACTTTAACACTGCATTATTGACATTTAACATGCATTATAAATCAATACAGCGTCGACATTAGAAATAATGCTTTTCCTGAAATTTTTATAATTACAGACTACCGCTTACTTTTATGTGTGTTGAATGTCATGGTTTTTTGCTAACAACCGAGATCAATTTTTTTCTCAGCAATACCAATTAATTGTTGCTGTTTGTTGTTTCGCAGTAGCAGCAACATTTCTGCTGATAACGAAAAAAGAAGCCATGAGAATTTTTAACTATGCCAGCATAACTATGAATGTAAAATGTCATTTGCTTGTACTAATCACTGGTGAGGTAACAGCAGTATGTGAGAGAGGTGTGGCTCAGCACCCATGTGACTGAGCTGTTTTGGCTGCTCACTGCCGGCTCAAAGGCTAGCAAGTCACAAAGCTGTGAGTGTAGACTTTGACTGGTTGCTACGATATGGCTAGAAACGAACTGTTTATCCAGCTAATTTACCTTACAATTCAAGCTGCTAATGGCTATGACAACAAACGCCAAAATTGACGTTTTAAGATAATATATTGTACTAGACACACAATAGCATGCAGTAACAGTTAGTCCAGACAATTACCTATACGTAAAATATTTATACGTAAAATGGCTGGCTAACTATACATTTAATCGTTCTTTATTGTGGCAAAGCAAGCAGCTTAGCAACCTAGCATATGCATATGCCTGAACTGCCGTTGATGGCTGTCATTAATTCAAAATCTGCAAACTTCTGTCGTCATTGTTCGACTTCCAAACTATCTTCTGATGTCGTCTGTTGTTGGCTGAAAACAATCTCGATGTCAGGTCGCGCAGTGCACTTCACGTTGTCCCGGAATTACCCTGAAATTCTCGGTTTTCGACAATACCTTCTTGCCCAGTCAATGAAGGTTTCATGATTACATGCTTGAACCGTCAGATTTGATTCAGTCAGTGCTTTCAATGTTCAACGTAGCCTCTCTGTTGGACTACGAATACATCGTGGTTTTTAATATCTCAATACTATTTCTCATGTGAGAAATATATCATTTCTCACTCAAAAATCCACATTTATGAGCCTATCAATGGGCCGGGCAATGCTGACTGTGGGCGATGTCTTTTTACTGTGTTGTTAGTTGTACAGTGTGGCTGGCTTCATATCTTATCTGTAATGTGCAGTTCACATGCTGACAAGCACCATAAAAAGCACAAGAAAAAGAAGAAGAGGAAAAAGCACCAATCAAAAAAGGATTTAGTTGGACCTGAGCCATCAGTTAGCACAGACAAGACACCTGTATCAAATAAAGGAGGTGAGTTTTAGAACTGGCATTTTTGTTTTAGAATCAGTACATATCACCAGAGCTGGTAAATTTAGTAAACATTTTTAGTTAAAACGGTACAGAAATTAAACGCTAATTTATTAGAAGTGAAATGAGAGAAACGAAACAAGTACTGCTGTAAAAAGAAAACAAAAAAATGTCCAGAAACAGATAGTTATGGGAGAGATAGAGACCCAAGATCAGAAGATTAAACAAGGAAATAATGAGAACTGAAACTAGACAAAAACCTATACAAAAAATTCACAAGCAAGGAAAATCATTGGCAGTCCATATAGCTGATGAAAATGTGAACATTGTCATCAGTTTGTGCCTTGTGCCGCATGTTAATACACTTGTTTGGGATGTAAGCTGTCACAGAAATGTAAACCATTGGTTCTCAACCTATTATGTACCAGTTCTAGCTTCTTGTACAGTGCATACTGAAGTTATGTGGTGTAGATTTGCAACTGACTAGTTAGGCCGTAGTCTGTTGTTTTTTCTATCTTGCCTTATCCGTCTTGATTGTTTGAGCTGCTGCCGCTTTGGCAAATAAAGATTTATATATTAGCATTTGTTGCAGGAAAGTCATCAGTACTCACCTCATCAACTGGGATGCCGGCTCGACAAATCAGAGCACCCATAACAAAGGCCGAGTGGGAGAAACAACAAAGCATCGTCAGACGAGTCCATGATCCAACTACAGGAAGAGACAGGTGTCTGCATCACCTGCTGTTTGAGTTTTATATTTTGTGTGGCATACAACATACCTGTGGGCCAAAAACAGACTATGTTCGAGCATTTTAGCAAAAGGCATGTGATAATATTAACGGTTTTGAAATTCCATCTTGAAAAATTGTAGAACTTGCATATCAGTGTGTCTAAATATTCTTTGCTTAATTTGCATAAATGCTCAGATGTTCGCACCTTTCTACCACTAAGCATCGCTAAGTTATCAACAAAAATATATGCTCATTTTTAGTCAACCGTACTTACATAACGGTCGAGCTTATGGTATGTGTTTTGGTCTGTATCATCTGTCTGTCCATCTGTTTGTAATGGATGTATTGTGGCTAAGCGTTCAGTCGTAGGGAAACACTTTTTACAGGAAAAATTAGCCCTTTGTCAAGGCTTTCTGTGTACAAAATTTGGGGGATGCAGTTCAAGGAGAACTTTTTCAAATTGTGGGTTGAATGGAGGGGATAGGAAAAATGTGCATTTTTGAAGTGAAAACTGGCCATATCTCAGAAACGGTGAGAGATAGGGTCAAGGTTACTATTAATCACTAACAGGAAGTGGCATATGCCTTTTCAAGTGAAATGAAAATCATCGACAGAATGTTAACCTTTAAGGTCACTGACAAACAGTACGGTCGGCTATCTTAGTGACAGCTTGGCTTCTTGTTTGGCTCGTCCTACACAGATATATAAATCGTGGTCCACACTGTTCATCTGCTGATGCCATGGCCGAACTAAGCTTGGAATTAATCTATTAGGTTGAACAGAAAGTGGTATTAATAGCTGCAGTAATAGAAGTCCATTAAGAAAGGTATACCTATTAGGAAAGTTCAATTTAAAACATGTAAGTAGGAATAATATAAATTGTTGACATTCTGTTGCAATAAAAGGACAGCTTTTTACGTGCGAAAGCAGCTACTGCTTTCAGCGCGTCTTAGCCATTGCAATTCTGTCTGTCTGTCCATCTGTCTGTCACACGGATAGATCAGTCAAAAACGGTGCAAGCTAGAATTACCAAATTTTCACTGTCGGCTGCCCGGAGGACTCTAGTTTCAGGAAACGTAAAGCTTTTCCATAAATTCGAAGGGTGTCACCCCGAACAAGGGCGCTAAATGAGAGGGGGTGGGAAAAATTTGTGAATTTTTGCCAATAAGCCGCTGTATCTCAGTAACAGTGTGAGACAGGGCCTAGGTTACTATTAATTGCTAATAGGAAGTCGTACACTGGCTCTCGATTGCCAATGATTTCAATGACCTTGGATGACCTTGAACGCTTGAATAGGGGTTTTATGGATATTTTTGGCGATTTTGGGCTGCGAGACACTTTTGAGATCACAAATCACAAAAGATGATATTATTCAGCAGCACATTGACACACAGTCAGTATGATGCGGGCAATATCAGTATTGTGATTTTTGCTGTTTTTGATGTGCAAGTTCTTTCATGTTGCCGTTAACAAGTGTATAAACTGATGTTTTGTACATTTATTGCATTTGAAGGCTTGTGAAGGGAGATGGAGAAATAATGGAGGAAATCGTGTCAAAAGAACGCCACAAGCAGATTAACAAGGTAGACATTGCAGTACATTACTTACTTAAGCATTTGTCCTTTGAACAGTTTTTATTTACCTGAACGCAGTTGTTTCTGTGTACAGTGCAATGTCTTGATATCTCTCCAAATTCAGTAACTGCACATATTTTATTCAACTCCACACTGCAACTTAGATCTAAATATAGTACTCATTCATCATTTTTTTTTCAACAGAAAGGGGTGTATCTGGTGAAATCTAAAGCTGCTGTGGACCGGAGAACATCGTCAGTGAAGATCAATCTTCTTCTTTTACTTTTAGCATATTCTTAAACAATAGAAAAATTCTGCATATTGCTTTTTAATGATTATCAAACAAAACTTCTGTCACCGATGTGCTTGGATGTATTTGTGTTGCGACAGAAAGCTACGCTGGGTGATGGTCTTTACTACCAGTCACAGGTGCAGTTCACTGGCTGAAGCACAAACAACATGGTGGACAAGTTCTACACTGACAACTGTTGTTAATGAGCTGACATGTTTAGTTATGCTGCCAGCAAACAAGTTGCCACTAACCAGTAACAGTGACCAAAACTGACCACTTTGTGGAAAACCAGGAAATGCCAGGGAATTTTGCAGATATGAAGGAAATGTCAGAGATTTTGGCAACAAAAAAACTGAACTAATGCTCATGAGATGCGCGAGAGCCTGTAGCAGTTGATTTTCGCAGATTGTCTTGGTCTATGGCCATCCATTTCGTTGCAATTTACTCTTATTCAGCCGAGAATCACAAAAAAATCACTAAAATACCCTATTTTGGTTTTCAAGGTCATCGATGTTGATACCACTATAAAGCACGTAGCCAGTGCTTCTTATGATAAGCAGCATGTCTGTGCTTATCTGCAAAATGTTTTCACACTAGACAAGCATGCAAAAATCACCACTTGTTAGGGGGGTACCCATCTTTGACATCCGCGTGCGCATGCCTCGTTGAATGTAGGGGACTGCTAAAATCTACATCCAATGCTGAAAATTTCATACACAGGTTGTCTCGGTCTATCTCCATTCTCCAGCAGTTTTTGGTGCAATTCACTCTTGAAATGTGTATCACAGTCCAAAGTCACGAAAAATTCACTAAAACCCCTTATTTTGGGGGTTTGAGGTCATTCAAGTCATCGACGTTGACATTCCTAAAAAGCAAGCGAATAGTGCAAAAAATCACCATTTTTACAGGGGTGAGTACCCATGTTTGACACCTATGTGTGCACAGTGCGCAGGCCTCGTTGAACGTAGGGTACTGCTAAAATCTACATTCAATGCTGCAAAAATCATGTGCAGGTTGTCTTGATCTATCTCCAGCAATTTCAGTGCAATTCACTCTTGAAATGTGTCACAGACCGAAATCGCGAAAAATTCATTAAAACTTCTTGCATTTTTGGGGTTCAAGGTCACGAATGTTGGCATGCCTAAAAAGCTTGTCGCCAGAGTTTGTTATGATAAGCAGCATGTTTGTGTCAATCTGCAACCATTTCACTCTAGACGAAGTGGCATGAAATTTTGTCACGAAATACTAGAGTCTCCAAGCTATCATACGGTGAAAACCCAAAGTCTCTATCTCACCTGAGCTTGAATTGGTATCAGGTCGTGATGGATGGACAGACAGATGGACAAAATTACCATAGCTAATATGTGCTAGCTGTGCTAGCTCTCGCATGTAAAAATCAGGAAATTATCATGGAAAAATATTTTCAAGTCAAATTGCCTAAAGACTTTTCTAAAAATTGCATCAACAGCCTTTGTAGTATAACTCATTCAGTACTCGATGCCAATTATTTTATGCTGTTTATTGCTGAATGTTGCTTACTTATTTTTTAGTTTTTAGTATTTATATCTGTGTTAAATTTCAGTTTATGGCGCTTATTTATAACACTTACAAAATGATCAGGAGTGTCGTACACCGTCAGGAAATGTCAGGTTATATAGTGTCTGGAGAGTAGTCACCCCAAGCTAAATATGATCAGTGGTGAATAGTCATTCAGAAGAAGGCAGCAGCGGTTGCTGAAACATCAATGACGGCTTTGATGTACAGCGGTATTAGCTGTGTTGATCTGAGTCTATTCAAAAACATCAATCAACTTGGATGATATGGAGCTGTTAAACACTGCCGAAACAGTTAAAAAAGTGTTATGCTTGAATGTTCATTCTATATGCTGGCAAAAAAAAAGAATGTAAAAAGAAAGAACTAGAAAGTATTGAAAGAGTCTCAACTGCCACCAGTGTCTCGTGTTATAATGTTAATTCCTTTCACAATTTTAACATGTGACATAATGCTGTAGATAGGATTATGCTACAGCTACGCCTTCCAAACAAACACTGTTATGAGTTAGTACGTAAGTAAAGAGTACCGAGTACAAAATGCCATGTTCATGGCAAAAAAAAGCCTTCAGCAACTACTTATACTGTTCAAAGTTATGAATGATGTTAAATATGTAAATAATACAAAATATGTTGTCCATTTATCTATGACAAACTGGCAGCATGTTTCACATTTTCAGGACTGCAGCTAAAAAAACAACACAACTGCCACCAACATTAAAATCAAATAGTAGCAATACAACATATGGTGACCATTTCTATATGGCTATGCACAAAACAATCTTCTATAGCAATATACACTGTGGGCCATAAAAACATGCCACTTTACTTTTGTCGATATTTTCGCTGATTATTAACCAATTTTCAAAATTCTTTCACTGGCGCACTCTGCAGACAATTTGCAATAATGTGATTATTATATATCCCACCACATAGTAAATGCGTTTCTACACTACCTTGTGAAATATAAATATAAGCAAAAACCAGGGGGCAAAAACTAACAATAATAACAAAAATTTAGGTAAATGAAAAAAATGCTTCAGACCAACATTGCGAGGAATGACTCATATGATGCTAGACTGTGTTATACCCACACAGTCTAGTGTCGTACAGATCATTCACTGCAGTGTTGGCCTTAGTGTTAATATTTCACAACGTAGTCTAGAGATGCATTTATGGTGTGGTGCGATCTAAAATAATCACATTATCACAAATTGTCTGCAGAGTGTGCCAGTGAAAGAGTTTTGAGAAATGGCCAATAATTCGAGGGCTGAGGACTACATGGCTCTATGTCCATAATTGGTAAAATTTTAAATAACAACACTCGGGGACGTAGTTTTAAAGGAAGGTCTATGTCCGCCCAAAATGACCCCTGGATGTTGACAGTAACCGACGTTTTTTGACAGAATTATATAGCTCTATGTCCAATTCTGCTTGATTATTGAGAACTGTAGGGCCCTATGTCCATTAACCAATCAACGTGCTTGTTATTAGTATCCGTGTAAATGTAAACAGTGGTTGAATTTGGTTGTGAACAAAAGCAATAAAAGTGCATTATAATGACGAGGAAGCTGTCGACAAAGTATATTTTAGGCAAGTGCTGAAATCCGATTCTTCAGACTCTGAAAGGTAATGCGACGATTGGTTTTAACTAACAGAAACCTATGTTAAAGAACCGGATTTGACATAGAGCCGTATGGCTCTGAAAAAAGAACTCATGATAGTAGGCCATTTAACTATGTTACCGAGATAGAATTTTTGTGGACCTGCTTACAGTGTATAATTAGTGCAGCATGCATTACTTATATGTATTAAACATTTTAGTCCATGATGAAAGCCTGTCACATATCTGTCAAAATATTTAATATTTGATATTATTTGACATAGAGCCGTCTGGCTCTGAAAAAAAGAAGTCATAACAGTAAGCCAATGAACTCAAAGCTGTTACTGAGATAGAATTTGCACGTATTATTAATGCAGCACTCAACTCTTATGTACGGTATTTAGTAGGGCTTTTATGTCAAATCCGGTTCTTCTGCTAAGGTTATTATTATGTTTTATATTTTTGTTAAGTTTGATCAGTATTTTAGTTTTTTTATAAATTTATTTATTTCCATAAACCATGACAATGGTTCTGGTGCTAGTATATGAGATTATGAGAATGATGCATCTGTTCTGGTGCTATTTTTAAGTATTTCAGCAGAAATAAATTAATGCAGACTGTGTGGCAGAATTTTTTGTTCCATGTACCATTATCTGTATTAGGGCGAATGCAGCCAGGATTGTGACTGTGTTTGCAGTTCTTCACACTCATTTGGAGCTGATGATCTTACCAGAACTAGCATGCTGGATTTGGATTTTGAAATGACCAGTCCAGATTTGAATCTTAACATGGCATGTGATGGGGAATTTTATGAGCCACAGGCCATTGTATCATCACCCATTGTTCCCATAGATTGTACTGTCAGCATGGAG
>Ga0209367_1003781_pt1 | contig 20704 bp, 9 predicted proteins | sample WorMetLIZISLAND2_FD_187412 | JGI IMG/M metagenome (GOLD analysis project Ga0209367, IMG submission 187412) | Marine gutless worms symbiont microbial communities from Max Planck institute for Marine Microbiology, Germany - Olavius geniculatus... ...
CGCTAAACCTTAAACCCATCTTTCGGAAAACCTTTCTAGGCTAGCTGTAGCAGGTTCCCTAGCGACAGCTGGGCTTTTTTGTTTTAAACGTTGAGCATTTACACCACATGCTGGCGTCCTTTGATTTCATCTGCTTCTATTAAGTGTGTTGAGTGAGGAGCGAAAGTTCCACCTCATTTTCGCTCGAGGGAGCGAAAGTTCCATGTATGGAACTTTCGCTCCTGGGAGCGAAATTACGTGGGAACGAAAGTTCCTGTTACCTTCTCCATTACATAAAACTAACTTGACTGTAAGAACTGCCTGCTGAATGCATAGTAGGTTTGCATGTACATTTAAATGCAGAACTGACAATAGCCTCAGAATGCTCCATTTGTCAGTGCCACGCATACTGTTAATAACATATAGGCCTCAGACCAGGTGAAACGGGTACTATGCATCTATCAGACGCACTTTTAGACGCAAAGTACCTGTTGGCCTAGGCCCACCAGATGCAGACGCACCAGACTCGTTTTACCATCTAATCTGACAGGGCGTATGCCACTTCCTATTAGTGATTAATAGTAACCTAGGCCGTATCTCTCACTGTTTTTGAGACATGGCCAGTTTTCCTATGCCCCCATCCATTCAACCCCTAATCTGAAAACGTTCCCCTTGCACCAGATGGCTGAAATTTTGCATGCCAGAGCTTAACAACCATGGCTAAATATTCATGTAAAAAGTTTTCCCCTACGCCCTACCCGTTAGCTACAGTACATCCGTTACAGACAGACTAACGGATGGATGACAACCACGCCAATAGTCCGACCACTACTAAAGTACAATCACCTAATAATTCAGAAAGATTTATACAATGACACGACATGAAACGTAATGACAAGCTGACAACAATCATACGTGATGACACACTGATAAAAGAATCAAGTCACACTATGGAATGGAAAAAAACAGCACAACCACTATGGTAGACACTTCCCTTTTTTCTTAAGCATTCGAGTTGTAACACAGGTGCCAATTTAGCATCACAGTTGCAGTTCGTCTAAAATTTGGATTAAAAAACAACAACGTGCCTGTTCACAGAGACAAAGAATATCGGATCTATGACAATTTCGCTGTCAAAGTGGACGACATATTAAGATAGCCGTGAAGCTAGTTGATACGCACTGTATTATCGCCCATTGTTTACACACGATTAGCACACTTGCCTGGGTGGCCTTCTCCGACCGATTCAGACGTAAAAAGGAACGTCGTATCGTGCTCCATCTCGTGCGGAAAGTTCTGCATCATCGCGATCGAATTCTGCGGCATATTGCCCGACTGATTCAGCGTAAACATAAATAAATTAGAAAATTCACCCTAGCACGGCTATACAAACAACTCGTCTCCCACGACCGATGGAAAAGAGGACGCACAACGCCAGCGCCCGGCTTATATACCTAACAGCCGTGCTCTGATTGGTTGAGACGCCCTTAGTCTGGCGCAATGCGCCCCGGCTGAAGTGCGAATAGCGTGGTGGTGAAGCAGGCTATGTTATTGATGTGTGCCAACCAGGTACGTCGCCTCAAGGGCGTGTCTCGAAAATATGACCGGATTTTAGCGACGACGCCCCGAATAAATGCAACTTATTCATCGAAAATAGCCTTTGACAACTCCAACGAGTCACGACAAAGTGTTAATAAAGGTACAAGCTTCCGAACGGTGTCGCTGGAACGTGGAAAAACTTGTGTAATTTTCTGTGAGCGGGCAAAGAATGACGCCACACGAAAGATGAGGTTAAAGTACTGCGTGGGGTACGGCCACGGTCCACGTTGCGTGGAAGGTCAAGCCATTACCAAGAAGTCGCACGATGCTGACGGCAATGTGATCGGCCCTGGCTTTACCAGTGTTGAAGAAAAAGATCGTGACTTGTTCCAAACTTGAACGAATAGTCTTCATATTAGCAAATGATGCAATATTTAGTAATAAAGGTAACAGCCTCTGAAGCCAGGCCCTGCCCGTACGGTAGGCACAGCATGGCGGGCGCGTGGAGCTGGGAGCAGAGCCACTAGTGGATCTGGGGGCAATACCATGCCCTACCTTTCAGATATGCATGCCAGTACGACCACATTCATCTTTGGAGATGTGAAAATGATGAAAAAATATTCAAAAGAGAGGAAAGATTTAAGCAGTTTGTTAAATAGGCCTACTGCAAATGATTGTCAAAACGTTTTCATCTTCAGGGAATTTGGTCCCCTTAACTTTTTGACGAGGGCTGCTCCTGGACCATATAGGCTATGATCTCAGGTCCCCATTGCTCGCCATTGCCAGCCCTTTTACCCTCCCCTCCAAAAAAACTGAAGCTTTTGAAGGCTCAATGGAAACTGCATGTTTACCCGCTTTCGAAACGTGGAAACCACTGATATCTGTGTTGTCTTGCCAAAAGGAGGAATCACGTACCATTTTTTTTCTAAATAGGCTTACGCCACTGCACATCCCCTAGCGGTTTTCCATGGGCGGAACGACGTGCGGTCTGAGGGAGCCCCCGGAAGCCAGATACATAGGTACATATAGGCCTACAAACAATTTGCAGTTTTTACGCGCGAAAGCAGCTACTGCTTTCAACGCGTCTTAGCCATCGCAATTCTGTCTGTCCGTCCGTCTGTCACACGGGTGGATCAGGCAAAAACGGTGCAAGCTAGGATCACCAAATCTTTAGCGTCGGCTGCCCGGAAGACTCTAGTTTCAGGAACCGTAAAGCTTTTCCATCAATTCGAATGGGGTTACCCCGAACGAGGGCGCTAAATGAGAGGGGGGTAGGCAAAATTTGCGATTTTTGGCCATTAACTCGCTGTAGGAGCCTATCTCAGTAACGGTGCGAGATAAGGCCTAGGTTACTATTAATCACTAATAGGAAATCGTATACTGGCTTTCGATTGGCGCTGAATTCAATGACCTTGGATGACCTTGAACGCCAAAATAGGGGGTTTTATGGATTTTTTGGCGCTTTCGGCCTGGACAAGTCCATATCATTCACAAGGCGGCGCCACGTTACTGGCGTTGGTGGCGTGGCGTAGTTGTTAACGCGTTTCGGCTGAAACAAAGTTACTCTACGCCGGGCCCGGTTAATACTGCGGGTAGGAACTGCTATAGGTTTTCGCGCGTCCCGTGAGCATTAGCTCAAATTTCTTGTAAACTATCCGTCATCCATCTCTCCACCCTCCCATCAGAGTGCCTACACGTCCGACAAAACCTCGCATGCGGCAAAAACAGGGCGGGGCTACGTAAAGTACGGCTGTCAATCAACTCAGGTCAGCGACATCGCACGAGTGGCGTCCTTTCGTGGATGGCGCTGCCAAAACCCGATTGACAGCTGTGCTGTATGTAGCGCCGCCCTGTTTTTGTCGCCTGCGAGGTTTTGTCATACTCTCTTACTGAACCTAACAAACAAAGATTAGGAGACCCCTGTTGAATTAACACACACAAATTAAATGTATACGTTTCATTTAAATTAATTTTAGGTCTACCATTAGCCAGAAAAACTTAATGCGATAGGAACACGATTTCTAGAATAATTATAACGTAAAAAAAAAATTTAAAATGATACCAGTATGGGCAGCATCATTCGGTGTCCCTGATAGTTCACCTCTGTTTCTTGTTATATATATCGGTTTCTGAGCTATATATAGATACTGCCTTTTTAGCTTCAATCTTAGGCGCTAAAAGTATATAAATTGATTCTCGAATTATAGCAGATTTAGACAAATAAACGACACTCTTTGCGTAAAAATTTCTACTCCACTAGTCCAGTAGCCTATCGAGCCTAAATAATACAATTAAAGTTCACGCAAAACATATATAACTTACTCATTTAACATGGTGATCCAGAAAAAGTATTTTAACAGGGCCATGTCTGGTTATAGTTATAATACATTTAATGTGCAAGCAATATAGCAGAAAATTTTACATTAAAACAGCGCAGCAGATAATGTGCCGTAGAGAAAAAGTACACATTTTAATTTTTGTCTACAACATACACAAGAACCGCCCGAATAGTCATTTATTTGGCGACTGGCAAATTCTTAACGTGACAAGACTGTTGCACTAAACCTGGTGAGATGGCAAATAAAATAATGATTTTAATAAACATCAACAATACCCATATAAGTAACGTAAGTTTTTTTTCTGAGACGCAGTGTAGTACAGGCCTACAGGCTACTGCAATTAGAAGAAAAGAAAAGCTGCATTGACATATTTGATCTTAAAGACAATGTTCATGTTACACTGGCCTATGTTTCTGAACCACCTTTTACCAGTGGGCTGCTCGGCTTTTATGCTAAGAATGGCGACCAGAAACGTGTTTACTACAGCGGTTGTTGACTCTTAACCATAGGGGCGTGCGTGAAAATCAACTGGTTTAAACCGGCGCCCATATTACGCTTTTCCAGGCATGATGTTTTTGCCGTTGGTGATTTTTTGTGGTTATTTTGGGGCCAAAATCCCTCAGCGAATGTGACGGAGTGGAGTCGGTTCTGATACACTCGGACGTGGAGACAACAAAATGAATGGACAGTATTTCGCGGGGGTGTTATAATAAGGGACTGTCAGATGGTGCCGCATATCCTCCAAAAACATATGAAATGACGCGGGTCGAGACTGCCTTAATTCCAGCAGTGTCCAGCGTGATATCCTTTACCAGTTTAATCAGCAGTGTCTTTTTCTTGACAACTGTTTGCAACAACTATCAGTGCATTGACCTATATTACTTACTTACTTACTTAACGAACACATCTCAGAGATCCATGCTTGACGACTGTGGGTTCACAATTTATGAATTTACGATATAAATAAACCATTTTTCTACGAATTCGTTCTTACATGGATATAAATCGTCACGTCCCACCCAAAGTGTCCTGTCTTCTGAACTTCCTTTATAAAGCATAGCTTCACTGTAGTAATATCAAACAGATTTTCAAAATTAGGCACCTATGTTTTTGTAACATTCTCTCTCTACCCATGCGTCGAAAATCGTCCCGTCCTCCCTCCCAACCTGCGCTGTCAGCTTCTCCCCTTACCTTCCCCCAAAGGGTAGAAAATGAGTACGATAATCCGAGACAACTCAGTCAGAATTTTTGGTAGGCCTACCCCTCATTTCCGCATGGTGGTGCCCAAGTTGTCTCTATTGTAAAATTGATAGCCCACTGCATTCGATCGTCGTCAGCAGTACACAGCTGTATCCTTGGACACTGTTCAAGGGGACTGGACGCATGGACATGACTGTCAACAAGTCTGGGAGCACGAATGATAACAGCTTTAAATCTGCAAGCCCGATCTCCACTTTGCTGATTTGTTGCGGATTTCTTTTATAACGTTTTGTACAACTTGAAAAAGCCTGCTGTTTTAAAAAACTCATTCGTATTCTGTGAACTTTCCCGTGCCTTATGTACATTTGTCACACGTATATTGTGTTACTGTTAATCAATAACAAGTTGTACAGTAGGGTCACATAAACGGAAAATTGAAAACATTTTAATATGAAAAAGAGTTGTAAACTTGTCAACAAGTCCAAAACATATCCAAGTAGTGGAGTTTAGTCTACAGTCTATACTAAATGCACTCGTTTGTTGTCGGTAACAAAATTGGCCAACAGTAGGCCTACTGCAGATCACCAACTGTAATTGTAACCTTGTCAAATCATGTTGCCTGTACATGTATCTGTTAGGAATAACTGAACTGCATTTTTTTCTGGAAAATAAGCCATAAAGAATTTTAACAATCAGTTCAATATGATGAAGCTATAAGCTAGCCTACATCTGGAGTAGGGGGGTGGTCCACTTTTTGAGCCACAGTGTATACATGCAAACAGCAAGGCTGCGTTGTACATAAAGCAACTGATTGCCAGTACACGTGTCTCGGAAAACTTTTTCACATTTCTATATGTCCCATTGCTATAGCATAGCATGGCACAGATTATAAAATCACTTCTGTCATTCTGTCTTTCCGTCTGTAAACACTCTTACGGCAGCAATTTTGATTCAATTCTGATGAAAATTTGCACAGTGATTCGGGGTGCGAAAAGTAAGATAAAGTTTGTTCGTGATAAAAATCTGATAACCCCTTCTCCTATTTTACCCCATTTTTTTAAAAATTAGCAGTACGGCCTATGGGGACTTCAAAGCAATACAACTCAGTCCCCGTAAAAGATAATTGCGCGCTACCTACCCCCTACTTTCTGGGTCGGGCAATCTAATGGTGTCATTTAAATTTACCCCTACCGACCCTGTTGCCACAGCAAGCATTCGAAAGTTGCAAAAGTTTGCATTACAGCCAATGGAGTTTTCAAAGGGGTATTTCGGTCCCCGTAAAAAACAATTACGTGCCGTTTGCACCTACCCCCCTATTTTCGGGCCCATGCTATCCGACGGTGTAATTTAAATTTCTCCCCTGCCGACCCCTGTTGCCATGGCAACGAATTTTTTTTACAAAATTGACTACAACTCGGCCCCCGTGAAAGATAATTGCGCCCTGTTTGCACCTACTCCCCCTTATACGCAGCTGCTAGGCTATATAGCGTGGCAATGGGACAGATACCTCGTTCCACATAACGTATTTCTAGTATGACTTGTTATTACAGGATGGCTACAAAGTAGAATAAATAAATCCCCGAGTCCTTCAGACTTTTCCAGAGCGATAAGCGTACTTTTCTATAAACTCAACAAAAGGTAATTGTAATAATGGCACAATCTGGGAAGCACTGTAAGCCCCTCAGCAGGGGCTAGAGCAAAGTCTCGGCTGCAAGCGCATTTTTGAACATTTTTGCACCCTGGAAACCACTTCCGGTGACTACTTCGTTCGTTACAGCTTTTCTCTGAGGTCATAAGAATTCCCCGAGTTTTCCAGATTTGTGGCCACCCAGTATTGAATGTTGTTAGCAAATGCTACATTGCTACTCAGCAATGCACGGAAGAAACGACGAAAAACGAACAACACTGGTGTAAAGTATTTTATTAGCGAAAAAAAGTCTTGCAGCAGAAGAGACAAGTAGAATTTCGTACCAGAAAAGGACAAAGAAAAAAGAGAAGACTAATAAAAATGCCAGGAAGAGTTATTAAAGTCGCCGTGCGGTGCAGTGTACGAAATGTGATGCGTAAGGCCTAGTGTAAATTGCAAGATGCTGCAGTGTGTGAAGGTAGCAGAAGAATGAACAATGAATAACGTTACCTTATCAACATCGGTCGTTTGAGAAAACCTGCAAAAATAAGAGGCAAACAACAACAACAGTACAAACATTGTAAAATATCACAGCAACTAACAAGGGCGTCTGCACGAATATTATTCTCTCTCATGATAGCAAAGCAGGGGGGGGTTCGTCCCTTGGGGGAGTTGGTACAGTTTAGTATCTGGATTATATCAACTTCGTCCCTCTCTGGCTTGCCTCTAAATGCTTTTCGGCCTTAGGGAAAAGGAGAGAGCTATAAATCTAGGTTTTTTTGGGAGAAAAGGTTATAGGTGTTGTTTTAAAAGTGAGGGCAGGGGGAAGAGGGAGTTACGTGAAAGGCTTAATATACAAAGAAAACAGGAGATAATTACAACTCAAGAAAATATTAGATACAACTTTCTTTATGCTACAAAGTTTTCTGTAATTCATAAAATTCAAAAATTTCAACCAAAATATAAAACCAAATATGATATGCAGTTGAGACTGCACAACAAATGAAACACCAAAAAACCAACTAATTAGACTTTTTAAGGATTTTCAGGGGTTCTTAAACAGTCCTGGGTTTTTACAACCAAAACCACTTTTCCAGGACTAAAAAAAGAGCCCAGAAAAAACTGGGAAATAACAGAAAAAGAAAGGGAGAAGAGAAAAAATTTGAGAAGGAAGGAATAAGGAAACTTGCTACAGGAGATCAGCAGGGGGGAGGGGTGTTAGACGCCCCTGGCAACAAGAACAGTAATAATATCACAGCAGAAGAATCATCTGCTGTGAAATTAATAAATATACCTATCTATAGTACAAAACGACGAAGCACCATTTAACAACCAATACTATCACAGACTTCTGATGAAAATTGACACCTGAAAAACAAGCTGCAATCAGCAATTATCATGTTTTTTCAACAAAACTATAAATTGAAATGGTACCTAATAAGTTAAATAAATTCATCAAATTATTACAGTGTTTATCTATTAATTTGTTGCTGATGTTTCGGCAGAGAGTCAGTCTGAAGAAGGCAGCAACAGTTGCCAAGATGTCAGCAACAAATTAATGGACAAATATTATAATAATCTGACGAATTTATACACAACTTGTGAGAAATTACTATTTGCTAACAACAAGCACCAATGTGTAAACAGGACTGAAATATTCACAACCTAAGCACTGGTTAGAGACAGCATCCGAGAACAATTACAGTTAACCCCAGTCATGATCATATACCAGTATAAGAACAAATTGAAACATCAGATAAGTCTAAACACTTACCGAAAATGACCTGTAGCTTATTTTATAAAATAATGCTGAATCAACTAAAACATTTTTGTGCAAGTTGTTACTGGTTTCACAGTGGCATTGAATCTCGACTGAAGCAGTTATACAGTGTTTAAAATAACAATTATTACAAAGTCAGTTATTACCCAAACTTGAGAAGATGCACGTTTAAAACACTGCGCGAGGTCATGTTTTGCTAAGACTTCAGTCTGAGACTAAAGTCTGAGATACAAGCATGGAATTTCTACGCTTTGCTCTAAGACTTTGGCCGTAGACTATAAAGTCTCAGTAAAACTTGATCTTAGCTTGGAATTTATCTTGGAATTCCACAGAAAAGCACCGACATGTGATGCCTTTCATTATGTTATAACTGGTGTGCGAACTGGAATGTAACTTAACAACATGCCTGTGCTATAAAATGGCTCAAGTCAAACACATGTAACTATGCAAACACGCAGCTCATGCATTCACAATCTTCCTTTAGGGCGGCCCAAAAAAGTAAGCTCCCAAGTTGTTTTTGACACAACTGCATCAAATATTGACCTATTTCAAAAAATTCATTCAACACTATATTCTGCAGTAAATTTCACTAAAAATGCCATCACATCCAAATGTGCCGCTACACTACTTTGTGAAATATATATAGACAGCTGCAGAATTAGTGAGCTAAAACGAAGCTTTAGTATTCTAACGCTGACTATATTTCACAATCAGTTTGGGATGTAATGGAATTTTTAACAGTGATCGCTATTTTCAAGTTTACCACTAATGCGGTTGGTGAAAAATTTTGAAAATTGGTTAGTATTTGATGCAAATTACAAATGCATAAAATTAGGGGTTCCCTTACTTTTTAATAAATCACTCAGTATATCATTCACACAGGCACACAATACATGGGCATGAAGCAAATATTAACCCATTCTTCCATTCAACACTGCTGCCTCTTAACTAATTCATAATCACTGCCATATAAACAGAAAAACACCGTTAAAAACTGTGTTATATTTTTCATACAACCTGGCGCAGATATACCTGTATTTAATAACTAATGCATCTGCAACAAAGAAGACAAACAGTGAGTGAGTGAGTGAGTGAGTAGGGTTTAACGTCCCACCCGACACAGTATAGGTCATTTCGGAGACGGCCTTTCCAGGCGGAATGCACACAAACACATAATAACGGAACAGTAAGTTTAACCCTTACAGAAACACAAAACAAAAGATACAAAAAAACAAGCTAAACCTAAAATTGTAAGAACTCCATTATACGCGCGCATAAGTAATTAACATAATGGTAGTTCTAATAATCTTCTCTGTTATCCTCCAGACAGTCATCAATGTGATAATGCTGTCTATTGTAGTACATTAATAATAATAGCAATTATTAACTATCATCAGTACATGTAATTACCAAATGATAATTGCCCGATACACTCAGCTTTAGTCTACTGCTGGCACCGTAGTACCCTATGCAAAATAATACTACAGCAAAATGCATCATATGAATGAGGAAGTAGGGCAAATAGAAATACGGATCAAATTATGACCCCTTATAAATTTGTTTTGTTCTACTTTTGAAGCTGCTAAAAACTAAGCAAAATTTGTTGCGTAAGTTTCTGAGTAATTTGTTTATCAGTAACCTGAAAGTCAGTGAGTAAGTAGGGTTTAACGTCCCGCCCGACACGGTATAGGTCATTTCGGAGACGGCCTTTCCGGGGCAAAATTGCACATACACATATTAACGGAACAAAAAGTTTAACCTTAACATGAATTTTAACGTTTATGAAACACAAAACAAAGATAAAACAAAGAGGAGATAAAAGCAAAAACGATACTTTTTTCGATCACTGGAGGCGTCACAGTAATTAAATGACTGCATGTTCCACTAAGAAAAACTCAGAAGTGACCAGACTAATTCCAGAATGCTTTAAACAATATACACAACAATGTAATTGATCAGCAAGAAACAATTACAGCTTTCGTAAGTTGTAAATATCATCTGCTGGGTGCAGCAACCCCGTAAGTGCCAAAATTTCACTTTTTGACTCTTTACACTTTTCGGCATCTTTAGACCGTGACACACATTGTGTTGCAGAAATCATGTCGATATCTGGCTTAGTTTTCGAGGTATTTGCTGCGAAACCTTCCTGTAAGTGCACTTTCGTCAAAATGTTGCGTGCAGCAAACCTGTAACCGCAGTCGACAAAACTTCGCATCCAGCAACACGGTGGGCATCTGGCAGTTGCCGGCTTGTTGCACACAGCCCCAGCGGGATGTTTGGTCATTAATGGGGGGTTGACACGATCCAGCAAACGTCCAGCAATTCACGTGTATTTTGTATACATTTGCTGGAAGTTTGCTAGACGTTTGTAAACACCCCATAACTCCATGCTGCAAGCCTTTAGATTGCTGCATTAATTTTAGCAGTACTCTTGTTTCAGATGCATGTATTGGATTGTGAGAACATTACAACGTAATTTACGTTGATATTATTCTTATTATTAGCTCGATGATATCGGCTTGGGCCTATAGACTTGCACTCGTCTACTGACAATAATAGTACAATGTTTCTCCAGTGTCAAAAAATATGTTTATTGTTCTGCATTTAGGCATAAACTGTGTAAAATTTGCTGGTTGCAAACATTATTTAAATACAGAAAACGCAAGCAGCTAAAGAACGATAAAGGGTCGTTTCAGGACAGCTGCTGCAGTGTCGGCCAACGGCCCTTCTACAGTGCAGCAAACCTGTTACTGCAATACTGGTCAATAAATCAGTAATATTTCCTAAACTTTAGCACCTCGGAAACTGAAATTGACAAAATAGTACTAGACAACCAAGACAAGCATATTCTATCAAACGGTATCAACAGGAATGGCGCTGGGTGTGCATAGGAATAAAACATGCATGAAATCTGTTTTTCGCGTTTTTCTCGAATTCTGCTGCAGTGCACTTACAGGAATGCTGAACCCAGCAGATGACATTTACCCGACAAACAGCAAAACATATTTGTAGAATCTGTACGTACATCAGACCATAATTTACAGTTTTCAAAGCATGACTATAAGGCCAATATTTCTACCACACCTAGGACATGCCAGTGCCAAAAAATGCTTCCGATTCACAATGAAAATGTGACAATGGCACCATACCAAACTGTTTTAGATTAGATTAGACTGGCAACGAAAACAAAAAAATTACTCACTATAAACCCAACCCACTGAAGCTCATCTCCTTACCATGAAATGACACATACTATGTATAATTTGTGTAACTCTTGTCATACAACAAAAAACTTTTTTTCACAAAAAATTATGTTAATAATATGGCCGACTCCTCCTCCCCTTCATCGGCCCCGATCCACTCCACTTTATTAAATGGAACTAAACCCAAAAAACAACATGGCCTAAAATTAAACTATAATATATTTAATAAATTTTAACGACGTCAATAATAAATGATTTCTTATAAATGAGCTTTTTAATGATAAAAGTGATGTGACGTGGCACCATCTGACAGTCAACTTTTGCCCTCAGCTTGTAAAATCGAGTAATATTTTACGAACTTCGGGGAGACAATTTCCAATATTTACCTCAACGTCAGACACTATTAGTATGATATTAGACCGGTCTCAAATTGACGCCGGGTCTCTAATACAAGTTAAAAGGAACAAAAAAACATTCAAAAGAATACAGGAGAAAATAGGAGTACATTAGATTGGTCACAATCTAATAATATTTCTTGCGTCACGTATGAATTTCTGCATCTAAATGCACTGCAGTAATTAACCACTTCCATTAATTAACTTGGACCAAACTTCAGATAACGGGGTCCAAAATGCCACATCCAAATTCCGTCAATGAACACATCAATAAAACTGTGCACCAGACGAAGCTACCAGTACATTATCGGCAATTTGTGAATTTCCGCAATGAGCATCAAGCAGTGAAGCTGATAAGCCATTAGTGGGCCAATGCCGTACGGGAAAAGAAAACACCGATTAATGTCGTCCTAAAATGAGGTCACGATGCCACATAATGCTTCTATCCAAAATTTTTCATTAATTTCATTAATGCCAATGAGGTTTATCAAATATATACTTCAATTTTAGGCCATGTTGTTTTCAGGGTTTAGTTCCCCTCAAACAACAGCAAATACAATCGGAAACTTTTACAGCTACAATAATGTACTGCATCACAAAGCACTAGTTCCAGCCAGCGGCGTGCATGGGCCCAGAAATCATTTCAGTCCATTTTACGGGATGAGTTGGGCCAAACAACCAACAGAATGGGCCAGAGCGAATGGATACAAAGGCCACCGGGAAATCAAAATTTTCAAATTCAAAATTCTGCCAAACGTGTGCATTTGAATCAGACAAGCATCTGATCAGTTTTCATCATCAATGCTGACACATTTTTGCCAAAGATGGTTAAAACACGTGCACAGCAAAACTTGCCAGTTTCTGCCAAGTGCTTTAGATTTTGATTTCAATGCATTTTTTGTACAAAACAAATGCAAAACTATGTAACTCTTTTTTAATGCCAATTTCTCCACTCACTATGTAACGCAGTTGTGATTGTGTTATTTAGGGTGAATTGTGGTACTGAAATGTTACAATTCGGTACAAATGTTGCACCTTAATCAACTTCTGCTGTGAAAAATCATGCAATGAGCACTTTCAAGCATCTGTCAGTTTAAACCAAGTGTTACCATTTTAAATGATCGGCACCTGCAGAGTGACAGAAAAAGATCTTCGCCTGCAAATACCTTTCCTCCTGCACTATAAGTCTCAACTATATACCCAACGAGCAGATGCAGAATATTCGATTTTGAAAAACGAAAACAGAAATCCAGCCAGTGTAAAGTCAGTGAAATAGAATGCACCAGCCAGGACTTGCATTTTTAGCACAGAAAAATAGATCAGGTAAGCCATTAGGCACAAAAAACCAATAGACGGCCTTTCCGGGCAAAATTGCACATACACATATTAACGGAACAAAAAGTTTAACCTTTACACAGATTTTAACCTTTATGAAACACAAAACAAAGAGGTGAAGAGTAAAAGCAAAAACGACACTTTTTCAATCACTGAAGACTGGTGAACAAATAAGGCCAGACAAAAATAAAACGATCAAGGCCCATGCACACTGCACAGGTCTGCTTGTAACAGCAATTCATAATCTCTGTATATACATACACTGCTCTGCACAGCAATATCCAGCAAGCTCCTAATATAGGAGGCCACAATACACATCTTCTCTGTTGGTTCCATACCAGGTCGAAACTAAAATAAACAAAAAAGTACGGAAAAAAACAAAACTGGCGGGAACATTCCCCACGGGGCAGAGGGATAACCGATGAGCAAATTTTCCGCTCTAGGCAAACAGATGGCCACACAATATGTTGGGCCAAACTGGGCTGAAAATCCCTAACAATCCCGACATCTTCACTGTCCGTTTCCGCAGCCACGGCCCACGACGCAGTCAGCTGAAACATGCCGCCATGTCAAGAACAACAGCAGCATCTCTGTACACAGGCGATCCATCTTGGCTGCCATTTGCTTCGTACATCGTACAGGTAAGTCTATTAACAGGTAGACAACATCCGACGAAGTATCGTTCGATCAATGCACCGTACTAAGAGAATCATCACAGGCTGAGAAACATTCCGGTCCTACAAACAGTACAAATATATATCCCAATAGAGATCTATCCACTAATCCTTTATTGTACTGGTGCAGTTGGCAGAAACGTTGGGACTGTAAAGTAAGCAAGAACGACTATAGTTTCCAGAAGCAATGAAGCGTCACTGTGCACGCACTGTAAAGTAATAATAATAATAATAATAATAATAAGTAAACATTTATATAGCACACTATCATTTCGAAGAAATCTCTAGTGTGCTGAATGCGTTATCAGTACATCTAAAACAAAAATGATTTTAGGAAACGTTTAAAAGAGTCCAGATTGAGTGTGTGATCATTCAGGTATGTCGGGAGACTGTTCTAAGCTGACGGGCCAGCAAAAGAGAATGCCCTTCTGCCAGCTGTTGTAAGCCTGTAACGAGGAATGGCAAGTTGTCCACGGACAGCAGAACGCAGATGACGACGGCCAGGCAACGACGAGATCGGCAAGCACATCTCCGACAGAGCTAGTGTTGTTAGTTTCACACTTGCCAAGATCGGTTGGTTTCAGTTAGGATAGCTGACCATACTGGTTGTCAGTGATCTACAAGGTCATCCAAGGTCCATGATTTTCGTTTCATCTGAAAAGGTGCATGCCACTTCCTATTAGTGATTAATAGTAACCTTGGCCGTATCTCTCACCATTTCCGAAATATGGCCCATTTTCCATTAAATTTCCTACCCCACTTTCACTCAACCCCCAATCTGAAAATGTTCCCCTTGCACCAGATGGCTGAAATTTTGCATGCCCATGTTTAACACAATTGGCTAATTATTCATGTAAAAGTTTTCCCCGACGAGCTAAAGCTTAGCCACTATACATCCGTGACAAATGGACAGAGAGGCAAACAGACGGACAACAAGAATGCCAATAGCTCGACGGTCGGTCAGCTAAAAACTGGGTGTGTGTCACACTGTTAGCGGCAATCCACATACTTCGTAACAACTCAAAAATTGAACAGCACTGCACTCTTAACTCTGTTACAGTTAACCACACTATGCTCGATCACAGTACACCAGACATTTATAACAGAAATAGCATCACAATAATGCAGTGCTATGCATCATCATCATCATTTCTGGCAAGCACCACTAAGAGTGCGTAGCGCCGAATGTAGACATCAATCTCCAGAGTGGACGGTTCTGAGCCAAGTCAACTGCGTCGTCCATTTCAAGGTCGCTGGATTTCAGATCCTGCTGAATGGTTTTCATCCATGTAATACGAGGACGTCCCAGTGGTCTCATCCAGTTTCCTGCGGGGGAAGCTGTTAAGCAAAAATACTGTTATACTACATTCAGAAAAGTGATGCTACGGCGACATGAAGTCAGCAGAAAATAAATCCTCCCAAGCAGATTTTGCCAGACTATACCCGGTGTTATGGCTGATTCCCTTCTGTTCCCCGTCAGCGATCAAATTTCCCACTTATGTGCCGTTTTTAGATAAGATGTTACCATGTACAGACAAAAATGACATATACCGGCTACGATCATCGTTGTCGATGGCGGCGTTTCGACGGAAATCCCTGGCCAGTCCGGGCAGTGTCGTTCTGCTGCAATGTCTCGTTCAGAGCTCGTTTCACACCTCTCAGTCGATCACGCAGATCAACCGACTTGCGCGAAGCACCGCTGGTCTTATTGCTCGGCTGCGCGCAGCAACAATGACTTCACAATCAAACGTACACGAATGAGGACTATTGCAGCAAGTTTTGACAGGGTTCTCACAAAAAAATCCCAGGATCTTCCAGTGTTACAGTTAAAATGTTTAATACGAATCCTAGTAAATTCATAAACAATGCAGGATTTTCATTATCCAGGATATTCCAGATCCTAAAACTTTAATTTCCTAGAGTATCCAGAACCAAACTTATTTTGTAAGACTTTTAGCTTATCGTAGGAATCCTGTTTTGAGTAAACGAAATGCTGTTCCGGCCACCCATACAATAGCATTTAACACTGAAGATATCTCAATGAAACTGGATATTTCAACAGAAAACTAAATCAGTTAATCTTTGTTACCACTTCCGATATGTCCCATCGACAAAAGTTGGCAAACTCCATCAATTCCATATATTGTACGACATTCTATGATATTGTAGAAACATCATGAATAAAAGGACAAACATATAAGTGAATGGAGATAAACGATATAAAACAATGCAACCGGTACCACTTTTGGACAAATAAGCATAATACAAATGACTAAAAGTTGCAGAGGCAAAATATGACAATCAAAGGCACCAGCAGTAAACATATGTCACCAATTTGTGAGTCAACATTTTACAAGCACAATATACAGGCCAGTGACTGTAAAAAGTGTATGTTTACGCAAACAGTTTTTGCTGGCAGTCACTGTGCTTAGCCTGCCCATAAGGATGGCCAGGCTGATTCCTAAAGTGATTACACACAAAGAGTTCACGCATGTTACAACTGTTTCTTTCCTACAATCTACGATAACATAAGAGAATGCAGAGTATTCCATGTATCTCACCGGTCGGCGAGGAGACAAAGTGTCTCCAGCATCAGAAGTGGTCAGTAGAGAACCAAGGCGTGAGTGGACGGAAAGTCTCTGCAGCTTCGGTCGCACGTCCATGCCCGACAACTCTACACCATGAATGCCATGCAGTTGATTTCATACGAGAGTTTCAAGCAAAAGCAAGACAAACTAAGTCACTTAAAGACTAAATGTTGATCACCAGGAGTATAACGTTTTATGGTAAACCCGGCTCAAAGCCGTGGAGCATCACCTGCCATATAGGATCACACAGTGTTACCTGCCACCCGACAGAGATGAACCTGCCCGACTTTAACCCCAGCCAGACAGGCCAGTACTCGATTTACCTAGCCCCGAGGAATAGAAGGCTGAGTTGACCTTGATATAGTTACATTAAAAAATAAAAATGGTTGTGAATGGCACATTGCTCTGACGACAAGAATCTTGCATGACACAACAGAATACAGTGCTAACAAAAAACCTTCAGCGGTACTAATAAAACTTCCCTATTACAGACATATTACGCTATAGTTCCTATGCCTCAAATCCTCAGCAGTCAGCATAGCTTCGGCCACATAAACAAATTCAACTATGCACTGGACAGTGGACACGATACACCTAAAGAGAAACTATAAAATACTTTTTGGTAACTCAATAACTGCAGTGTTAGCTTATAAATGCACAAACGATCACCTAACAAACTGAGCAATTGTGACCTATCTTGTTAAAAACAATCTAAGACAACAGAAAAGATATCAATCTTGCACAGCAGTCTACCAAAAATCTCCGAAGCTGACATCACTTGATGAAAAAAAGCACTACTTAAAACTCCCACCCACCAGATTGAATCTGACTAAATCATGGTCAGTATATTCCGGTGAGGAAAACGTTTCTTTTACAATGTAACTGCTGACAACAAAAATATTAACCTTTGCTGATGACATTGCGCTTTGGAGCATTAACAAGGATTTCGTCGTCAGCTGCGGTTGACTGTGCGTCACTAACAGCAGACCGTCCATGCCGAGCGACTGGATGCTGGGCCTCCGAGACAGCAGTGTCCTTCCTGGCAGGCATCACGATGCTACTGGCAACAGTGGATGGCTTTCTATCCTCACAATCACTATTATCGTCATCATCATCGGTCTGGTCTTGCACAGTTTGCTCTCGGAGTTTTGAAGCATGTCCAGATCGTTGCTGAATTGGCTGTGAATCAGACCGTTCGTCAAACCATCTGTCTCGAACCAATGGAGTTTCGTCTTCACTGATGTCTTCCAGAGAAATGGAAGAATCTGCAGAGGTAATATCACTAACATCCAATGTTTCAGTCGGCGTTTTCCCTTCATTGGTTTCTGTCTTCGACTTCTCGGCGATTTTCCGCTTTTCGGCAACTTCTTTCAATCGTTTGCCAAGCCCCTTTGTTCTGTCAAGCAATTCTGGCAATGACTGTTTCGGGGGTTTTGATCGACTCTCGCCTTTGGATTCGGATCGGATGCAGACCGATCGGGAATCCTCCATGGCCTGTGGCATCAGCTTGAACCGTTGCTTTCTTGCTTCAAGAACGGCTGCTGAAGCAGCTGTAGGCCGCTTCAATGTCACAGCCTTGTGACCTTTGACCTTTCCAGCATCTGAGCTTTTAGATTTGCCCTTTGTGCTCTCCTCATCCTGAGCCTTGATCGGTTCTCGATGTGGAGATGTGGTTGACTCAAAACTACTCTCCGGGGACTTCTCTTGGACAGATTTATCTAACTCAGTCAACTTTTTCCGTTTGTCCACAGCAGCTGAACCTACAGACTGGTCAACAGATGTTCCTATATATGTTATCTGCAATTGTGTTGAATCCTCTTTGTACTTATTCCGAACTGAGTCGCGGGATTCAGCTGCGGATTTAGGCGGCAATTTTGACTTAAGATTATCCAGCCTGCATCGTGAATCAAATTTACTGCTTGTATCGGCAGATGTGGAATCAGGTGACAAAGGAGATCTGTTTCTGACACGAGATCGAATCACTTCCTTTGTTTTTTGGAGCAATATGGCACCTCTGTCATGTCTTTGTGATACCGTTAAGTCATGTGCAGATGGTCTCTTATCCGGTAACCTTTTGTGGAAATCTGAAATGCAATCTGTTGACATGGATGGCTGAGGATATAACCGATCCCGAACACTGGGCAATCTTCCTGAAATGCCATCCTTTGGCTTAACTTTTGCATATCCTGACAGACATCTGGCACCATCCTGTCTTCTTTCATTCAGTTTATTCATCCCATGCTGACTTGGTGAAAAATGCCTATCAGGAGACCTGGGACTTCCACTTTTATGTCGTGATGATGACCGAGACTTAGACCTGGGCTTTTCCAAAAATTCCCGACTTGCTGAAGATTTTGTGCCAGCTTGTCTATCCGCCTGATCGGGCGACCCACTGTACGACCTGCGATATGGAGACATCTTTACTGGCGCCCTGTGGCTTTCTATAGTGGATTTTAGAGACAAATTTTGAGGATACCGTGACCCAGATGCTCCCTCCGTGGATAAACTCCGTGACGATCGTCTTCGTCTTGCTTCTTCGTAAGGATCCACAACTGCTGGGTATCTGGCTGGTGACTTGTCATACAATTGGCTACCAGATACTGACACCATGTGCCGCGCACTGGAAGAAGCTGGCAGTAGCTTAGATCTTCTTTCAAGTGATTCTGATCTCCGTCTCTGAAATGGACGATCACCAACTGGCGAACATGACCGAGATTTGGATGGAGAACCGGCAAATCTTCCTCTGGACCTTGACCTGGAATTTCCGCCTGACTGTCGGTGGAAGGATCTGCTTGTCGATCGACTGCGGGATAACCGCGGTATATTCCTCACCGGGGAATCATGCCTCATGGATGGTCCTCTACCTGGAGACTTTCCACCCAAGGGGGAACGAGGCTGCGAAGAGTGTTCAAGCTGAGAGCTATATTTTGATCCATCCTCTCTGTCACCGAGTGGAGATGAAAGTGGAGACAGGGATGCTCTATCAAATGACGAATGTGACCCGGGCTTAGTTGGTCGACGCTCTTGTGATCTTGGCCTAGAAGAAATTGATGCTGATGTCTTATTGGAATACGTAGCCGAATGATGGTACATCGATGACTGTTTGCTAACCGAATGTGAAGGACGTGTGGAGTTGGAAGAATTTTTAGCAGGATGAGACTGAAAATTATCCGACGTTCGTAACGGTGACCTCTGCGAACGATGTCGTGAATAAGACGGCGACGAGTCGTACTTCCGAGGCAGTGCTGCTGCCGGTCTTCTCGTATTCAACGGTTCTCTCCGCTGAAAGTCCGTAACATCTTTCCCTCGGCGGAAATCCCCACCAGATTCCAGCCTGAGCGGGGAACGAATGGGCGACATCGGCGGAGCGTCGTCCGATGACAAACTTGAGCTGTCTGAGTCTTGTGACGGCGACTTCGGATGTTCTGTGATGATACCACCCTTTGCCGGCAAATCCACTTGTTTTTTTGATGGCAAATCTGCTTGGTCAGTGGACGCCACCGGTCCTTCAGTGTCAGATAAATTCCGCTGTGATGAATGTTCAGTCGAGATATTAGACATCTCGCCACTATCGATATTGTCAGGACTCTCGGCTGGCGACAAAGTAACATCAGGGTCGACAGCTGCATCTGTCGGAGCATCAGTGTCATCGATGGGAGACATTGGTCGAGTGACATAATCAGCATTTTCAAGAACATTGTTGGCGTCGCTGTTGGTAGATGATGAATCACTGTCGCTTGTGTCGCCCTCATCACTGTCCGACGACTCGTTGTAGCGACTAAACTTCGTCACTTTAGCTGAACGCACACACAGGTATTACATTAACATTTCTTTTCAGCAGCTGACATCAGTTTGACTTAACTGTAGAAAAGTAATTCAAAATAGCCAACTTTCAAGTTAATTAAAAACAAACCAAACTAGAAATTTGGGGCAAAGCCCAACGTGAGTCCGCCCCGCGCCCTAAGTCTGACTGGGGAAAATTAGGGGGGGGGGTAAAATTTCCCCGGCATCAAAGTCATGTGGCCCGAACTCAAATGCATTGGCA
>Ga0209367_1003782_pt1 | contig 20701 bp, 16 predicted proteins | sample WorMetLIZISLAND2_FD_187412 | JGI IMG/M metagenome (GOLD analysis project Ga0209367, IMG submission 187412) | Marine gutless worms symbiont microbial communities from Max Planck institute for Marine Microbiology, Germany - Olavius geniculatus... ...
TTTAAGGAGAGGTGTAATCGCAGCGTGTCTGAAGCAGGCAGGAAAGCAACCGTTGCTAAACGAGCGGTTTGCCAGTTCAGCAATTAATTCAGCAAAGACCGCGGCACATGATTTGACTAGAGATGGTGGAACGAAGTCGACTGACGATGACTTTGGTGGGACGGAATGAAGAATGCAGAGAACTTCAGCTGTGGTGACAAGCTGGCAGGTGTGAAGAAGAGGACCAGTATGAGATGGATCCTGAAAGGAAACAGGGTTGATAATCGAGACAAGCTTGTTAGAGACTGCAGATTTAAGACCAGAGATTTTAGACACAAAAAAGGTAGAGAAAAAATTAACTAGATCCTTATTCTCAGCATCTGTTCACGTCTTATCGGTCTGGTGAGCATGCAACAGTTCATTTACAGTTTGCCAACGCTTTGCGGCCGACAGTTTATCGCATTCTAACATGCATGGATTGCATGGATTAGACAGAATTGCTTTAAGCAGCACTCAAGACAGCAGTAACAGTTAACTGCTAGAAACTCCACTTTTTCTTCACCAAAACCAACACTGCTTCTTACTTACTCATTAGAAAAACATGCCCGATTTCCACATCTCAAAGTCCTAAGTCTATCTCAATTGGTTTTGGTGCAATTCGCTCTTGCAATGTGTCTTGCAGCACGAAATCGCCAAAAAATCCATAAAAACCCCTATTTTGGCGTTCAAGGTCATTCAAGGTCACTGAATTTGGCGCCAATCGAGAGCCAGTGTACGACTTCCTATTAGTGATTAAGAGTAACCTAGGCCCTATCTCACACCGTTACTGAGATACAGTGACTTATTGGCCAAAAATCGCAAATTTTGCCCACTCCCTTCTCATTTAGCGCCCTCGTTCGGGGTGACCCCCTTCGAATTTATGAAAAAGCTTTATGGTTCCTGAAACTAGAGTCTTCCAGGCAGCCGACGGTGAAGATTTGCTGATCCTAGCTTGGACCGTTTTTGCCTGATCCACCCATGTGACAGACAGACAGACGGACAGCGGCCATATGCGTTTCTGCTTGCTGAAAGTATGACTGCGTTCTAGCCTGTGGTTTCTGGAGTACGAAGGTTCATGTTGTTTTCCAGTTTGCCGAGCCCTTATAAAATATTTCGCCTGGAAAACCTGCTTCGTGCTCAAGCCTAGCTAGACTGTTGGCCGCGGCCATGTTCCGTGTGTCCTACATGTTCAGCCATGCGTGACCAAGTTTACGGTCATGGTCAGCTGCTGGGGCTATGGTTGCAAGTCAAGTACAGCTTCACTGATATCACTCGCTGCCAGGTGTGGTCTGCAAGGCTTAGGCGTGAGAGGTCCAGGCCCCGTGGCCGTTGTGAGGACAACACCAACATGCAGCCGCCACCCATCGATCAGCTGATCGACAACTTGACATCGTCTTGCCGCTGTTTGTTGGATGACCTGCGACGTTTGCCTGAGATGCCATTTAGATGTGGATTGCGTGTGGCGCCGCTACTTTGACAGCCACGTTTTCCGCATGTCTTGGACGTTCGACAGGCCACCAGACATTGTCGCACGTGACACACTGTCATGGTTTTCAGACATTCATACACAGTTTGTCGTAACTTGCGGTTTTATTTGTGGACCTTAAGGTTTTTTTAATTAGGCCACATTAAAAAATCGTAATGTAAAAACAAAAGTGTTTCTATTTATCTGGACACAGCATAGAAATGTTACATAAAACACAAAACACTGTTAATAGCTCAATATAGTACGTATGGTAACCGCAGCATAAAAAGAATAGCAACGAAGTCACAAACCTGTGCTTTGGTTGACACATACAGTTGTTTTGAGTCGTCTTGTGACTTAACGTCAGTCAGCTCAGGTGATTTTTGTCCTGTGGGTGATGACGCAAAGTCCGAAGCCACGTCAAAGTCAGCGGCAAACACACAGTCTGCGGAGACACTGTGCTGCTTTGTTGTGAGCAGAGCAGAATCACTGACACAGACAAACCAACAGCAGAACATCCATTAGATCTCCACACAGGTCTGGTGGTCCATGGGCTGAGCCCAGCCTGAAGAAATGACTAAGTAAAAAAAGCCGAGCCAAAGAATATTATTAAACAGGTCGAGATGTCTTGAGTTTAACTTTTTGAATAGTGGTAATCACATTTGCCTCAAAGCACATATAAACAAATTAATGCCAGCTGAGTGACTTCACCTGATATCTGTTCACTCTATAATAATCAGGTGCTGAAGATGATTGTGGAAAATATTAACGGAAATCCAGACTATGCCGCGATGGGTTGGGCAAAATAAGCTCAGCAACAAGGCAGCAGTGATACTAGTTGCAATAGACATGCCTTCTAAACATTCTCGTGGTCTACACTCTGGGTTTAGAACCCAATGAGGATACATGCCAGTGCGAAAGAAAAAATGACTGAATCAGAACTCACGATGCGTTGTTGGCAGAGAGGTACTGCTCAGATGCTACTGAGGGTTCATCAGTGATGACGTCGTTAGTGGACATTGCCTTGACCGTCAGCACGCCACTCTGTGATAACAGCGAGTCCATGGTGTTCAGACCTCTGCTTGCTGCATTCGCGCGCTTCGTCAACACTTCTCTCAGTGAGCGCAGGAACCGAAACGACGTCCCACGCTTTTTCTCACCCACTCCGCCTGTCAGCAGAACAGCAGCAACGTCAACGTCAATCACACAATCACAAAGTAAGCACTATGTCTAGGACCACACAAGGATGGGTTCGAGGTCAGCATTTTCAAGGCCAAGGCCACGATTTTTAGTCCTCGAGCTGTCCTCAAGATCAAAGACAGTCCTTGAGAATTCCATCCCTGGAAGCACGTCAGTTAAGTGTCAGATAAGTGATAGGTCCACTGGTCCCTGAACCGGGTACTGATAGTTGGGTGCCGTCATTTAAGCGCCAGACATTTGGGCACCATGCTTCGTAACTCTCACCTTACTGAAATTAATTCTCATATCGATGGAGTTAAAGCTGCAATCGTAAGTAAGTTGGCAAGTAAGATTTTTATTGACTTGGTTATGATCCCGCCAATCTCATGCGTAATTTTCGAACCCTATTAACGACGGTGCCACGGCATGGCGCCCAAACGTCCTGCTCCGTGTGTCAGATAAGTAGTTGTCCAAACCATACAGGATATGAGCGCCGAAACAGGAAAGTCTTGGGATACCGCCCGATGACGGACAGTGACGGTGCAGAGGTGACGCCGGTGTCTCGACAAAACCGGGACCGACAAAACCGGGAAACTTTTGTGAGATAGGCTTAGGTTTAGGAAATAAGATTAAGGACGGTTATGGCTAGGTTTCGTGTAGTGGGGTAGTTTTGACGTTCCCGGTTTTGACAGGGAACTGGTGACGTTAGATGGCCTTCCACAGGTATAGTGCATCACAGCGCAGACGAATAGCCCAGACATTAGCCGTGCGTGTGGTCAGCAAAATGTTTTCACACAAAAATCTGAAAAGAAATAGGCTACCGTACTTAACAAGCAGACATAAATAAGCAACCGTAGCAAAGACATCAGCAGCAGCCACCACACGTCACAGGCGTTCAATATCTCGCATGATATATTACAAACCGCCGATGAGTCTGACAAATGCTGCTTACTACGTTCGCTGCCTGTGTACTTCGCATGTAGCATACTCCAGTCCATTCAGTTCAATATTGATACACGCTACTTCTGGCGCTCTGAGCCGAAGCTGTTAACAAAAACTGTTCAGTCCCCGACGTGACCCAAAGCCATGATGGATGTGCTGTATATGCACTGCGTGTAAATGCCCAAACTCCACTTTCTTCAGTTCGTTGTGAATTTAATCGACAGCTTGATAGCGTAACGGATTGACGGAAGGGTATTGGACGTACGATCACGAGGTCGTGGATTCAACTCCCGATCAGGTCACCATCAAGTGGTTACTACTTGGACGGGTGACTGCGAATAGACAAATTATCTCGGTATATAACCAACACCAAGGTCAACCAAGCCATCCATCCTTCCGGGATAGGTCTGTCTGGCTTGGATTAAGGCGGGGCGTGCTCACCTGTGTTGGGAGCAGGTAATGCTGTGTGGTCCCATACGGCAGGTGACGCTCCGTAGCTCGGAGATAAGTTTCCCACGAAAAACTATAACGTTTAAAACCTGTTGCATATAACAGATCCAGTGACCCACAACACATTAAAAGTTTTTTTACAGTGAATCCACCACAGGAAGTTGTGTACGACTAAGCCACACCATGTCAAGTTGTTGTACGCCGACTTGTTGTCCAAGCAGTCGACGACAGATCGAACGAGTGGAGTTTAGGCGACGATGACAATCACGGTAGCAACATCTGCAGTCGCGAGGAGAGCGCCCAGATGGCTACCAATACACCTGACCAGGTAAGGTAACTGGCTGCAGGAGCCGCCCGCCGCACATCTGTGAGACCAGGAGAGCAAAGGGGGAGTCTCCTCCTCCCCTCCGTCCCTCCCTCTCCCCAACATCTTCATCTGGCAAGGACGACTATAGGCCAGCGTTGAATGACAGAGCTATAGCTGTGATGTTGTATAGCACAGTCAGGGGTCTGGGCTCTAGTTCCCTATCACCACTCATTACGCCTACCCACGAAAGGTTGGCCAGGCTGAGTGGCTGACTGCACAGATGCAAAAAAAATTAGCCCACCAACCACAGGGCATCGGCTATTCAAATCAACTCATCGAGTAGATATTTCACACACGTTCACAACGAATCTGATGACTCAGCATTTGACACGCTCATATGACATATGACAATTATATTATCGTATATCATACAGAAAATTTTGTAGTGCCCGACATAACATGAAAAAAGACCGTGGGTGGCTGCATTAGAGAGTTCAAAGTTAATAAACTACACAGCAAGATCTGATTAAAAAATTTACCAAATACGCATGAGAATGCTATCTGTTCAACACACGTCAAAAGCAGCCACAAACCTTCGACATTGAACGTACAAAACGACGACCGTCAACAGTAAACGCGACCGTACTAAATAGTTAACTGCTCAATGCACTAGCATCAGCCTTATCCTTATAAGTCTATAGACCGACTGACAATGTAAGCCCTACAAAGCTGTTCATGAATGCCTGAAGCTAGGTGTGCATTTAGTAGCACTGACCTATGACACCAGCCATACATTCCGCACAGCACCGATTATGTACGGGTGGGTCAGCCATGGCTCTCCCCTCACAAAACGCTGGTGTCACCCATGGAATGTTATAGTGTGGGGGCTACTATAACGTCATCATGTAGGGATGCCGGTTATGTGAATATGCAATCACATATTTTGCGAAAACCCACATATCGCATATTTTTCCACATACAATGGCATTTTCAAAATCGCATATGCAGAAATTATGACGCATATGCAAAAATTCACATATATTCGCAATTTTATTGCATATATGCCACATATTTCTGCATATGCAATCGCATTTTCAGCATTTTCCTTGTCCTACGTTCATTTAAGACCGTTAAATATTTTTTGGCAGCAGACGATTACTAGTATTGACAATTGGACGTTGAAGAAACTGAGGTTGAAAATGTCGAAACTATGCAAAATAGGCCTATTAATGTTAATTTTGATCATGATCATAATATTCTGTCACTCAAAGTTGCATATGCCAGAAATATGTGGAGAAATGATGCCGGATACATGCGCCATATATTCCGCCAAATTGTGCATATTTTTCCGCATATTTTGCCTCAAAAATTTTCGCATATTTTAAGAAAATTCTCCGCTATAAACCAGCATCCCTAATCATGTGTCTACCGTTACGCAATCCGAAAAGTGCAGAACAAAACGCTGCATTCACTGAGAGAGTATGACAAATGGCTGTCCAGAGCAATTCCGTCAAGACTCCGGCGCTTCTCCAGCTGATCCTCAAGCGTGGACACGTAGCAAAGCACGGAGATGACGATGATGCTAGACAATCAGTCATTATTAGTATCAGGATTGCATTTTCGTCGCTACGGTATGGGTCTAAATCCTCACTCAAATGTTCGCAGTGAGCCGAGAAAGTCGGACATTATTCACGGCCGTTCAAGGTCATCCAAGGTCGCAGCTTTGGAACAAATCGAAAGCGCAACTAACTCCCATTAGTGACAAATGGTAAACTTCGTCATGCCTCGCTCAGTTTCCAAGTCCAAACATACTGGCAACATCAAAGAGTGGACCTCGTGTTTTAAACATACTACTACCATAAGAGTTGACGACATCTCGGTAAATTTCAAGTTTTCAAACTTCTGCCAACGCCTTAAAACCAGTTTCCAGACCTCACTGATCATCATCCTAAACCGCTATCTGTCCGAACGGTTAAGGCTGAACACTCACATGGCGTGGTGGGTTAAATCAGCAGGTGGGGCAGAAAGTTGCAATATTTTTCGACTGCAAATTTTCGACAGAATTCTGACAGCTGCAATTTTCCAACAAGGTGTTCAAAATTTCAATTTGTGCCCAGAACTTCACCATAATGCAGGTTTTCAGCCCCAGATTTTGCATTTTTAAACCACAATTTTCGGAGACAAGGATATTCCGACAATTTTCAGATAGCCCAAAATTCATTGGGGGGAAGGGTAATTGCCCCCATTCCTGTGCCACTAATGGTTCAGTTACGATTGAACGAGATCACCCACGTCGTCGGAGTCCAGAAAACGTCAAGTCCCCGCTCATCACAGTCACATTCACAGACGGCGCCAGCGTTAAACCAATGGCGTAAGCGACACAGAGTGGTCATAACGGAAGGCAGGCATAGAGCGCCCACGTGATATAGGGGCACATATATATAGCAAATAAAATAATGCCCCGGCGCCAGGCCAAAGTCGTGAAACTGGCTGTGGGCACCTTCCCCCGCCCCCTTTTTAATACCCAACGACCCAACCTGTTCGGTTGCATCTGCCAAACACGGCTGAAAGAAGAAAAGATACTACACCTTTAAAAAAATTTTTTTCAAGGAATACGATGACAGGCATGCCATCACTGTACTGCGAAATAAAATTTTATGGCCAATTACACGTACGACGTGACTCAACTCAACTCAACTCAACAGGTGAGTCGGCGTTGTAAGTGTGAACTGGCCATTAAAACAATATGAACAAAATATTGTATTCAAACCCGCTCACCATGCACTAGACCACTGTGACAGCTCGCCAGCTGTGATGTACTTTAGCCTAACTGATACGTGCAATGAATAATGTGGCAAATAACTAATAGCTGCAATCTGATAAGTGCAATCAAATTCGATCTAATCTAGAAACAATCCGATACAGTGCAATCCTCACACGTGTGAATCAGAAGCGCTCTCAGTGCCGAACTGTCCTAAATGGCCTTGAAACATAGGCTGCAATGAACAATTCAGTTTTAAACCTGGATTTAAGAGAACCTAGACTAAAGATTACAGCCTAGTTATAGAGTACTTTTAAACAAAGTACTCATATTATTTCTGTTCACAACATTTTTTACGATGTGTTTGGCTTTTTTGAGTTTAACGACTTATGTTCAGTTTATTCTGTAGGTAAACTCTCTCATGGACATTTTAAAGCTTGTGTTTGGTATGCTTTTTATGTTTGTATAGCTTAGGTTTATTGTTTGTCTTACTTTCTGTCTGTCTCTGTTTCATTCTACACTGCTTTTGTGTGAATAAAGATTATCATAGATTGATCAATGAAGTGCACCGGCTAGGTAGGCCTACTGTACTGTATACGGTAGTACTAGGCAGAGTGTGGTAAATCAGCCTTCCCTCTGCACCCTCCCTACCCCCCTCCCCCCGGGCAAAGCGGCGCCATAGTGCACTGACGGGCACCCAACCGGCCACCCGCAATGACGTGCTCAGATTAATGAAAGCCACAGTCGCCCATGCCAAACAATCACCAGCCACATCATCCATGCAGTGCTGGCAATATAACAACATGGTCAAATATAAAATAGGGTAGTATTGTGTGCACGCCGTAAGGGTATCACGGGTGTGATAAATCAGCGAACATACCCACAAAACGCACTGGAGTTTTAGTGTGTAAATCCACCTAAAAATCCACCTCCCAATAAACCCACACCAAACAATCCAGCTATAGCTTCTTGTTCCACTAATTATGAAATGTTTCATTATATTTAAGTGGTTAAAATGTTGAAACTTAAACATACGATTTTGCAAATTTCTGAAGATTTACTTGATGCAGGCATTGAGCAGTGCGCATTATAACTCATGAAAACCTCTAAAAATCATCGAGGTGGGTCTTTTTAAAAGCTCAGGCTGAATGCCAAATAACAAAAGCCAATAAAACCCTCCGAGATGCGCTTATAAAAGTGTTTTTCAACCTTGCTTTACACTTATTCTAACTGGCCACTGATAAGTTCTAGAAAAGTACAGTCAGCCTACAAAAGAACCTATTTAGTTGCATCACGATACAGCATGAATGCACCATCATATAATACAGATTGACAAGCACTTCATAGTGATATACAAACAAGAAAATTCAGCTAATCCTCATAAGATGCGCAACAGCATCGGTGCTGCCACCTTGCAAATCAGTACACAAGATGCAATAAATATGTTAACGAAAACATGTTTTAAAGAGGGTATACCGATTATGTGTCGCAGCCTGAAATCGCAAAAAAATCATTAAAACCCTCTATTTTAGATGTTCAAGGTCGTTGAAGGTCATCCAAGTTTGTTCTCCCAAAAAGCTCCTTAGCAGTGCTTGTTACGATAAGAAACAACTTTGTGTTTATCTGCAACCTTCATCACATTAGATGAGTTAATAGTTGAAAATAACACTTTATGAAGGGGAACCCTCTTTGACGCCCTCAATGTTGGGAAATCTCATCTGTTCACAAGCAACTAGAAACTATACGTTATCATATGGTGACAAAAATTTGAGCTAATGCTCATGAGATGCACAAAAGCTTGTAGCAGTTCCTGTTCGCTAACTGTCAGTCGATCTCCAGCCATTTCGTCTCAGTTCATTCTTGCAGTGTGCGCTGCAGCCGAAGATTGCAAAAATCAATAAAAACCCCTTATTTTGTAAGTTCAGGGTCTTTCAAAGTCATCAATGTTTATACAACTAAAAAGCTTGTCACTAGTGCTTGTTGTGATAAGCAGCATGCCCATGCCTATCTGCAACCGTTTTGACGAAAGACTGGCCAACAGCGGTAAAATAATGACTTTTACAGAGGTACCACTTTTTGATGCCCTCGAGCGCACTGCACAGGTTTCCTTGAACCTAGAAAATCGAGACTTGGACCACCGAAATCTACGTTCAATGCTGACAATTTCATACGCAGCTTGTCCATCTCTATCTCAATTGGTTTCGGCGCAATTCGCTCTTGAAATGTGTCTCACAGCCTGAAATCGCCAAAAATCCATAAAAACCCCTATTTTAGCATTCAAGGTCATCCAAGGTCATAAAATTCGGTGGCAATCAAGAGCCAGTGTACGACTTCCTATCAGTGATTAATAGTAATCTAAGCCGCATCTCGCACCGTTATTGAGATACAGCGACTTATTGGCTAAAATCACAAATTTTTCCCACCCCCTCTCATTTAGCGCCCTCGACGGGGTGACCCCTTCAAATTTATGGAAAAGTTTTATGGCTCCGTCAAGGGGATAAGCTCCCACGCAACAGGCTTCGCTGCCTAGTGCCTATGCGAATCTTCTTTCACAACTCCTAAAACTAGAGTCTTCCAGGCAGCCGACGGTGAAGATTTGGTGATCCTAGCTTGCACCGTTTTTGACTGATGCACCCGTGTGACAGAGAGATGGACAGACAGAATTGCGATGGCTAAGAGCTGTTTTTGCGCGTAAAAACCAGGAAATCTCTACCTCACCTGGCCTTATATCAGTACTCGGTTGCAACGGACGAACGGACGGACAAAATTATGACCTAGCTGCAGGTGCTTAACACTACACGCTGTCGCACGTACAATCTCTCCAATCTGCAAATCTGTTAAGAAATTTTTGCAGTGCAGCCTGCAAAAGAAAATGAAAAATGCATTTTAACTTACCCTAAATCTGATTCAACATATACCAGAGCAAAATAAATATACCATATATACATACGTAATGATGTGGTTTCACAGCTGTCAGGCAAGAGAAATGTTTGGCCAGCGCTCTTTTCTAGTGATACCATTGATCATATGACAAGCTTCCTATCACACAGATGATACATCACACCATCACTGACATCAAACAAGAAAATAAATTAATAACCTAAAATAAATTAAAGCAGCTGATTCACCAGTTAAGGACAGTAAAGAATCTGACATAATACCAGTGATACTGCCCATAACACGATAATGCTCAAGTAAGTTTAATGGGAACCCCCCTCCCCATCCATCAGCTTGAACAAGTAATGTTACCATCAATCTGCATCAATCAGATGCAATTTTCAAGTCTGTAATGCATACAAATGCATTTGCAGCTGGATCTACATTATACACCCTGGACCCAACTGAGTGAGCTTAGTGTTTCCCACGGTAACTGGAACTTTCATTCCCACGTACTTCGCTCCCGCGAATGAGTTCGCTCCCCCTGCCCAGAAATCATTGTCAGAGTTAACATAATACAGCAATGTGCACAAAGCTTAAAGCCTATAGATAGTGCTTCATTTTTGCTTAGCTGCACAGAGCAGGAAACTGAAATCACAAAACATCATTCCCTGTCACAACCTAAAGCTTGTAGGTAGGCCTACATGTTTGATGCTTATACACTGTGTCTCAAAAAAACATCCCCGACATTTTTGACTGTAACTTTAAAACCAATTATCAGATTTTGATAGTTTTTGGTACAAATATTCCTGACACAGCTTGCCATCAAATGACTGATCAGTTTCCCACCTCACCCGATGTATGCTTCTGCACTACCCAGGGAAATCAGATCAAGCGAAATATGTGTTGAAATAAACAGAAAACCTGAAAAAAACATCCCCAACATTATCGATCGACGAGGAAATCAGACCAAGCATAATACGTGTTAAAATGACTGAAAAACGTCGACAAATTCCATCTATCCTAATGTGTGCACTCCGACAGCCGGTCTATTACAAGGTTTGACTGTCATGCAGCAGTGTGTCTACCAGATAAAGTTTAAGAATATTTGTCAAGTCAAGAAGCGACGGGTACAGCCTAGATTGGTCTGGAGCAGAACATTATCAATACTGCTGTCAATGAATGGAGAAAGCGTCTCCTTGCCTGTGTTCGCATAGTGGGCCAATACTTCAAGCAATTTTACTGCAGGCAGTTAAAAAATGGACAATTGAATGTACTGTCAGCCAAAGTGTCAGAAATGTGAACAAAATGTGTTTTTACCCATTGTGTTATTTAAGCAATATTGCATCAGATAAAAAAGTGATATTTTGCTGATTGTGTTTTCCCAGGTAGTGCAAAAACAAAAGTTGGGTGAGGATAGGAACAAAATAGAAATTTAATGGCAAGTTGTGTCAGAAACATTCGTACCAAAAATTATCAAAATCTGATAATTGGTTATCAAGTTACGGTCGAAAATGTTGGGGATGTTTTTTTTGAGACACAGTGTAGATAACAGATCTATGCTGCATGCTAGACTGCTAGAAAACAAGCCACAACAGAAATTAATTCAGCTGCAATCGGAAAAAAAACATCATGTGACGTAAATATTTAACATTTAGTCGCAATTAAAACAATCGAAAAAGATGTTAGATCACCAAGTAAACAAACAAACTATAATGCCAAAATACTATTAGCTTATTAACTAAATAGGAGACCTAATGATAATTCACATTGGGGAGCGAAAGTTCCAGGAAACGAAAGTTGCAAAAAGCATAAGTGCGACCTATGGAACTTTCACTCCTGGAAGTGAAAGTATGTGGAAACAAAAGTTCCATAATTCTTCTCCCAGTCCCCTAGCTGATACTGTAAAACTTGTAATAATAGCCCTCGGCGTTTTTTGTACACTTGACAATAAAAACCCTGGCGTTTAATAGAGACCCAGCGCTTATTGGAGACCCGGCATTTATTTCTATCTTGTGCAAGTGGCAAAATACAGGTACCCTTCAGTCAGGGAAATTACATAATGTAATACTTATAATTTCATGACCTCTCCCAAAAACTTCAAATCTTGTCAACGGGCAATGGCATTCATTCTTGCGTGCCCATCGAATGTCCACTAAACTAACCACCCAGTATCACTGCCGTGCATGGGGCCCACACTGGGCCTGTTCTAGTGCATCCAACTTAAAATACTGTCGCGCACTAACAGCACCCACACATCATAGTGAAATGACCTCCTACGATTGGTCTCTGTAATTTGAAAGTCGACTTCTCATTTTTCTCGACCGTAAGTTAATGGGGGTATCTGATTCCAAGCTCCAACTTCGACCTCACGCACATACTCGGTACGGTCGTTACGGTATACATGGTATGTCAAAACGTCAGCAAAAAGCTAACCTGGTCTGTTATTTGTAGTACTGGTAATTCAGAAATAAATTTCATTTTTATCATTGAGGAACTCTATTGCCTGGTGAATACGGACTGGTTTCTTTGCATTGTTTGATAAACTGAAAATTACTGTACATTGAACATACTTGTTTGTTGCGCCTCTGGGCGTGTTGTAGCGTTTTCTCATGTGTTGCTACTTAAATGTCGTTTTCGGCACTTTTTTCTGTTATATGGTTACTTGAAGTTTGCTTGAGCAGTGACTTGGTAGTTGAACAATCTGCCAGCTCATCTGAGACAAACTGACATTAACTTCGAACAGTAAATTTAAACAGCAGTTGAAAACATTTTTGTTCGGGCGTTGAGAGCGTGGCACATTGTGGCTATTGTTAAATTGTGCCTTCTAAATAATCTTACTTACTTACTTACTGTGCAGTCTCGGTAAAGCAGAGGTTTTAGTGTGTTTTTCAGTTTTTTTAAACTGTAGTGTACTTCTGTAGGGCCTACGATTTCATAATAAATACACAAATAAGGGCCTATGTACCGGTATATTGTGGCTACAGGCTGGTACCCCACGTCTATATAGGACTGGCGTTTATTGGAGACCCAGCGATTATTAGAGACCCGGCATTTATTTGTACGTTTGACAAAAAACCCCTGGCATTTAAAAGAGACATGGCATTTAATGGGACCTGGCTATTATTAAAAGTTATGGCCAAACTGGATGTGTACTTACCTACAAATCTTGTAGTAATCACACCAATTAGTAATCATTTAAAATGTTTGTCGTCAAAGGTTTCTTTTAAATGCTGGAAGCTGGAAACAATTAACTTTCTGTAACAGTAAGACAGACTTTTAACAACTTCAACACAACTTCGCATAAAATCAACACAAACATCGCACTGGACTGTCATGGCAGTCGTAAACTTCTGCCAATATAATGTAACGTAACTTCAAACATATTCACATCGGAAGTAAACACGCGGGCATCTAAAAAACGAGAACGACCATGTTTAAATCTTCAGACTTAGGTGTAGAATTAGGGTTAGTTTTAGGGTTAGGGTTTGTAGTCGCATTGAATTGCAATTAAAATAACTAAAATCCAGCAGATCTTAGATCTTTAGACCTAGGTGTAGAATTAGGGTTAGTTTTAGGGTTAGGGTCAGGGTTAACGTTAGGGTTAGGTTTAGGTTTGTAGTCACATTTAATTGCAATTAAAATAAATAAAATCCAGTACGATCGGTGTCACAATCGTTCTCGGTCGATAGATGCTTTAAGTAAACAGCCATGACGTGGAGATCGCATTGCAAGCACACGTACGATTTGTTGCAAAATAGTTAGAAAAGCGTGAGACGATCATAAATATTTCCTCATTTTCGGACTTTAGACATCTTTGGCAATTGATTAACGTGAGTGAAATCGGAAATTTGCAAGTAAGTTACTATACTGTTTCGCCAAAGTTATATGGTACTAACTGATTTATATAACTGATTCACAATCTGATGAGTAACTGATTTCTAACAATTTATATCAAAGTGGAAAACACTCGATACATAAAGTACAGCAGTGTCCAGCAGGCAGCACTAAATTCTAGAGCTGTCGAAGCGTTAATTTTTTAAATGCATTAACGCACTGCGTTAATTTTTTTAATGCATTAATTAACACGTTAACGCGTTGTTAATGCACCCAGGTCCGTCGAAAGGGAGAGTAGGGGGTAAGTGGTGAGGTTCAAGGAACGATCTGGGAATGGATTTCACCGAATTCACCAGAACTACTGGTGGCCTAAGTAAGCATGGGCAAAAGCCATATAACGCTTACTATCCTAATAACTAAGATTAACTGTGTGTTTCCGGTTGCAATTCCCATTTCAAACAATTTTTAAATTGATTTATTCTATTACTGGTTACACACGCATCAGACAGAGCATTCCAGTGATCAATTACTCTGTTGCTAAATACATACTTTCTCAAATCCAATCTACTGCATTTTTTGTATAGTATCTTAGAATGACCTCTTCTTAGACCTTCATCATATGTAAAAAATAAATCTGATTTCAAATTATAACAATCATTAATAATTTTAAATGTTTCTATTAAATCACTCCTATGCCTTCTTTTTTCTAATGTCATTAAATTTAATTTTTAATACGTTCTTCGTAATGTAAATTTCTTACGTCGTCAATCAATTAAAAAAATTGGAAAAAAAACAACTGCAGCTGATCAGCAATAAACATAAAACACGAAACTTCAGGCTAGTCGGTCCGTTTAATACAACATCTACAATAATGTAATGGATCTTTCACGCAACTTTAATGCATTGCACTGCACTATAACTGATTCATAATCTGATGAGTAACTGATTTCAAACGAGATGCCGACATACCGCCACACATACCGTTTGGCATCTAATACGGACGAGTCCTGAACGACCACAAGCAGCTGTCTGTTCTCGACATGCGTCTATATCGCAATAAACCTCTCGAACTGATGCTGAAACTTGTAAATTTATTCACAAATTCGTACATAAACAACACGCCTCTACACCGTTCCTTCCATCATCATGCCCATGACGTCATCCACAAGCCCCGCCCTCTCATTCGCATATATGGACCACTCTCCGATTGTGCTTTTTTGAAGGTCTGGGCAGGTCTGGGCTATCGTTTTTTATTGTTTCCGGAACGAAAAGCCCGTGTCGACTGTCGATCCAAAAGCTTTTCTGGTCAAAAGTACGTAAAGCCGCTGCAGCGCGGAAGAATGATTGACGTCACACCGTGTCAGCTAATCAAACGCATTGTTTACACGTCTGTTTTGAGCCAGATTATAGGCCCCGCCCCGTTAGCTGATGAAACGCGATCTGCCTACCGAGATAAAACTGCGGTCGTAGCCGTTCTCCGGTAGTCTGGCATGTCTGTTGTTGTTTTATTTTTTTTACTTTTACGGTGATACCGCTCTTTGATGCCCCCGTGCGCAGGTTTCCTTGAACCTAGAGTCTTCCAGGCAGCCGAAGGTGAAGATTTGGTGATCCTAGCTTTGCACCGTTTTTGACCGAATCTACCCGTGTGACGGACAGACGGACGGACAGACAGAATTGCGATGGCCAAGACGCGCTGAAAGCAGTAGCTGCTTTCGCGCGAAAAAATATGGCCATATTGAAACATATATACACGATGTTTCATAAAAGGGACCCCTTTTGGTTTTTCTCATAATTCACTCAAATTATGATTAATTTACACAAAATTTTTACCATTTGTAGAAGTGTGGCAGTTGATTAAATATTCTTTGCTAGTTGTGACGTAATGCTGACGTCATAATGTGTCGTGAGTAGGGCTGCCGTTATCGGGTAATTCGTTACCCGGGTACCTGACCGGGTAGCTTAGCGGGTACCCGGGTACCCGTCGGGTAGTAAGTAAGTAAGTAAGTATGACACTGTTGCAGAGGGGGAGGTATAGGCCTACGCCTATTCTCACTTTTTCATCTGATCTTTAGCTACTGATGCAAATATCAAGCATAAAACGAAATGCTGGTAAAATGACTGTTCATTATTGCACAACTGCTGAGTTAAACAAAAGAAATAAATTCTTCATAAGCTAAAACAGGAAAGTGACACTATTATTCACGACAGACGTTTGAAGTTTATCTGTAAACTGATTTGTGAGTTGTGTCGGTGATTTTGGAGTTTTATTCCGAGCTAGGCCTGTGTGTTGCATTCAACGCGTTTTCTGTTGTTTTGTTTTTCTTTTACTCTGTGTTTCTTTGTGTTTTGCTGCATTTTTATGCGAAATAAAATGTGTGTAGGCCTAATTAGGTCCACTAGTCCTCGAAGATTTAGAGATAGGCCAGCACACCAATCGAACCAATTCGAAACTTAAAAGTCACATCAAACGAAACAACAAAATTATTAAAAAATGTACAACTAACGCTAGTAAAATAAATTCAACAATTAACACTAATTGAAAAATGAATTGAATTAAATATTCTATGCGGGTACCCGGGTAGTAAAAAATTACCTGTGTAGTTTATTACCTGGGTACCCGTCGGGTACCTGGGTACCCGCAGCAGCCCTAGTCGTGAGTACAAGCTTGCTTGTCTCAACTAGTGTTGTCAGTTGCTGTCCTGCTTCGATGGTGAACTTAATCTGGTTCACTAATGAAAAATGTTTATCGTGTCAGCACTGAGCAACATGTGGACATGAAATTAGGCGTCTCGCGATCCAAAAACGCAGCCATTTTTGCATGCTCGATGTGCTAGTGCACATCTTGCTCGAACACGTGAAAGTCCAGCTTATCCCCAGAGACATGTAAATGCGATTGCTTTGCACGTTTTTTGTGGCTGCTACTGAAAAACTTCAAAAATTTGTCATCTATGAACCAGATTTTTCACCATCAGAGCAGGTTAGCAACTGACAGCACCAGTTGAGACTAACAGGCTTGTATCCTGACATATTATGACATATTATCAGCGTTACGTCACGCCTAGCGTGGAATATTTAATCAACTGCCATATTTTGTTTAAATATTTTGAATTAGTATTTCTTCAGCTACAACTGGTAAAAGTTTGTGTAAATTGATCATCATTTGAGTGAATTATGAGAAAAACAAAAAGGGGCCCCTTTTTATGAAACACCGAGATTGGTGGATCAGCGGATGTTGCGTCAGTGTTAGGGTTAGAGATGGGGTTAAAATTATGGTTAGGGTTAGGAATAGGTTTAGGGGATGGTTAAACTAATAAATTACAGCGTTCTTTGTTGCGACATCTGCCAGGGTTCCTAAAGGTCAGAGAAAACTGGAAAAAGTCAGGGAATTTGTATGGTCAGGAAAATGTCAGGGAAAATATTATTTTTGAAAGTCAAGGAAAATGATCTTGTATCATTGAGACTGCAAATATCTGTGATTTTTTGTATCCACAAATATTAACAACAAAACTTGAAAAAAACATCCCCGACATTATCGATCGTAACTTGAAGAAAGATTAGCAGATTTTAATAATTTTTGGCAGAAATATTTCTGACACAACTGCCTATTAAATAAGTGTTTTAGTTTCCACCTCACCTAACGTCTGCTTTTGCACTACCTGGGGAAATCAGACCAAGCATAATACGTGTTAAAATGAATGAAACAACGTCGATAAATTCCATCTGTCCTAATCTGTGGGCCCCAACAGCCTGTCTATTACAAGGTTTGACTGTCATGCAACAGTGTGTTTACCAGATAAAGTTCAGGAATGTTTGTGAAGTCAAGAAGCGACTGGTACAGCCTAGATTGGTCTGGAGCAGAACATTATCGATACTGTTGTCAATGAATGGAGAAAGCATCTCCTTGCCTGTGTTCCCATAGTGGGCCAACACTTCAAGCAATTTTACTGCAGGCAGTTAAAAAATGGACAATTGGATGAAGTGTCAGCCAAAGTGTCAGAAATGTGAACAAAATGTGTTTTTATGCATTAGGCCCTATGTTAATTAAGCAATCATATCGCATTGGACAAAAAAGTGATATTTCGCTGGTTGTGTTTTCCCCAGGTGGTGCAGAAACAAACGTTTGGTGGGGTGAGAAACTGAATGGTCATTTGATGGCAAGTTGTGTCAGGAATTATCAAAATCTGATAATTGATTTTCAAGTTACAGTCGAAAACGTTGGGGATGTTCTTTTTGAGAGAGTATGTACTTCCTACATGTATAGTTTGCAAGAGGTTGCATGCTTACATTTTCAGTACAAGTAATTAAAGAATATTATTTACATGCTGCTATATCTGCATACATTTTTTGTTTGGCATTATGGGATTTTCATTTTAACAAAATTATTGCACTCCAAAGTCTTGTATAGATTCACAAATTTCAACAAAATTCCTACCCCAGTTATAAATTAAATGTAGTGAACCGTACTATTTCTGTACTTTTGTTTCAGTGTATACATTACTTGGACTATAACTTTTTTCCATGCCTGATTTGAGAGTGGATTTTTTTACACTGTTAGGCTTATATGCACATATAAAGCTACTGTTTTGTTTGCTTGCATGCCTAGGTGCTCAGGTGCTGCAATTAGTCTGCCAGTTTACTTCAAAAAGTAAACTTTGATGGGATATTGTTGTTAATGGAAGTGGCCAGCACAAAGGATGGACAGTTTGTGTGCTCCTATTGTGGAAAGCAGCGCAATAAGAATAAGAATCTGCGGCAACATGTAAAACAGGAGCATCCGGGAAGCGAGCTGCCGAAATGTCAGCCAGTAGGACGGCCTAAAAGCTCTCTGCTACCCCCGCAACCTCCACGTAATATCATGTGTACTATCTGTTCTCGGTCATTTGCCGCTCAAAGAGGACTAAAGCTACATCAGATGGTCGTCCACAAACTCATGTACATTCGTAGCCAGGCTGTGACAATGGAGTTCAGTAGCGTATCTGGTGAGTTTGTCAGTTATTCCAGTATGATATGTATTCTCTGTGCGCAGGGTAGGGTGTGCCAGGCAGCAGGAGGTGGTCAGATTGTTATTAGTGCTACATAAATAAATAAAAATGAATAAATAAAATAAGTTACAAAGATCAGTACTGTGTCAGATATGCAACGTATCCCTGTCCGATGAGCAGTGACTTCAAGCTAGTTTACCTGTTCGCACTGGACGTCTTGGAGTTAGAAGGGTTTTGTCGCTTGCCCCATCAGCCTTTTTGGTGTCGGCAGCCTGATCCCGCCAGCTTTAGGACCAGCTCTTTGGTCGGCGAACAGGCACGGGCAAGGACGACGATTTTGACCAGTGCTTAGCCGTTCAAATCCATCCAGATATGCCAGCTTTTAAACAGAAAGACTGGGACAGGCTATTGGTGCAGGAAGAGTACAGTCAGCTGCTCGCAAGCTATACTGAGCCCCGTCACCGGGCACGACTGCTCGCAGCATCATCCGAGTCCGACCACAGTGGTGACTGGTTGCATGTCCTGCTGATTGCAGCCTGCGGCCTTCATCTCGACAACAAAGCTATGAGAGTTGCCATGGGTTTGAGGCTTGGTTGCATGCTCTGCAAGTCACACACTTGTCGATGTGGTGCCACTGTCGACACTTGGCACTCACGCTTTCTCTTGCAAGCGCAGCTCCAGTAGAATACTACGTCACAACTACATCTGGCATGCTTTGACTCGAGCCGGCATTCCCAGAATGAAGGAACAACACGGGCTGGTCCGTGATGACAGCAAGCGGCCTGACGGTTTGACATTGCTGCCATGGAACTCTGGGCGCAGCGCCATTTGGGACGTCACAGTGGTCTACACTCTGGGGAACGCTTACCTGCAGCAGAGTGCCATCACCAGTGTCAGTGCCGCTGAGACAGCTGTCAGAAAAAAAACAAATATAGCTCACTCAGCGGCACCCACAAGTTTTTTCCAGTGTCACTGCAAACACTTGGACATGAATGTCAGCACCCAGGAGTTCTTGGTACATATTGGAAGACGTTTGACCGAGGTGACGACGGACCCCTGTGAAACGACGTTCTTATTCCAGCACTTGTCGGTCGCTGTCTAATGCTTCAACGTGGCATGCCTAGCTGACACGTTTGCAATTTCTGAGCCCGCATCGTAACCATTCCAGACATAATTTTTGTAGTTTAATATTTCAGCCCTTGGAATTGAGTACTGGGGGCTTTCAATTAATAAATAAACTCAGCACATTCAAAAGCCTACAAACTGACTCTTAACGTTATGGACCTATGAAAGAAATTGCACTGGACTCAACCGACATTATCCATTTTTGTGATATTAAATTCAGTTTTACCGAGAGCTACTTGACCCCCATTCTTGTCCGAAAATGTTTTGTCAAAGCTTATGTACATGAATCTGTTACAAACTTTGCATATCTTACACATCAATAGTTGCTATGGTGAACATTTTAAATTTGTGACTTAGGTACACAGCTGACTTTTAACTTTGTATGCATGATGAGCAGTGCACTGTTATTGGCAGAGTTTATGGATTGGAAAGCCAGCGAAGAAGAGAAAACGCATACAAAGTACGTGAAGGCTCGGCAGGACATGCGTCGTAGTAATGGTGCTGTTATACAGTCTTATTATTGTCACCGCAGTGGTCACTACAAGGCCAAGGGTCATGGTCTCTGCCATCGAAAAATGAAAGGTTCTGTGAAAATTGGATATTGTCCTGCTGCACTTTTCGTCACTGTTAAGCCCAGTGGTAAGTGTTTGTGCACTGTTTCAACAGTCTTGCAGTTCTTTTCTTGGTCTTCGTGTGTTTTTATTAAAAGTCCAGCAATTTCCATTCTTTGTGTATACTTTCTGGGGCAGATCTAGAGC
>Ga0209367_1003783_pt1 | contig 20700 bp, 9 predicted proteins | sample WorMetLIZISLAND2_FD_187412 | JGI IMG/M metagenome (GOLD analysis project Ga0209367, IMG submission 187412) | Marine gutless worms symbiont microbial communities from Max Planck institute for Marine Microbiology, Germany - Olavius geniculatus... ...
AGGCACCATTGTAATTTTTTCAATTTTTGCGAATAAATACGTTAAATATTAATTTCAAATTTTTTAACCCCCAAAAGGCCATCCTTGCGCGAGACCGCATCGTTTGAGCCATTGCACGCAAAAATCCGCCGAAGGGTCTGACCTGTAGGTGAGTTTCTGAAAAAAAAGGTATATAGCTACAAAAATTTTTGCGTATATTTCACCCATTTGCTGGCAAGCCCCCCTTGGAGGGATTTACATGAAATTTTGCATGAGGGGTCATCTCGTTGACGTAATCAACGGTGCCAAATTTTATCTCAATCAGATCAGGGGTTTTGATTCTGTGGGGGGTCGAATTTTTGGCTTTCCCATAAGAAAGAGAAGTCGCCGTTAACACAGGGCTTGAACTACCGTTCAGCCTGCGATAAATTCGACTATGGTCACGTCTTGCAAATGAACCATCGATAGCAAGCCTTCAGTCATTTTCTGACGGCTTTTTACACCATAAACGCGAGAAAAAAATGTGCATTAAAATCACACTTGACGTGCATCTAAAATAATTAATTGCACTCAATGCACCTTTAATGCCATTTTTAAAAAGTTATTAGTTTGAGTGTTCTGGTTATCTTCATTTGTTGTGTGTGTATTCTAGAATTGATGCAAACGTGGATGACGCACACATGAGTATTGAAGCAGCCCACACTGAGCTTGTCAAGTATTTCCAGTCGGTCACGTCAAACCGCTGGCTTATGATAAAAATCTTCGGCATTCTTATCTTTTTCTTTATCATTTTTGTTATCGTCGTCGTCTGATGAAGGCTCATCTGGATGTGGCCTTACTTTCCGACTTAGTCCTACTGTTAATTAATGTCTTGCCATTCAATCGTATATGTCATTTGTCTTAAAAATCTGTAGCATTCTGTTTCCTGTTTGAAAAAAATGATGTGATTTTGAAGTTACATGCTACAGTCACATGATATGGGTATAAGATAATGAAGTTATGTCAAATTGCTGGCTGATGACAAATTGTCGTGTCAAGTGTTATTATTATTATTAGGATAATACTCAATGTTACGTTTTATCACTTTCTCTAATGGGTGAAGACATCACAACTGTGATATTAGCGATTTTTCTTATATTTGGATTTCTCACAGTTTTCCACATATCTCATCCTTGTGGTTTGCTGCATTGCCAACGTTTGCAGTATCCACGGGAAAACAAAATTCACACATTTAGGTCAGCCAGTAATGTAACTGTTTGTTTTTTGTGACATCCATTCCAAAAATTTTTATGAAAGTTTATCTTGAACTTTAACAGTAAATTTACCAATAGACAAACAAACGTTCCATCTTACGCTGCCAAAACTTTGACTTTATTCTTGCAGATAATATGTGTCGTTGTCTGAGCCGTGCTCAAGTTGAATGGCAAGAACTGCTCATGTATTGCTGTTGTATTTATGCTATCATTATTTGTATCAGCTTGGGATTTTTGTTGATGGTAAATAGTACCTAGATTATTATCAACAATCTGCAGAGTTTTGAGTGAAGAGTAACAGGTTTTTGGCAGCTGAATGGCTAGCAGTTTCTGATAGTCCCTGACCACATCGGTGCTAGTTTTTCCGGACCCATGGACAGCAGCTTTTTAAAGCCCAAATTCCATTATGCCGACTTTCACTGAAACTTCCCTGCGGTGAAAGTCGCGGACAAAAATCCTGAAAGTCCACAACACAAATCATGTCGCCGACTTTCATGATTTGTCTCACAATGTCTGTGGACTTTGTCGCCGACTTTTCCCATGCATCGTACTGGACTAAATTCCATTAGAGCGATGCAAACTTTTTTGTCACAGACTTTGTCACAAACATCTGGACATGTTGATATGATTTGTGTCAACGACTTTCACTGAAACTTCATGATTTCTTGATTTGTCACCATTTGAGTTCGCGACTTTCATGATCTGTGTTCGTTACTTTCCCCGTGGTGAAGTTTCTGTGAAAGTCGGCGTAATGGAATTTTGGTTTATGCAGCATAGAATAATGCAATTCTTACTAGTTTCATACCTTAGTACAGTCTGTAAACATTTTATCAAGCTGCTTACAATGTACATAATAATTATCAATGAACAATTTGTGATCATATCTAGTGTCATCTCAAATCAGAGTGTTTCAGACCATCTAATCGGTCAAATGATAACAGTCAGAGAACTGCTTTCACAAGTTATAACTGTGAATACAGTTTCTTCACTGGCTGTGCTGAAGTATACCAAATCTGGTGATAAAAGAAGTTTACTGTGAGCTGGATTTGTTATAAATGGCCAGAGCTTTTTTAGCCTGCCTGGGCAAAATTCCATACCTTACCTTACCTTATTTTACTTTTGGGGTGGTCAGGTTATTGCACCTGTCCAGCGCTGAGGCCACATCAGTTCGGCCCAAAGCGCAGCCCCGAATGTAACCGAAGGTCACATTAGCCTCTTAGTGGTTCTGTTGAACGAAATAAGGGATATTGGCTGAAACTTATTTAGTTCTTCTTTCACTAACAGGTAAGATTCAAAGATGGAATATCTATCCTGCATTTGAGCAGGGCATTTCTGTTGAAAGTACATGTTTTAGTCATTATAACTTCTGTATTTTATATTCATTCACAATTCCAACTAGCTGCCATTGATTGTGCTTGCAGATCTGTTTGGATGAAAGATAACTTGTTCTTGCTAATTAACTGCTAGTAGATCAAGCAACACACAGTCAGGTGTTATAAATTGAAAATGTTGTATTTATATGCTGATCACTTACGGTTCTAAATTATAAACTGTTAGATCACAAAAAAGTTTAGTAACATCCCGGTAATCTCTGATCTGTGTTTGTTAGTGAGGATTGCCTTTGTTATTCAATAGAATGCTGTATATGTGTGCCATGTGGGAATGATTTGCATGAAATGTTGTCAGTTGTATACTACCATTTGTTTTAGGTCGCTTGTTATCAGTGTTAATCTGTTGCTTGTGTGACACGTCTGTGACGCTGACTAATGCAGTGTAGCATGTCATTTACTGTGTATTTATTGATGCAGTGGTTGTTATTTTGTATTGGATCCTGCTGTTGCCATTGTACTGCATAATAAGAGCAGTAGTCATAATAACTAGACCAGATTATAGTTATTATTGGTATTAGTTTTATTGGCCAGTAGGCTGTGTTAAAAAAGTTGTGATGATTTTTACGCGCGAAAGCAGCTATGCTTTCAGCGCGTCTTAGCCATCGCAATTCCATCAGTCTGTCTGTCCGTCTGTCTGTCTGTCACATGGGTGGATCAGGGAAAAACGGTCCAAGCTAGGATCACCAAATCTTCACCGTCAGCTGCCCGGAAGACTTTAGTTTCAGGAAACGTAAAGCTTTTCCATAAATTCGAAGGGGGTCACCCCGAACGAGGGCCCTAAATGAGAGGGGGGTGGTCAAAATTTTCGATTTTCGGCCAATAAGTAGCTGTATCTCAGTAACGGTGTGAGATAAGGCCTAGGTTACTATTAATCACTAATAGGAAATTGTATACTGGCTTTCGATTGGCGCCGAATTTAATGACCTTGGATGACCTTGAACGCCAAAATGGATTTTTTGGGCGATTTTGGGCTGCGACACAGAATCATTCACAAGGCGGCACCACGGTACTGTGTTGGTGGCGTGGCGTCGTTGGTAACACGTTTCAGCTGAAACGAAATTACTCTATGCCGGGCCCGGTTAGTACTGCAATGGGTGACTGCCTGTGGGCAGGAACTGCTATAGGCTTTCGCGCTTCCCGTGAGCATTAGCTCAAATTTCTTGTTAAAAAGTCATTTCTTATTGTTGCCAGCTACAACTTCATTTAATGATTATTTCTGATGTGAAAGTGTTTACTTTTACTTTGCAATTAACTTTTCCAGTTTTAGTACATGTCAGCAGTAGTGGCTGATGTCGTAAGCATTACACCACAAAGTCTTAGTTGTAATAATAATGTTATGAAATTATAACCAATTTTGATAATTTTTTCGGTTGTTTTTTAATGAACAGATGGCAACACTTGTGGCTGTGTTATAATCTGGTATTGTCTCATACATGTCAGTGAGTAAGCATAGATGTTACTGTGGTTGAACTTGTTGGGTATTATTTTTTGTTTCTCTGTCTGATTAACAGCTGTTTCAATTACTGTACAGAAATATCATAATGCACAATTTCTCGTTCCGTTTCTGTTCCTAGTGGTGAACTGCATTGCAGTTGCTTTCAGCAAGTATTTTCCATAGGGTTCCTACACTTTGAAAAGTCTTTATTAGTTGTGGAAATATTTTTCTGATTGTTTCAAATCCTAGGAAGTGCTAACAAGTTGGAGTTTTAAAGTCATGAATTTTGATTTTTGTATAAAGTGCATCATTGTATAGAAACAAAGATTCTTCGGTTATTGGTAATTTTTCCTTTGTATATGAGGGCCATCCCAAAAGTTTCCGGCCACGACATATTAGGCAATAATATTTTCTACAGTCTATACATAAGTGAAATGTACATCCTTTACGAACATTAGTGAGTTGTTTGCAGATATGACGTCTTTGTAATTTATGATGTCATATAGCTCTACACCGAAACAATTTGGAGCGCTAACGCAAACAACATAGAATCTTAATGTTGCATGACAATTTTCCAGTCTGTAGCTAGGTTTACCAAGGTGGAGCCCCGTGGCATCTGATTTTGTGAAAGCCCTAACAAATACGTTTGTGAATTTCTCATTTGCATATGTGAATATACGACAACCTATATTTGCGATAGCCGCAAATAAGAGCACTTGAGTTCATTATGACTTCATGCAAATACGAGAGGCATTCAAAAAGTTTTGAGCCTCAATATATTTTACACAAAATTTTTATTGTCTGTACATCAGTAAAAGATACCTACCTTGCGTATTCGTGTGAGCAGATTGTGGAAGTGACGTCATTGTAATTTATGACGTCATAGAGCATTAAGCTGAAACGTTTGGTGCGCTAACACAAGCAGCATTTGAATCAGGCTGATTTTTGCATGAAACTTTTTCAGTCTATAGCAGGATTTACCAAAGTGGGGCTTCTTGGCATGTGATTTCACGAAAGCCCTGACATCTACGTTTATGAATTTCTCATTTGCGTCTGTGAATATTCTATAGCCCAGTGTTTTTCAACCTTTTTGATGCCACGGAACCCCACGCAAGCTCGAAGGTCACTCACGGAACCCCATGCGTATTGATTCGTGAGTCCTTCGGGCGAAGCGGAAGTTTCAGGTGTCTGGGGACAGAGGCAGAGAATCTGTGGGGGTCTGAAAGCAAAGCCCCAAAAAAGCTGACGATAATTAAAGCAGCAGGCAAAATATGTGTAGAATTTAATGACTGCATGAGAGATGATATTATTTAACAATTTTGTTTCACCAGCAGACATCAGTAAGATATTGTATTTAACCAAAAACACCCTACGAGGCGGCCACCAAAATTAGGCCTACCACCGGATCTTTTATGTTTTAAGGCCCACAGACAGCTAAGGGGGTCTGGACCTCCCAGCTAGTTACGGTGATGCGCGAGGCTTTTTATAATTTTTAAACAAAATTTTTCAAAAAATGATTTTTTTCCATAAATGAACACGTGATTTCTTTGCAATGAGACTAAGTACATTGAGCCTAGTGTTCAGTATTCAATACAAATATTATAAAATTGTTAACAAAAAAGAAAAATATTCAACACTGTATGCAAAGTTGGATGGATAGAAGCGCATATTTTGAACTAGGTATTCGGTGCTTATTGCTTCTGTGGCTTGGTGTGATGTAATTTTGCATGCAGCTGCGGAACTTTTGGCAGATGCTCGTGGAACCCTTGGGTTCCGCGGAACCCCGGTTGAAAATCACTGCTATAGCCTAATCTGTGGTAGCCACAAATCAAAGCACTTGAGCCAAAATATGACGCAATGCCAATATTTGATGGTATCAGAAGAATTTATTAAAAATGTAACTGTTAATTATATCAGTTGTGTTAATGAAAGGCCAGTCAAAATTTGTGACTAGTTAACGTGGGTCCCTGATTTGCAGAGGGGCTGGTAGGGGCCTGGGAGCAAGTGCTGCACAATTTCCCCAAATTTCAGTACTGCAGTCCAGTCCAAAGTCTACAGTTACCCAGCTATGACTTTCTACACCAAGACCACTCTGCATACAGCAACGACCTTACTCCCAGTGGCTATTATCTGTTTTGAAATCTGAAATCTGATAATGATGGTGTCCGCTATCCGTGATGATGAATGACTCAAGCCTCTTTCGTTGAAGGCGAAAATCAGTTCTATTTAATGCTCTGTGATGTCATAAATTACACTGACGTCATATCTGCAACCAACTCATTAGAGTTCGTAAAGGATGTACGTTTCACTGATGTATAGATTGTGGAAAATATTGTTGTCCGATATGTCAAGGTCGCAAACTTTTGGGATAACTTCGTACATATTGTTAACTGTTTTTGTAACTGTGTCACACTACTGATAGTTTTGCTTTTGCTTGCATTTGTGCAGTTTTTCTTGCATTGTCTGCTATGCAGCTGTTAACAAAGTTTCTTACTGAACATAACTGGACAAAGTAATTTGAGTTAGTAGAATGTTGTGCTACTAGAAATGTGCAAGCCCTGTTTATGGCATATTGTTGGGGATTTCTGTGAATTTTTGTTTCAATTTGTTGTTCTTGTGTCGAGTACTTGATATGTGGTTTTGAGCTGTCATTATCTATTGGGTGTTCCAGAAAAATAGCACGAATTTTAAGGCATTATAACTTTGCAACAGCATGTTCCAGAGTCATGCCATTTCCAGCAGAATTTTCAGAAAGAAGTTGCTGACGTGTTAAAAGCCAGTGTTTGAATATGGCAGTTAAATGTTCTTTGTTTTGCAGCTGGCAGGTGAACTATTCAAAAGCCGTATTCACCTAATTTGTGACAGAAACCTAGTTTGCGCTAAACTCATTTTCCCAAATTGATGAACATTGCTCAGTGTTCACCACAAGAAAAAAAACAGTTGAGGATATTCGTTCGGACCACTGTTCAATAGCACCATTGATTAGTTCTTGACTGATTGTGTGTTCCCTGCAGCAAGTGTTCAGAACTTGCTTTAGATGATAACCATCCGCAAAGTTTTGAAATAGGCAAAAAACGACTATCATCGGTTGTTTTCTCTTGTAGTGGACAAATTGAGCACTGTTTCTCCTAACTTTACCGACACACACTCAGATGAAATGATTAATTTACGTAAACTTTGGTTTAATCAGGAACTTGCCTTGTTGATGTAGTGGTCAATACAGTTTTTGAAGAGTTTACTTGCCAGCTGCAAAACACAGAATATTTAATTGCTGTATTCAGACACTCACCTTTTCTTGTAAGCAGTTACTTTCTGAACTTTTTGCTGAAAACCACAGGACTCTCTGATGTACGATTGCAAAAGTATGGTGTCGTAAACTTTGTGCCGTTTTTTGGAACACCCTGTATAGTGTACAAGTAAAGCGAATGAAACTGTACCGTCTGACATAACCTGACAGCGGCATATGGGGTATTCAAACCTTCGGTGATTTGCAGAGTTCAGCTCAGTCAACCAACCTCGTAATACTTTGGCTGCAAATAGCACCTGTATTGACTTGACCTGTGCTTCTTTCAAGACTCGGTAAAAGCGTGAAGGACCAATGCATCAGGATGTAGCTGTCTCAAAGGTGAGCTAAAACTATGCAAATCCCATACCTTCTACTTTCCATGTTTTCCATCCAAGTTTGCCATCCATGGGGACCTTTCCAGCCTTATGGTGCCACTGACTGCTACAAGTAAGTAAATGAAATAGTTGTGTACTGGGTGGGTCAAAAAAGTGACACCCCTTTTAACTGTGTCAATATTATGCCCAATAAACTGCAAAGCACTGGATATTTGTACTGGTAGAACAGCTTTAGCATTTGCTGTTAATCATTTATAGTTCACTTGTTCTCATTTATTCGAAAACATTTTCAAAATTTTTTCCAGGATGCCAGTGTTTTTGCACATGAAGATTCTGAATCAAGTCAGCATTCGTGGTTAATCAGTCCAACCACCATGACATTATAATTTGTTCACATAAAACATAACTGATTCACATCGGCGGATGAAAGATGATACCATTTATTTATTTTTGCTATACAAGTAAACAAAAGTTGCAAATATAAAACATCTGACACTAGAAGAAATTCAAATAACAAGAGGATGTTACTTTTTTGGTGCACCCTGTACATGTAGTGTGTTGGTGTGAACACACTGTGTTGTGATGCATGGATACACATGCAGAAGAGCTTTCACGCTATTGACTTTGTTGTTTGTTTACCGATTAGGCAATTTGACATACACTACATGCCAGTAAGATGTGTCTTGTGAATTGTGCTGCTCTAATTTTGGGTTTACCATGATGCCCATTTATTTCTAGCATCGTCTGTCTTCTGTCACATTTGTGCACCATGCTTAAACTGTTCAGTGTATGCCATTTGACGAGTATGCCTGTGGAGTCCAAGGACACATTGTTGGCTTGGTGGCTTAGCAGTTAGGGCGTTGGATACAAGACCGAAAGGTCCACGGTTCAATTCCCATCCGCTGCACTACCAAGTAACAACTCTGGGCAAGTTGTTCACACCTACCTGTCTGTGTAGGTGCAAGTGTCTAGTGGTTAATGTCGACTCGCAACTTTCATGTTGCAGTTTGATTCTCACTGCTGTCATTTGCAACCAACCTTGAGCAAGTTGCTAATTTTCTGTGTGCTCAGGCCAACTCAGCCTCCTACCCTCTGTGGGACGGGAAATGAGTAGTAGCTTACGGGCTACGGGGTGAAGGCCTACTATGGCTGATTAGGGTGGTGGTATGTTTGCTAGCTGCAAACCACGGGTCCAGTTGTTCATTATTGTTGGCAATGGATGGCTGCATAGTGCGCTGTGGTATCATTAGCTCATGCCAATCAGCTGCCACTTCCGAGATTGTCAAAGCATTTGCCACAAGTTTGTCTTATGTAAGAAGCACTACAGCAAGTACTGGACTTTACCTTTATCTTTACTTTGTATGCACAACAGCAGCTACTGCTGTAGCGCATCTTAGCCATTGCAATTCTGTCTGTCTGTCCGTCCGTCCGCCTGTCACACGGGTGGATCAGTCAACCAAATCTTCACTGTTGGCTGCCTGGAAGACTCCAGTTTCAGGAACCGTAAAGCTTTTCCATAAATTCAAAGGGGGTCACTTCGAACGAAGGTGCTAAATGAGAGGGGGGTAGGCAAAATTTGCGATTTCCAGCCGATATGGCATTGGCAGAGCGAGACAGGTGACTCCCTCTGGTGAGTACAAGTAAAACACTAGGTAATTAGCCGCTGGTCGTCTGGCGCCATATGGTGACTGATTTTGTTTTACTGGGCTTTCAAACCTGCACCAATACTGGAATTCATGCACTGGATATGGCGCTAGGCGTCATCCGCCATCTAGTCTAAATGAAACATCGATGTGAGCTTAGATTTCATTTGCACCGGGCCTTCATATTTGCATCGCTGTCGCGCGTTCCTTTTGCATTAGCTGGGCTTTTCTTGTTTGTGTCAGTTGTCAGTCCCTGACTCTCAGGGATAAGTGGAGATTTAGGGATTGAACCCCCAAACAAACCATGCAGCTTTAAGATGCTGCTGCCAGCTAGCAAATAGAATTGGATGGACCGGCGAGAGCCATTTCGCCTTTTTCCAAATTAGTTTGGACTTATTTTTTAGTAAGTAAGTAAGTAAGTAAGTAAGTGCATATTTAGAGTGCACAATGTCAGCCATTGGCCGACTGTTATTTTCATCATCATCATCATCAATGGGAGTTATTAGTTGTACCACAGTACGTGCTGGGCACTGATGTTGTAAGTTTGACTCAAAACAAAAAGTTTTTTATGCATTTTACTAACATACACATGCACAAGATGGCCGTGAAAAAAAACCATTATAGGTTCATATAATTGGTGACTGACTGTTCTCCTAATGCACTAGGAGAATTTAGTACTCTGAGTTAGTGAGTAGGTTTAACGTCTTGCCCCACATACACATTACAGATGATTTCGGAAATGCTATGTCGAAGTAGGCTCAAGTATGAAAACAATTCATTTGTAACGTAAGCTTTGTAATTCGGGATCTTAACCGTTTTAGCCAATCCCGAATCTTGGGATTGGTGGCGTTGAAATCCCGAGATTTTACCGATTTCATGTTCTACGCATTGCTTGCACTCTTATTTCAACATGGTACTACTACATCCTACATATGAAACGTCTATTAAAGATACTGAAATAACGAACAGTCTGTAACACTAATCCCGAAAACGAGATTCCAGCCTGGAATTTCGGGGACTACAAATTTCTTAATCCCGGATGCTGGATTGAGAATTCTATCCCGGGATAGAAATAACTAACGTCTACTGCAAGGAATAAACAAAAAACTAGAAGGTGCTTGTGCACGAGTGCATATCTCTGCCAAGTGAATTAAGTGATTTAAACATCAGTACTGTAAAATGTAGGATTTTTACCAGAAGGGCGCCACCGTTCCTGCCAGTTGTGTATGACACGTAGAGATGATAAGACATAATACACACACAGAACGACCAATCTCTTAATCTCCTCCAGTGTTCACCTCGTTCACCTTGACGGAGATAATAACGAACAAAAGAACAAAGTACAATAATGCATAAGAACTAGAAGTGAGCACATTCGGCCACATGGTCACGGTAAGAAAATTAAAATTTATTTTTTACCGCTAGATTGCTGCACATAAATAACTGCAACGAACTTTTTCGTTACTTGCTAATTTCGCAGCATGTTAAAAGAAGGCGTGGTTAAAGTGGGCGTGGCATATGTTTTTTGTTTTCAACATGGACGAAATCGGTGTTAGTAGAAGAGGTTTACCGAAATTTAGTGAAATTCTGCGTCGCCCTCGAGAGGCGGAGGTTAGTCGTCGCAAATTTGTTAACAGCTTGCATAATGTGTGTAGTTTTTTTATTTTGTTGTCGTCTCGATGGCTTTTATTTCTCGAGTGGGTTACTTACTCTTTCGGTGTTTTATTTCCGTCAGTTTGTTAATCTTTTATGTGCATATTTTCTGTAATAATATGAGAGACGAAACTGATTAAGACAGGTGTTTTTTGTGCAGTTGCGTTTTAGAGAATCCGATTAGTGATGTGATGCCTCGAGGCAGTGCCTCGCTTCGAGGCGGCCTCGAGACAGATTTTTACTGCTTTGGTCTTGGTCTTGGTTTTGTACTTTTGTGTCTTGGCCTTGGCTTCAGACTTGGAACTTAGTGTCTTGGTCTTGGTCTCGTCTTGTGACGAGACCAAGACACTAACCTCAAAGGCAAAGTGTCGGCCTTCGGTGCTTTCGTACACGTTAATTAGTAGTTAGTTTGATAAAATTGAATTAAATGCAGACTATCGCTGTGTTATAATTATCGGGTGTGTTTGCTGAGTGCAACACGGAAGAAGATCGTATCATATTTTTGGTGCTAGTCAGTGTGGTATTTTGTGACACCATGGATGGATGGGGCACTATAACATGTACAATTATGATTACCTTCTTGCCTGAAATGAGCTTTGCAGGTGTGGCTTTTTTTAAGTGCAAACAGAATGTGAATATATTTTTGATGCAATAATCTGATATTGCTACATGTGCTGTTAATCACTGAAGCTACAAAATTTTTAGATGTTCATCTGACAGGAATATTAATTTTTTTGTATTGTAAGTCACATTAGTGGTTTATCTGCGATTGTAAACACCAGTACAGTTTGTTACTGTACCAAAAAATTTTACGTGGTATATTTATGTGTTGTTTTCTTCATGTAAAGGTGACAATTGAGTCTCCGGACCTCGATTTTGTGTACAGCGATTCAGATCATTATGACGCTGAGATTGCAGGTTTGTTATATTTGCATGTCACTAAAGTTGTTTGCAGTCTGTCCATAATGTATCAATAGTTACATGATTATGAGCTTGTAACGAGCACAGTTTAACTTGAGATGTATGTTTCTGGTTTGATTACTCTATGATTGCCATATGATGTACACATGTCAGTAGTTTTTGTACTTTGATGCTATTGAATTGTTGGAAGCAATAGTTTTTTTTGCAGACAGGAGGCCTATGCTTTTTACCCCAACCAGCAGCACCTATAAATTGCCGGAGAAGGTTAACTTATAAGTTGCTGTAGTTTGGTGTGTGTTATTTATTGTGTGTCTCATGTTATGGGTTAATACATTGAACTGATATGCATTGTTACTTGTAGATAGTTAAGGTACTTGTCCTGTTCAGCATAATAGTAATGTGTTCGTTAAATGTCGTTAAATGTAATGTGTTTGTTTTAATGTCATTGTTGCTGCTTGTAGAGCTATACAGCTACACTGAAGAGTCGGAATTTTTTGTCAACAAGAAATGTTTCGATGAGACGTCGCTGGCTTTCTGTGAGCTTGATTGTGGTTCATCATTTGTGTTGTTTGCAGTTGCAGTTTTTTAACCAAACATTTGTGTTAAAGATTTTAACGGTTTAGAGTTCATTTTCATTTTTCTTTTTTTTACGTGTTTAATCTGGACATCTGGAAGGACATCGGAAATCTTGGTTACACTGAAAAGTAAGAGAAAAATTAGCTAGCTTTAGTTCACTTTCTGGAAATGGCCATTGTGCCTCTGTGTGTGATTAAGCATTTATTCTTTTTTTTTATCTCAGTTGCATTTATTTCTTCCCATTATCAACAGTTTGGGAATTGTTATGTTTTATTATTCTTTTTTAAAATCTTTTATTTGCGGACTGTTTTTTGGTTATTATGTGATAGACAACACAGATAATAAAAGATAACAATTGCCAAACTTTACACAGCTTTATCGCTGCGTAAGTTTAGTTTAATCCTGAAAATTTTTCATTGTGCCTGCATGTGTATTTCACGTAATTTTATTCTGTGTTTGTATTTGTAGTCCAGTTGCATTTTGTTACAAGAGATGATGTAAGTATTGTATGAATGATTGCATGTCACATGCTTGCATGTTCAGTGGGTGATGAAAGGTGGACATCGCTGCCAGTTGACAGGCAGCGCTGTCATGTCATGCAGCTGATCGATATCACTGAAGTTTCGGACAGGGAGTCTCGTACGAAGGCCGTCAGATCTCTGCTCTATCTGTGCCAGGGTCAGTCTGACCTCGGTCTTCTAAGCAGTTTTTTTATACTATGAGTACTACACCGTGTCCCCAAAAAAACATCCCCAATATTTTCGACTGTAACTCGAAAACAAATTATCTGATTTCGATAATTTTCGGCATGAATATTCCTGACACAACTTGCCATCAAATGTCCATTCAGTTTCCCACTTCACCCAATGTTTGTTTCTGCAGTACCTGGTTAAATATCACTTATTTGTCCAATGCGATATGATTCCTTAATTAATATAACGCGTAAAAACACATTTTGTTCACATTTTTGACACTTTGGCCTACATTTTATCCAGTTGTCCATTTTTCAACTGCCTGCAGTAAAATTGCTTTAAGTGTTGGCCCACTATGTGAACATGCTTTCTCCATTCATTGACAACAGTATCGATAATGTTCTGCTCCAAACCAATCCAGGCTGTACCAGTCGCTTCTTGACTTCACAAACATTTCTAAACTTCTTCTGGTAGACACACTGCTGCATGACAGTCAAACCTTGTAATTGACCTGCTGTTGGGGCCCAGAAATTAGGATAGATGGAATTTATTGATGTTTTTTTGTTCTTCATTTTAACATGTATTATTCTTGGTCTGCTTTCCCCAGGTAGTGCAAAAGCAGACGTTGTGTGAGGTGGAAACTAAAACACTTATTTAATAGCCAGTTGTTTCGGAAATATTTCTGCCAAATATTATTAAATCTGCTAATCTTTATTCAAGTTATGATCGATAATGTCGGGGATGTTTTTTTCAGGTTTTCTGTTCATTTCAACACATTTCGCTTGATCTGCTTTCCCTAGGTAGTGCAGAAGCATACATTGGGTGAGGTGGGAAACTGAATGGTCGTTTGACGGCAAGTTGTGTCAGGATTATTTGTACCAAAAATTATCAAAATCTGTGAATTGGTTTTTATGTTACAGTCGAAAATGTCGGTGAATCAGCTGTCAGACTGTAACTTCAGCACTTCTAGATATGAGTTTTACTTCTGTAACCAGTGCTACAGCAAGTACTGGACCTTTGTTTTTTTTCTTTTTTTTCAGTTTGTGTTGATCAAGTTAATAATACATAGTTAGTAAATCTGGCACCTTGTGGCAGCTCAGCACTGAAAAACAAAATTTGATGTTATATTTTGATATGACGGTCTACATTTTTTGCTGTTTTTGTGTGTTCTGCTAGTCTCACACTTTATAAAGCTTAATGTACAGTGTACACCATGGTCCATAAAAAACGTGCCACTTTTTTTTAATAGCTTCGTGAAGCTTTGGCTGATTTTAATAATTTTTGGCAAGTGACATCAGGAAAGAACTTGACGCAAGTAACTGTAGTTGATCCACCTGACTTTAATACTGTCACTACACTATCTTGTGAAATGCAAAAGTCGTTGTTTGGCCATTTACAACAATGAATTTATACTGGATAGTGCATGTGTTGGCTCAGATATGATTAACTGAAAAGCGACAAACATGATTGGCAATTATTGTATCTCAAAAGGTCACGTGTGTCACATCACATCCTCTATATTACAGCATGTGCTCAAATGTACTTCTTCAGTGCGAATGCAAGTGGCAAACGTTGACACAATCGCAAACAACTGGCTTAGTCGTTAATTTGTCCATCCATAGTTCTGGTGTCAACATAGTCAACAAGATTCGATATTCAAATTCATAATTAACGTAAGTTTAATAAGTATTTGGTGGTTTATTAATTACTTGCTTAATTGTTAATTAGTTAGATACTTAGTTAACATAAATTAGTGGTGAATTTTTTATAAAATCCAACTCAACACAGACTATTGGTGTGTTTAAATTGTCAGGCGTGTTTGCCGAGTGCAACACGGAAGAAGATCAGAAGAAGTATGCTCGCCAGAACGTGTTTTTGTTCTATGATCTCGGAGTATTTACAACCCTCGTTCAGCTTCTCAGCATGGAAATTGAGTACATTAGCTGCAGCTTTTTTTAATGTCTTTGACCTTGAAAGTTGCATGCTTCAGATTTGTAATTTTTTTACATTTGACAGCTTTGTTAATTGTCAGTAATTGCCGGTAACTTGTAACAAACTGAAGTTACTTTTAGTAAGAAAACATGTTTTACTAAATCAAAAAAATTACTATCCGGGTAGCAAAATTATATAAGGTATAGTATAGTAAGTGGGCAAGACATTTGTGTTGTTACTTACTTGATTGTATGATGACATTGAGTATAGTTGATTTTAGGCTACAAAGGTTTCGTGTCAGACATATGTATAGTCATTATGTTATTGTTTGTAGAAATGTTGGTGCTGCCTCTGCAGCGATGCGCAAACCTGCTGTCTCACTGGCTGACAGCACTGACCTAAGGTATTCACTGCCCCATTTTTTTTAGTTTTCATTTAGTAGCATCCAATTCGTAATTCTTTGCTCTTTTGAATTATTTGGTTAGGCAACGGGAAGGCTACCCAGCCTGTGAAAAGTCTTGGAAGTTCACTTTTGTTGTGGGATTTTATTTTGGCTTACCAGTAAACTGGAATATCAGGCAAAGATGTTCACTAAGCAGAGTTCAAGGCACTAGTAGCAGCATTGCGTGTGTGATTAGATTTCAGTATACAGAACCTGCCAAACAGCACACCTTGGTGACACCTAGTAGCAGTTGTGCATGAAACTCAGCCAGCTGGCACAGTCTGCAGCTTTCAAGTTAATATTTAAATAACTAGAAGGCGCTTGTGAGAGTGCATATCTCTGCCAAGTGAAGTGATTTGAACATTACTATTACTACTAGTACACCTACAAATACAACAACACCTACAACTTCAGGATACAGCAAGGAAAGGGGAGGGAGAAGAAAGAGCCGCTTCACAGAGGGAGGGAAAAGTAATAGCCAGCATTGCTGCTTGTGCTGTTGGTGCAATGACGTCATTGCTATTATGAGTCATCATGTACACAGAACGAACGACGGACGGACAGAACAACCAATCTCTTAATCTCCTCCAATGTTCACTATGCTCACCTTGGCGGAGATAAATATAGCAAAAATGCAACAGACTCATATCTCAAATGGGCCATAGGATTTACTTCATTGCTTCATGTAGGTCTATAACTATCATTGTCTAGCTTTTTGTACACAACAGAGCACAATGTACACTTTAGCTTATTTGTTCTGTTGCACTGGTTATAAATACACCATCTTACTTACTTTCTTATTTTCTTACTTAGTTTCAAAGATCTTTTTTTTAATGTGCTGAAACGCTGAAACTGAAACTCAGGTGATGTCAGTTTGAGACGAGTGTCATTTGTGTGCAGAATGTTGTTGAACGTCATGTACACCATGGTGGAAACAGTACGTTGTCCAGATGAGAATGATTCCGACGAATGGAAAAGACTGCGGGAAAACTTCCGCACCGAATTGAGTATATCGTCATTGTTTTGCCTGCACTACTTCTCTGTTATAAAGTAAGTAAGTAAGTAAGTAGGTGCATATTTAAAGTGCACAATGTCAGCCAGTGGCCGAATCTGAGGCACTTGGCTTAGCCGCTAGGGGGAGCAGTAGGCCTGCTGAAAGCAATGAGTTTTAAGGAGGCGACGGAAAGTGTCTGCAGAGGTAGAACTACGGATGCTAAAGGGTAGTGAGTTCCAGACTGGGGCTGCAATGCTAAAACCGTGGGAGGCGAAGGTTGTGCAGACACGTGGTTATTCATTAGCTGTGTAGTTTAATGACATTTTTACCAAAGTTTTGCCTTGTTTTTTATGAACATGTACACTATTTCATGGTCGTTTTCCGCTGAACGTGGGTTTATTCTTAGTATTCGATGGATGTTTCTACCATGTTTCCTAAAGTTTCATATGTGGAAAAATGCCACTTATATTGGACTCGCAGTTTGTTCTTAAAGTGACCACCATTAGCTTATACTACAGCAGATAGCTGGCAATTACGTGCATATAAATAGAGTGATTCTGTGGTTGTTACGCAGTGCTTCCAGTGTCTGGAGAAGACTGTCTTGCTGTGATGCTGTTCACAATGATCACAAAGTTCTGTAGTGGAAACGCTCCTCACTTCCCTGTCAAGAAGGTTCTCCTGCTCTTGTGGAAAGTTGTCTTGGTATGTTGGTTTTCATTCCAGCTCTGTGGTGTTATTGATCATTCAATCTGTTAATAAATTCAGGATTTTTAAAGTGGTCTCTGAGGTAATAATGGTGCTGATGGTTAGGCAGCAGGAAGAATATTTGTACAGTACAAATTTGTCGTATCAATAACCAGAGCTTTGCTGACGTGAGTCTGACCTTGCGTCTACATTAGTGTGATGAAGTTAAGCAGAAACAGCAATAACGAATGAAGGAACTTAAACAGAAAGGTGATAACTGCAGGAAATCTGGAGTCTCAGCACAAACTGATAGTACGGAGATTTTATGTTGCATTTCCATTGAGTATAGACTGTACAACATAGTTTGCATGCAAACAGTGTATCGTGAAAAGGATTTGTGGAAGTTCAGGTGAATTTTGTAGCAAGAGTAACAGAGTTAGTGATATTGACAGTGTGAATAGGTTGTTGAGTCTGGCAGCTGCTTGCTGAGTTTGTATTTAAAAGACACATTTCTGATACTGCTGTATACAGGTCTTACTGGGTGGTCTGGATGATATCTGTGCTATCCAACACTTCGAGTTGCACATAGCGTCGGTAGCAACCATTTCATTGAGGATTAAGGACAATTCCGTCAGCTTTTTGTTTCAGAACCTATCATGGTGAATGGGTGATGGTGATTAACTTCCTGCGGCACGCTGGTTTTCCGAGGCCAATTGCATATGATCTGTGATCAAGCGCTCAAAGAAAACAACAAGAACAAAATATCTATGCTCTCTGTGTCTGTTTCTATGTTTGTGTGTTCATGTGAGAAACTGGTGTCACTGGGTGGTCTGGATGATATACACGCTTTTTGTGTATCTGTGTATCAGTATGTTTTTGTCTGTATGTCTGTGTTGTGTCTGTAGGTCTCTCTGGGTGGCCTGGATGATATCCATGCTTTGAAGAATGCTCGTCGGCAGGACAAAGGTCTGCCGCCATTGACCGAGGACACGCATGACGTCTGTAAGCACATGAGGGCATCCTCTCCGCCTGCCTCTGCAGCTGACCTCATTGACCAACACCAACAGATACGACGCTCGCTCCGCACTGCCAAGAAGGTGATTGATGAGTATGGTGAATCAGTGAAGTTTAAACCATGCATGCTCATACAATACAGACAGTTATGAGTATGCTGATAGTAAATAGACTGGAAATCATGCAGAACCAGTTTATCTGGGTTTATCAGACAACAACTGTTAAAATGGTGTGTTAGTATGTAAGTAAACATGTTAGGAGGTGCAATTTGACAGTTAGCCACAGTAAGACACGATCTCAACATCTGAACAAAAAATGTCTAGCATTTGCTTCAACTGTTTAAAAGTTAACATTAGTTTGTTTTAGGTGAGCTGATGTGTCCATGTAAATGTATTTTGTGTTAATTTTTTGAATGTATTTCAGTCTGGTGGCATTTTGTTACAAACAGGGCTGGTACCAGTTAACATTTTGAAATTAATAAATCTCCAAAAATTAACTTGTGATTAGTCAGTTAATTTGGAGCAGTTTTTGCAGCCAAATTAATAGTAGGATGGTGAAACTGCAGAATTCTGCTAATGTTTACTCATATTTGTTATCATCCATGAAGTTGGAAAATGTGAAAGTACAAACTGCGCAGCTAATACTACAAAAGTAGTACAAAACTACAAATCCTGATGACATGACTTGTGTGAAATTGCAAATGCTCATCAGCAAAGCAGCAATGTTAAATTTTAAAATTTTAATCAATCAATCAAAAAAGCTCATTTTTTACAATAAATAGACCAATTAATCGTTAATTTTTGCAGCCCTGGGGCCTAATTTACAAAACATCGTAAAATTGTCGTAAAATTTTCGCAAATTTGTCGTAAATCAACAAGTTACGATGTCGTAACATTGTTGTAAAAGTGTTGTGTTTGAATTTTGGAAGCTGATTTTATGACTTCGTTTCTTGCAATTTTGTTGTAACTTTAAAATTAGCCAGCCAATCAGCCGTCATTATGTTGACCTCAACCAATCATGACGCAGTGTCACTGAACCTGGCGGTGCACAGCACTGCATGCTGATCGTCTGCTTCTGCCGTTGCCAACGGTTACCAATGTAAACAAGAAGAAATAAATCAACTTTGAGGCGATTTTGCTACCTCAAGTTACCGCAAACAAAATTTTTACGTATTATGGCACTATGTGAAAAGTATATACTGATGATAAATCGAAATAATTACTGCATGCATGTTTGACGTTTTCATATGACAGCTACTCGTACATTTCTCGTAACTTTGTCATAACTTTCTCGTACAATTTTTTTTGTAAATCGCATTTTGTCTTAAATCTGTAACAAACTTTTCGTATGTCATAACATTGTTGTAAATTTGTCTTACGATGTTTTGTAAATTTGCCCCTAGTTACAAGAATTTGTGATCAATGTTGTACGGTCAGCATGCACTGATGAAGCAGACAAACATGGATGATCCGTACGACCAGTCAGGAGATGATGACATCTCGGGTGATGTGGACGACGGTCACGCCAGTGAGGATGAACTACCACCTACGCCACCACGTCCTTCCACTCCTGAGCCAGCCAAAGGTCTTCCATGGACACCCAAAGTTCGGTTAGTACATGCACACTCAAACTCTGTCCCTTTAGTCTTTATCTGTCTTTTATCTGTCTCTGTCTGTCTGTCTCTGTGTGTATGCCATATCAGTTATTTTGATAAATGATGTTAATTTTTGTGCACTTTTGTACAAAATCAATGTGAAACATTGCGGTTTTTTCTGCTTTTTGTTAATTTGATCACAGTCGTTGTGTAACAAAGTTACACTGGTGAATTCTGCTTCTGAAATGTTACAGTTCGGTGCAGATTTTGTGTTTATCTGCTATGAAAATTAGTGTAGTGAGCTCTTTCGAGAACCTGTCGGTTTGAACCAAGCTTTTGCAGCTTTTTGCAGTCAGTCAGAAAGACCATGAAAACTACAGAATTCATCTAGTGATGGTTGTTATTTTAAACATCTTGAATGGCAGAAACATGTTTTTGCCAGCACACGCCCAACCCTGTGGTACCAGTACTAGTTGTTTTGGTGAATAAGAGTTTGTTTGATAATATAAATGTACAAAACATCAGTTTATACACTTGTTAACGGCAACATTTAAGGACTTGCACATCGAAAACAGCAAAAATTACAAAAGGTGATATTGCCCGCATCACGCTGACTGTGTGTCAATGTGCTGCTGAATAATATCACCTTTTGTAATTTTTGCTGCTTTCGATGTGCAAGTCCTTAAATGTTGCCGTTAACAAGTGTATAAACTGATGTTTTGTACATTTATATTTGCTGTTTTGGTACTGAAATACTGTTTTCCTACTGGTGATCAGTTACAAAGATATTGCGCTTCAGATATTTCTTACAGTAACCAAGCCACTTATAACGGTTACTTACTACCTAATAGCATGACCACACGCGTTATTATTTAT
>Ga0209367_1003784_pt1 | contig 20698 bp, 13 predicted proteins | sample WorMetLIZISLAND2_FD_187412 | JGI IMG/M metagenome (GOLD analysis project Ga0209367, IMG submission 187412) | Marine gutless worms symbiont microbial communities from Max Planck institute for Marine Microbiology, Germany - Olavius geniculatus... ...
TCACTGGTCAACAACAGCAGCAGCTGCAGCATGTGTCATACTTCGCGACTAGGTCCACTCCGATCACCACGCCCACGACGCCGAACTTACTGTCAGCAGCCGGCGGCAGCGCGGAGGATCTTCCAGTAGACAGCATCCAGATGACGACCAACGGCCGCTACGTCATCACTGGCTCCGTCCACGGTCCGCCGCAAGTCTGGGACCTCAAGGTCAGTGATGGAAACAGGATCGAAATCTTGAATCTTAAGCAACAGCAAAACTGCAGGTGCACATGCCCGTGTAGACGTTCTACTCTTTGTCACACTTAGGACAGTTGGCAGCGTGAAAGAAATTTGTGCGCCTTTGATTCGTTGGCGACACGTTTGTTTACCTCCGCTAAGGAGGTAATGTTTTGCCGGTTTTTGTTTGTTTGTCTGTGTGTTAGCAAGATAACTCAAAAAGTTATGGACGGATCTTTCTGAAATTTTGAGGGTATGTCGGGCATGGCATAAACTACCAGTGGTTCAGTTTTGGGGGTGATCCGGCAGGAATTCTGGATTCTGGATCAATTTGAAATTTTCGTTACCATTGCGTTATAGGGGGCATAAGGGAACCGCTGGCAAAGCGAAGATGTTGACGTCACCTGGCGAATAACATTGCCTTGGCGGAGGTACCTGCGGGCTATGACTGCTTTCTAGTTTGATTGAGTCCTTGATCTGTTGATTGAAAATGTGCATGGGAATGTGTGGATCTCGCTACTTCATGGTATGTTTTGTGGTTTTTGTGTTTGCCACAGACTGGTTATTTGGTGAAGACGATGGTCGGCGAAGACCTCAGTTCAACGGACCTACATCTGGCCAATAGCGACACGTTGTTAGTAGGTCAGGTTGCTGAACTGACCCCGACTGATCGAAGTGCTAGTCGACTGCACAACCGCAAACTGCAGGTGAACAGTTGACAGATCTTGGTCTGCAACTTTCAATGTTGAAACCATACGGTTTGCTCACAGGATGAAGACTTGAAAGCTCTGGTGTAAATATCTTACAAACGGCAGGTAGTCACGACATTTGATTTACATATTTGAGTTCAGCATACCGAATCAGCATATCGCCTTAATTCCAGCCAAGCTCTATTTGTCTATCCACGAGGGATAGAAGGCTGAGTTAATCTGGGTGGTCATTATATACCAAAACGGTGTACCCGTTCTGAGACTGTCACCCATTCGAGTAGTAGCACGGCCCAGCGTAGATCTACGCGTTAACCACTTTACCCAACTGCTGCACTGTTTTACAGTCAGTGCCAAGTTTCTGCTATGGGTCGGAATGTGGAAATAAGTAGAACTTAAATTGTGAGCGTTATAGATGTCATGACGTGTTTGTTTGCATTTCTTAATTTGATTACTGTAGAGCTGCTGTCGAAGCGTTAATTTTTTAACGCGTTAACGCATTGCGTTTAACGCAACGCGTTAATAACGCATGATTACGAGTACATGTATATTGTTGATATTGTAGTGGACTACATCGAGAGGGTGACTGGAATGACGACCGACAAACTCGTGGCTGTGTCACAGAACCGTGACAGAAGTGATCAAACGGCAACCAAACAATTTTAAATTACTCAAATGTTATTCTGTCATCAAATAACTGCAGTTTAATGAAATAGGTTTATTGGAATTCCCGCTTCACAGAATTTAATAAATTTACGTATGTGCATTAATTTTTAAACCCGATTTAATTTTTTAATGCGCGTTAATTCTTTTAACACGTTAACACGTTTAGTTAACGCGTTAATTAGACAGCTCTAGTTTACTGCTTTGATTGTATTTTTTTAGATTTTTCCCGTTTTTAGCCAATCATACTTAATCGAGCTATTTTTGTGATTGTCGCCCGTCAGTCGTCCGTCTGTCCGTCCGTCCGTCCGTCCGTCTGTCACGGATGTACCGTGGCTAACGGGAATGGCGTAGGGGAAAACTTTTTACACGAATGATTAGCCAACTCGGGCATGCAAAATTTCAGCCATTTACTCCAAGACGAACATTTTCAAATTAGGGGTTAAATGAAGGTGGTAGGAAAAATGTGCTTTTTCAACGGAAAACTGGCCATATCTCAGAAACGGTGAGAGATACGGTCTAGGTTACTAACTTACTATTAATCACTAATAGGAAGTGGCATACGCCCTGTCAGATTGGATGAAAGATCTTGGATGATCTTGAAGGTGACTGACAAACAGTACGGTCAACTGTCCTAGCGACAGCTGGGCTTTTTGTAGTATTTTTGTAGGCTAGTATGAAGGGCATGAAGATAAATGGCAAAAAGACTGAAGTAATGAAAGTTTGCGATGATCTGAAACCAATAACTGTAACGGTAGCTGGATGCACCCTGAGTGAAACCAAGTCGTTCAAATATCTGGGAGCTATGTTCAACTCCGAGGCGTCGTGTGATGAGGAAGTCAAGTCGCGACTAGCAATCGCGAGGCAGAGACTGGGCGAGCTTGTCCCTATCTGGAAGTCGCGTACAGTGAGCAATAAACTAAAAGCTCGACTCATCAAAGCACTGGTCTGGCCTATCGTCACTTACGGCTCGGAGGCATGGACACTGAACAAAGAATTATGTGAGAATGTAGAGGCGTTTGAGATGCAATGTTACAGACGTGCTATGCGCATCTCTTACGTGGAGCATGTGACGAACGAGGAGGTTTTACGAAGGGTGGGCCAAGACAGGGGCCTGTTGGGGCAAGTGAAATCACGCAAACTGAAGTACTTCGGTCATACAACGCAACATGAGAGTCTAGAGAAAGATATTATGCTGGACATCATGCCCGGAAAACGCCGGCAAGGCCGTCAGAAGAAGCAATGGATCGATGATATCGTTCAGTGGGGCGACAGGAGCCTGGTCGAAATGGTAAGACAGGCTGAAAACAGAAAGAGTTACCGGTGCTTAGTTCATGAAGCCGCCTACGCTCGTACATCGGGCACGGTAAGCTGATGATGTACGATATTGTTGTTGTTATTAATGACAAATAATTCATACATATCTATGATGTCCTGTAGATATGGGACTTTGAGACGGGTTATGCGCTCGAGATGCGTCTCAACGAGCACTACACCACGAGCTGTATGCTGCACAATGACGAGCACCTGCTCATTGCTTGCACTGACCGGTTCGGCGACGGGACAACGCTGGTGGTCTGGGACGTGCTGGGCAATGAGCCACTACGACGACTACGTCATGAAGCTAGTGTTGGACTCGCAGACCACGTCACTTACCTCACTGTCACACTCGACGACAGGTCGGTCATGAGCACGTCTCAAACCAGATCATAAGCATAAGAAAATAATAATTTAAATTGCTAGGTCATATCTCTAATTTTATATTGTCTTTCTCCAAATCTCCAATTTTTTTGAAAGCAAATCTTTAACCAAATTCTGATCTTTTAATAACGAAACGCGTAGGTCCTGTAGTGTAAATTCTTAGTTTGTAAGCTGTATTGGTGTATGCGCTACATTCTAAGTCTAAAATCCAAAACAGTTGTTCGTCGAAGGCTGTCACTGTCAGTCACTCTTTGTCGTACTCGTTCAACTCGGCATCATTCTCCATGCGAAGAAGGAGAACTTCCACAGTCTGTGCAGTATGCGTTGGTAAGTAAGTAACTAAACTGTAACCAATTAACGGTTTGTGAATTTCTTGAGTTGAATTTCGGTGTTTCAAACAGCATCTTTATTCTTCAAATAAAGTCGCCCTGTGTGACTGCAGGGCTTTATCTAACCTCTGTCTAGCAGTTTGCAGTTTACTTAATTCATCTTGAAAATTATGGATTGATTGATTGAGTCATTCATTCATTCATTTGTTAAATCAAACCGAGACTTGGATATGCGCGTGACTATGACAGGTTTGCGGTGGCCGGTGCTCAGAGCTCCCACGACGCGGCAGCACATTACATCGTGTTCGACCTGGCGACGTTGAACTCCGAGCCGCCCAGGTCACTGGCGCTGGACGCAGTCGTCGACGCCACGGTGCTTTTCGGTCGTCACGAGGCAGTGACGGGCACACGGTCCGGTCAGCTGTGTGTCTGGAGTCTTCGCAGCGGCAGACCGGCGAGGCGACTGGCTGCCGGCCACGAAGCAGCAGTGACCAGCCTGGTGCTGTCCAAGGACGGCCGCATACTGGTCTCTACGTCGGCTGACTGCACGGTGAAACTGTGGGACTTCGAGACCGAACAACTCATACGAACACTGCGTGGACACACCGACGAGGTGCGTACAACTATACAAACGCATTGTTTGACTTGAAATGTTTCGCAATCGTTTTGGGTTTTGTTTTTGAACATAACCTAATTGATACCCTAACCATTTCGCCACCCAGGTACCTTATAGCGCAGTTCAACTTCACACATGTTCCATATTGCTGTGTTTATGCTAGTCGTGTATGCCTATATTACTGCACTGTCGTGTCTGTCGTATGCGAGAATAAATGCCGCTAACGATGAACTGAATTAGTTTGTGACTAGTGCCTATTTACCATACGTGCAGGTGTGGTGCTCCGCTGTGTCGAACGACGGCGAGTTGCTGGTGTCAGGGTCTCGAGACAGAACAGTCCGTCTGTGGCGAGTCGGTGACGGCACCCAGGCTGCAGTAATCAGCGTCGGTGTCGATGTGTTCCGTGTTCTACTGAGCACTGACCAGCGAACGGTCGTGGCACTGGCAGATCGACACGGCGCACGCAAGCTAATGATGCTTCGCATCGTGCGCACCAAGGTGCGGGCCAGTAGTTCTGCCGCCAGTCGCACCACGTCGCCACCGCTGCTCTCCACGTCCTCCGTCTTCTCATAGACTACCGGTAGTCCGTGTTGATCACCTGCGATGTTGTGATTCGACTCAGAACACCTCAACTGCAGTGGTTAAAGTGGTACTTGGAGGGGCGTTTATTTCCCCCAATTCTTTGGAGCAAGTTTCCCCTAACTCAAGGTGAGGCACGGCAGGCGACAAGAACGAGGCGCCGTAGTCGTCGAGGAAATAGGGAATAGCTAGGGGTATGCTTCTCCCTGGACGATTAGGAGTATGGAAGAGTGGGTGGGGTTCAGGGCAGAGTCCCAGTGAAAAACGAATTTTGTGCTTTTTAAATGTCACAGAACACTTCTGCTTGCAAGTTATTGTAAATATGTCAGAAATGCAAAATTATAAGATTTAACTTTTCTCCTTGATTTCCCAGAAAATCTTCTCCCCCATATTTTTCTTGGATCATTTGCTCCAAGGTTTATGTAGCATAAACGCCCTTGAGTTCTGTGCATTAATTGCCTTGCCAGGTCATCACACAAGTGACACAACTACGAAATGAATAACACAAGGCTGGCAATAATTGGGGAAAACAATGTACATTGTGTCCGGAAAACACTGACTTCCTAGACATCGTGCAATAAAAATGTCAAATCTAAACGAATTTTAATAAAGTTTTGTACGCTTAATCCTCAGTAAATTCTTGAAGCGATTGCCAGATTTTGTTGAAAAATATTACTTTTTACCAAAATTATTAGGCTAAATGTTGAATATCGATAACAAAATATCTTTGTTACCAATATGGCGTTACATACAGCAGTCGCTCAAGTGGAAGTGACGTTTCATGACGCAGTCAAAATAACGTAATAACAAAATGGTGTTTTCTGCAGATGGTCATGTTTTAATTATGCCGTTGAGACAAGAGAAACGGTGTGGTGCTAAAAAAGTTTAATTTTCCAGCAAGCCGAGGACACTGTCAGGATTAAACAAACGGTTGCCCAATACTGGACACTTTACGTTTTGAGGCGACCTCACAAAAGCCGCTGTAACTGTTGTTTGCGTACATAGATTTAACTGAAATATGGCACTTTGATTGCCAATGCACTGTTGATGTAAAATTTTGCCAGCATCAGATGTTTTTGTTAAAGTTACGCAAATGTACTCAGGGGTTTATTTATGTAACACGATAATGGTAACAGAGATATTTTGTTATCGATATTTAACAATTAATAACTCAGCAAGGAAATAATTTTTCAACAAAATTTGGCGACCGGTACAGCAATTTACTGTGGATTACATGTAGGAAATTTCATTTAGATTCGCTCAGATTTGACATTTTTATTGTACGATGTCTAGGGGGTTAGTTTTTCCGTACATAGTGTATGTTGTAGCAATGTCGTAGCAAGGGTTGAGCCCTCTCCTTCCCCGACATCTCACTTTTGCCACTGAACGGAGTGTAGCTTTGGTCTAATTCTTACTATAATAGTGATAGCTGAGTTTTTTGCTGTCTCTGTCTGTCTGTCTATGTGTGATTTCTGTTAAACGAAATTATCATTAAAAATACATAAGTTTTTTGCACGAAAACTGAGCACAGTGTTATGCCTCTACTCATGGGTGATCTCATTACGATCAGATTTTGGTGACAATCTGTGATTATGAGAGCTCCTTATCTTATTTTGCAGATTTTGTGATTTGATTTGATTTTAACTTGTTTCAGTTGCCGTGCTACTTTCGTGTTTGTGTATTTAGCTTAGGAAGGCTACTGTAAGTGCTCTATGAGCCTGGTTTGTCTTGCCAACTGTATGTTTGTGTCAACCTTGTGCACTATGTTGTGCTTTTGCTGGCAAATAAGTGATGATGATGATGATTTGTTTGGCCTCTTCCGTAATGCATTTTCGGTGAGATAGCGTCATAGCGATGGTTTATCGGCTTCGCCAGGTGTCAGCAATGATTATACTGTTTTTATACGTGGGTCTATGTTTACCATGCCGAGGCAACCTCCTTTCCCAGGAAACATGTTTAGATTATGTTTCTAGCGTTGTATCTTAGCCTTAGGCCTATCTGTGTTTTCGTTTTTTGCGTTAAATTAAACTTCTGTTATCACTTGTTTTTGAGCATCTCTGGCGTAACGCGGCGCAGTTGTATCGTAGGCCCTATCGCATTGAAAAATGGAAGTTGTGTGAATGATTGTTCAGTCTGATGGAAGTCGATTGTTAGAAAGCTTTTTGTTAGGCTTTACTTGTTATGCCTTATTTCTGGTATAAAATATGCGTGCGTATTTTTTTTGTTTAAAAGATTACAAAGTGCAATTATGTTGCATTATTATGTCGTTTATATTAGTACAGATTAAGTACTTAGTTTATACAAGGCTGTTAGTGAAGTTGTTGCATTATTTCCTGTTTTCCTGATAGTTAATAAGTATGTTCTACTAAAAATAAGTAATCCAATAATTCAAGTCGAGGCCTATGGCTGATATGTTTTTATTCTGTAATAAAACTGAATGTTTTTTTTTAAATTTACAACCAGAATTTTACTGAACGTAAAAAACGTCAAGTAGATACATGAATGAAACAGCGACAGCGTCGCTCAACCGAATTTCAAATCTCAAACTATAGCTTTAACCATTGTTAGGCCTAGTTTACAGTCGACATGGACGATGTCAGCTGGACGGACAGCCGCATACGTGTCGGCACTAGACGCATCGTCTTTGCGTGTTTCGTGCTGCGTGTGTTTTCTACTGTATGTCGTTGCCCTAGTAGACGATTAGCGACGTTTATTTCTTTGGCGTTCGCTTTTTTTGCGGCGAATGCACACACTTCTTATCATTACGAGCGTAAGTGCAATATTGTTACCAAACGTTGTGGGTGCTATGTAGTTTGTTTGCTGTATGTCGAAAGTTTATTTTTGATAATGTTAATTAGACTGCATATCGCCTGCCGATGAACGTAGTGGCGTAGTTTTAGCTGCTCGAGTGTTTCGTCGTGTTTGTGCTCGTCAAATATAATGTCTTGAGTCACTAGTTTGTTACATTTCAGTAGCATCTTGTTGATAAACTGTATATGTTTGTTCGAATAACGCGAAACAGTCTACATTTTGTGATCTGAACGTTTAGCAATACTATTCAATGCATGTAGCTGTGAATCCGGTATGGATAATCACATTTGTGTTTTTAAGTTAGTTGTTTGTTGTTTGTAAACAGCTTGTCAAAACATATGCTTTATAATATATTTGCTGAGTGAGAATAAATTCATTTTCAATCATGTAACGTTTCAATCATGATTGTGTCGTTTATGTAGATACTTACAATCTAACGATACATAGGCCTTAAGGCAAAAAATAGGAGGCGAGATAAAACACGTACGTCTTCTTCCTTATTTTTACAAAAAAAAACAGCTGTCGCTGGGGTGGGCCGACCGTATCTCCTACATCTGAAGACCTGCGTCCGACTTTAGGCCGCAGAAAAAAACGATTTCCCAGTGTGATTACAGTCGCATACACGCTATGGTGACGCTGCTATATCAAACGCTACAATGAAGGCTAGTATACTATACGGTAATTCATCGCACGTGGGTGATGGCTGCAGGCAGCAACTTTGCATTTAAAATTTCGGGCAAACTGCTGCAGATAGAGACATGGTCACTTCTTATTAGTGATCTATAACAACTTTAATTAGTCCTGTCTCTCACAGTTTTATAGCCGATCGTACTTAAGTAACGGTCGAGCTATTGGTTGCCGTCGTCTGTCTGTCCGTCCGTCCGTCCGTCTGTAACGGATGTATTATGGCTAAGCTTTAGGTCGTAGAAAAAAAAACTTTTACACGAATATTTAGCCATGTGTGTTGAACTCGGGCATGCAAAATTTCAGCTATCTAGTGCAAGGGGAACATTTTCAAATTTGGGGGTAGGAAAAATGTGCGTTTTCAACGGAAAACTGGACATACGGCCAAGGTTACTATTAATAACTAATAGGAAATGGCATACGCCCTGACAGACGAAGTGAAAATCATTGACCTTGGATGACCTTGAAGGCCGACGCGCGCCATTGCGTCTAAACGGTGCGAGATAGGACCTAGGGTGCTACTGATCACTAATAGGAAGTAGCATATTGGCTTTCAAATGACATAAAAAATACATTGCCCTTGGATGACCTTGAATGTCACTAGTGTTCGATTTACCGGGGGGAGGTTTGGGCGTTTAACCCCTTCACTGGATGAGGACGACTTATTCAATTTGCATTATATTGCATATATAGCTGTCCATCCGAAACCTGACATCTATAGTACGGTCGGTTATCTTATACCTCGTTTACACGATAGAGCAAACATCGAGCAAACGTCGAGCAAATGTATTCAAAATATACGTGCTAATTGCTCGACGTTTGCTCGACGTCTGCTCGATGTTTGCTAGCATTCATCCAGTTAGCTCGACGAGCTATAGTAATTAGCATGCTAATTAGGAGAGCGGGCGGGTTGTAATTGGAAGGCCTATATAACACTTGATCAAGTGATCAGCTGTGGGCTAAGCCTAGACCTACATTTGAGCCAGGGGCGGGGTTTCATCAAGTCTGCTTGATGTTTGTTCGATGTTTGCCCGATTGTGTAAACGGGGTATTATCTTCAGCTGGGCTTCTTGTTGAGATACGGCGACTTATCGGTTGAAAACGCACATTTTTTTCCACCCCACTTTTGTTCAAACCATGGTTTAAACTCAAACTTGAAAATGTTTTTCTTGCACTGGATAGCTTGCACACCTAGCCGTCAAGCCGGGCTACTTAATCGTGCAGTAAGATTTCCTGTAAAATCTACCGTTAAGCCGCAATACATGCGTTACAGATGATAGACAGATAGTCGACGACAGAGCGGACAGACAGACGACAAATCGTACCAAAGACTTTACCTAAAGGTTATCCAAAAATTCTTCTTGAGGCTGTGCATTCTGGCTGTTCTAAGTGCATAGGCGGATCCAGGAGTTGAAGTTGGGGGCCAAGGTCGAGCGCCGAAGGCGCGATCCAAGGCGAGACACCGAAGGCGCCAAGGGGGGGTGCGAAGGGGGTGTTTCTCTCCCCATAAGAAAATGGGTTTGGGTAGGGGGCAGTGCCTCCTCCCCAGAATTTTTTTGTGATATCTTAGGGTCAAAATGGCGCATTTTCGTGGACTCTTGGTGCTAAATTTTTTTTCTATAACAAAAACAATAGAAATACACCAGAAATGCATGGACTGCCATGGAGATTGACTTGCATGCGATATCGTTATTCAGGGGCGTTTATTCCCCCGAGTCTTTAATTGGAACGAGTTTCCACCTTTTCAACTCAAGTTGAAGACTGAAGAGGCGCCGTGTATAGGCGTCGACAGCGTAGGTAATGAGGAGGGAGTCTAGGGGAGCGCGTCGCGAGCTCCCCCAGCGGTGTCCGGAGCGGAGACCCAGCGAAGAACAAATTTGGTAAATTCTAAGCGTCATAAAACACTTTTGCTTGCAAGATAGCATAAATATATCAGAAGTGCAAAATAATAATTATAATAATAGGCTATTCAACTTTTTTCCTAATTTCCCACCAAAAACCTTCCCATTTGCTCCAAGGTTTATACGGCGTAGACCATAGATGTAAAAAACGTTTTTTACGTTTTTTTTATTCTTGCCACGTTTTTTACGTTTTTAACGTTTTTTTATTCTGCTCAACGTTTTTTATTTTAAAAAACGTGCATTGAAAATTCCATCAAAAGCTTCGTGAAGCACTTTTGAGACAGCAGAAACAAATTAATATAGGTCATAGTGATGTAGTTTACTTAGTTAGTCCAAATATACCAAATAAGACTTTTTTAACTAGCATATTTAGTTAGTTTAATGCTGTTGTCATACGACGACACAGCTGAATGAAAATTAAATCAAGTTTTCCTTATCTAAACTATTATTGGAGGTATACTGCGCTTACAGCATTAGGCATTAGGCAAGAAGTTGAACACATTATGGCCAACGTTTTTTATTTAACGTTTTTAAACGTTTTTTTTATTCTTGCCACGTTTTTTTACGTTTTTAACGGTTTTTTTATTTTTCCTGGAACGTTTTTTACATTTATGGTGTAGACACCTCTGGCATTATTTATATTGTTTATTGTTACCTTTTTTACATAGGCGTAGCCAGAATTTGGAGTCACAAAAGGCGAACTGGCCTCTCAGGGCCAAAAATTGAAACCGAATGCCAAGAGCAGAGGTAGACTTAATTTTTGGGGAGTGGCCGGTCACAAGAGCGCAGCCCCGCAAGCAAACGCTTTATTGGGCATAACCTCCCCTAGGATGCATATATTAAGTATAAATTTTATTAGTTTTACCCCCACAAATTTATAATACACTGCATTATGCAAGGCAAAAGGGCGACTTTTGGCAATTGGGGCCGGGGCATGGCCCCTTTGGCTCCCTTAAACGGCAAACCCGCCTATGTCTAAGTGGCACTGTGACAGTTGTGCCAGTGCCACTTTATTTTTGACAACCTTGAAACCATCTTATCGGGTAGGCCAGTATTTTTAGTACGTAAGTCTAACAGATGCACTCGGATGTAAAAAGCCCTTATCCGCCGACTGGGTGCTGACTGCTGACATTTTGGCAATATGTAGCACAGCACTGATATTGTTATAAACATACGTAATAATTATAAAATATACACAATTATTGAGTTGTGAAAAGTAGACGCCTTGAGTTTGACTTGCACAGAGCCCTTTAAATTTATTGATGGAATGGGAAAACCGGAGAGACTGGAGACTGAGCATTTACTTACGTGATATTGTTACGGTTGCAAGGATCGTACCCACGTTGGTTGGTTGGTTGTCATGGGCAACAAATGACAACAAAGAGGATGTTGATGCACTAAAGTTAGACTATTTACTTATTGTGATGACAAATGGTTTTCGGATCTGTATAAGCTTATGCAAACGAGTGAAAAAGTTGTTTTATGAAGATATGTAATGGCGCAAACACAGACAATGCCCAGTGCGGCGTTTGCACATGAACGCTGTAAACCAAGCGCTGCTTGTGGTCAAAAGGTTATTCCAGTCATGGGCCATGTTGTAACAGATGAAGATCTCGGACTTGTACAGGTGATATTATTGTCATTATCGTTTCACCTATGTAGACTAGGGCGCCGGACTAAAGTTGGATACCTCGATTTCAGCGAGTTAACGTACCTCAGCAGAGTCAGAATGGATATTCACGATCAAATTGCCTGCTTGTGTTTGTTTACATATGTTGAGTAACGTGTTTATAAAATTGTAAAATTACGCGAATTGATGTTGAAATGTGTGTTGTTGATTAATTAGTGATTTAACGACTAAAAACGTGCCTAAAATAGCTATCAGAAGATTTAACGAAGTAAGTTTACAACGATTATTTTCTTTCATTTGATCGCTGATATATGTTTGTTTTATGATTATAAAAAGCAAACATCATTAATTTTTTGTAAGTACTGAATCGTTCACACAAAATACGTCAGAAAATATGAAAACACACCTTTACAAGTCTGCTAAGGTACGTTAACTTGCTGAAATCGAGGTATACTACTTTAGTCTGGCGCCTAGACTAGTAGTCACATCTGATACCATTGGCCAAGTGAATGCGTTATGGACGTTTTCGTGACTTGTAAGTAGGCTACTTGCATGCATTTAAGGAAATCAAAATCCATAATTCTAGCAGTAGATCGGCGATCTTGCTGTTAGCACTGGAAAATTGCTAGAGGTAGTAGATACAATATTGGGAAGATGGTAGAACTTATGTTCCTGGTAGACACAGAAGGTTTATAAACCATGCCACGACACTGTTACATACTTAAATCAGGCTTATTTAATATTATATCAGAGTCCATCTCAAGCCAAAGCTGTTTTTTTTTGTAATACGGACTTAGAACTTTAGTGCTTTTGAATAAATTTTATTTAATGCTTAGTAATTGATAACTTTTCAGTTCCAACCACAGTCTTAGCAATGCAGTAAAGAAGAAATGTGGCTGCATTGTTACATTAACAATGAGATAGATGTAATTAGGTAAATGGCGATCTATCGCTAGTAATTTTCTGCTCTTTAGTGCGAGATCGCCGATCTACCGCTAGCACTGACCAATCAAAATACTGGTACCAACCTCAAAGTTTGGGTGCCGCCTCAAAATAAGATACCTCAATTTTAGCAACATTATGTACATCAGCAGACTCATAATGGATTTTTCATTCAGTTTTGATGTTTTAGTGGTGAATCGTGAACTTATTTTAAAATTAATCGACTTTCTAAACTTTCAGTACTTTATTAAAAGATTGCAAAACAACGCTAATATACCACAGGGCAGCCATTTTTCATTTACATTTTTATGATTTTTGATAACAGTTTTGCAAATAAACAAGATGGACCGATCAATTCAAGATTGATTTCGTGATTAGTATTGATATTATAGGAAAATAAATAAATGGCCATTTATTTACTTTTTTCACCTGAATGCTAAGGCTAGCCCCAACCTGAAGCCTGAACCCTAACCCTGTCCCTAATGCTAACCTCATCTCTAACCCTTCTCGAAACATTTATGGCAAAAACATGAAAAACAACTAAGAAACATCATTATGAGTCTGCTGATAGGTATATGTCATGTTGCTTAAATCGAGGCATCAAAATTCATTGTCATCAGTTTACTATGAAATATTGAAATTAATGAATTATGTGTAGGCCTAAAACTAATGCAAAGCATAACTTTCTTCTGTTTATACAAAACAGTTTAATATTACCTTTCATTAAAAACTGTAGAACTATTGTCATTTATTTGAGTTTTATATTTCTAAAAAAGTGCTCAAATTTGTTTACTGAGAAAAATCTTTTGTTGCATTTTAAAACAACAATGTACATGTCTATTAATGACAAAAGAAATGATTTTAAGCAACGATATGGCACTATTAATTAAATGAGTGCATCTTGCCTCATCATCTGCTAGTATTGTAGCCACAGGCGGCCAGTACTAGCCTAATGCTAGCCTTTTATGGCCAAATTCCATTTAGCTAGTTTGTTGGCCAACAAGTTGGCCAACACGAGTTGGCCAACAAGTTGTCGAACTAGTTTGCTATGTTGTCCAACAAGTTCGACAATTTTTTTGTTGGCCAACTTGTTGGCCAACACGCCAGATCAATCTTAACATGTCGAGATTGAAACAACAAGTTGGCCAACTTTTTTGTTGGGTCGCCAATATGTCATTGAATACTGTTTAGCCTATTTATTAATGTCTCTGAAGTTTAAACGTATCAACGTCCATTCTCAAGTACGCATAAAACTTTGGACTGTTTGACAGTTCTGGTAGCAATAAGTGCCAAACTGATCCCGAAGTTGCAAATATCGCCTGACCTATACAGTATTTTTGCGTTTCTTTCGCTGAAAGGCAGTTAAAAGAGTAGCGACAGCGCCAAAACTTGCAATTATGGATGTACAGGCTACAGTCACTGCTGTTTCATCCAAGTAGGTCATGTCAAAACAAAAAATTGGGTCACTGTCTCAACAAGTTCGACAACAAGTTCGCTTGTTGCGCAGCTTGTTCGCCAACAAGTTGGCCAACATGAAAATCGTGTTGGCCAACTTATTGGCCAACAAGCTAGCTAAATGGAATTTGGCCTTTAGGCTGCCTGCCTGCTAGGCCATGCCGCCTGATCTTGATGACGTTAGTGACTGTAACTTTTGCCAGATATTACGTAGAGATATGTACGACTGTAATACCGGTATGGATAATCACATTTGTGTTTAGTATGGTTAGCTTTTTACTACAGATTTCCATAATTACCCAGTTTTGAACTTGTGTCTTATGTGTTTTCTGTAGTTCTGTTATCAGCATGATAGAAGTCATGTAAGAGATAGGCTAGTGTATGGTTGTTAATGTAGGATTCCAGGCCTGAGCGCATCAGTTTGCCAAAAGTTGTCAAGCTATTGACAGATCCACACTCAGTATGTAACTTTTTCTTATCATACACTTGGTTGAGCCAGTATGATGTATTGCTTTATAAGGTTTGCCATTTACTGATCAAGTTTATATAGTGTGCAATTATCCCATTTAATATGCAACTTTGTACCTAAGATTAATTTCTGTTTTATTATTTTACAATATTGTGCACTAGTGTCATTGACAGTATCAATTAATCCAGTTTATTAAAAATCTGGCAGCACATGTCATGTGGTAGATTTATGCTGTTTTCAATGACCTATTTAGAGCTAACCATTGACTATGTATATTTGTAACAGATAAAAATGTAGTTAAACTCAGCATTATAAGACAGTACACTTTTGTGCAGATATGGCTAAGAAATAGGTAGCTGATAGTTATTGAGAGCAAATAGGATGAAAGACATAAAATTATGAAGTTTTAGGAGTTCCTGATATTTATTTTATGAAACAGCATTTAGTATGTTTGTAATTGGATTTCTTGTGATTGTGTTATAACGTTACTTGTATTGTGTAATGTTATGAATTTTGTATTGTCATCTTAAAGTAGTAACTGTAGCATCACTGACATAATTTATTTTTTTTGATTGTTTTATTTGTGTTCAGGCTAAACTACATGATCGACATATTATTGCGTTAAGGAAAGTTGTGAAACATTATTCTGATGGCTTTGTATCTTTTCTTGTTGAATGTAGAAAACTTTGAGTACAGAAAACATTATAGATCTGTAGTTTTACTCTTGTAGTTATATAAATGTACACAGTTTGTACAGGTTGGTAATGGAGGCATTGGATAGGGCATTTGCAAATGTTTGTACCCTGTACCCTGTTAATAGTAACCATTGTGCTGATACAGTTTAGCTGTAATGTGCTATGCAAATTTTGGGGTTGGGTTCCCTATATTTAGAGAATAGGTGTCCATAGGGGGTTAGCTATGGTGCCATTGGATAGGCCATTGGTAAGTTTTTATAAGCTGTAACTAGTGAAGATGACACTAACTGAAGTGCTTTGGCCACAATTTGCAATGCAAGTATTTGGGGTACACTTGTAGCTTTATTTGGGGAAAATGTGAGGCTTGTAGGGGGTCCAACGTCGGGCAACTTTATTTAGTTGTTCAGACAGTTTAACCACAATACATGCATTACAGACAACAGAAATATGACAGACTCAACAGCATACCCAAGGCTCGATGTTAACGGTTGGCCAATAAAATGTGACGGTGATTTTCCTTTACAGTTTACTATCACAGCTGATGAAGGATATTGTTCTGGTATTCAGGATATTAAATGTTTGTGCTGATAATATTGAAGATGTGCCAGCATACGAAGAGCCAATGTCAGCTCTTTTGCAGTTGTGTCGATTGCCGTACTTGAAGGAAAAGACATCTGATGAGACTGCCTATGAGCAGATGGCAATTGAGTGCATTGAACAACTCGGTTTGTAACTACTGAATGTGTTCATAGCTCACAATTCAATTGTTGCACTGATAATAATGAACATTGAACGTTTTGTGTGGTAAACAGAAAGAAGGCTTACTTGATAAGACTTTGTAAGTCATGTAATATTGCATTTAGTCAGAAATAATGATTTTGTTAAAACAGACAAATTAGAAAGCAGTCAGAGCCCGCACATCTCCGCCAAGGCAATGTTGTTTGCTAGGTGGCAGCACCATCTTCGGTTTTGCAGCGGTTTCCCTTATGTCTCATTAAAAGCAATGGTAACGAAAATTTCAAAGTGATCCAGAATTTAGGATTCCTTCCGGATCACCCCCAAAATTGAATCACTGGTAGTTTTTGCCATTTCTGACATACCCTCAAAATTTCAGAAAGATCCATCCATAACTTTTTGAGTTATCTTGCTAACACACAGACAGACAGACAGACAGACAAAAACCGACAAAAACATGACCTCCTTGGCTGAGGTAAGGATAGGAACATGATAGGCTGGTGGTAGAGTTGCATGTTTGATGGCCAATCCAATTACAGTTACATTGTTTGTTAGACTGAATATTTTTTAAATATAGTCCAAAATATATAAAGACTATATAGTTTAAGTACTGTCTATATTATCTACAGTATTGCATATATAAAAGAAAATGCTGTACAGTAACTTACTACTGTCATATATCATTGATACTATTTTGTGCATACTTCGAATAGAAGTTTTTGGGGTTTGGTTGTCGTGTGCTGTTGTAAAGGTTATTTGATGCGAGTGCCAAGCTGCAAGTTGCGGCAGCAAATTTGTGAAACTCTGGCCGCGTTTTACACACAGTGCAAAAAGTTGCCATCCTCAACAGATCGTTAGTGATTTTGTTCGGTGACTCTGCTTTTAGATAATCAATATTGTTGATTTATCAGAATCAGCATTGCATTATCGTTCGTCTACTTACTCGTTTCTACATGTAATCATCATGGGGTGTAACAATTGCAGCAATGCTTGGATTGGCCACACCCCACCGTGGGCAGCCACCTTGTCGTGGTGGTGGGGCTTTGCACTGATGACCCAAAAGATTTTCAAAATCTGGAGGCGAGGAGCTGACTAAGAGCTGACCAAACCCGTGAGAGCAGATTTGCTACACGTTACCAGTGCTTTTGTGCTGGTTTCGGCTACCAGGCCGACTACGGCTTCACAGCCGTCTATTTACGGCTTCACAGCCGTTCACGGCTTTATAGCCGCTACCTGTAACCTTGTGGTTACATTTGGAGATGCACATTGGGCCAAGCTAATAGGGCCTCAGCGCTGGGCAGGTGTAAGAGCCTGCCCACCCCAGAGGTAAGGTAAGGTAAGATAAGTTAAGGATTGGCCATGCGCTGATGAGCAGGTCTTTACAGCTGTCCAGCCTGGTTTTTCAGAACTTGAAGTAAAACCAAGATTCATGTGGATACCTCATGCCCAGAGGCCACACTGGCAGTGCACGCACTGCGCTCTCTCATAGTGTCATCTGTCAATGTTCTGCAAGCAATTTTTCCTTTGCAGTGGGTATGAGGATATCTTGGCTACCACAAGTCAGCAAAGGTGACTGGAAGATCGGCCAGCTTTGTCTGCTTCCTGGTTGAGATGTCATAGACTGCAGAAGGTGTTGGGACAGTGGACACACTATATGTATAGCCTACACAGAGTGTGAGCCTACAGGGTGCGACAAAAAAAGTAGACCCCTAAAGTTTTTCACTGTTTTCTCAGCAACCAATTGGAAGTTTAAATTCAAATTTTACAGTTTTATTGCATATAACCTTCTACATCTAACTGCCAAGTAACTTTTGATTTAGTTGAAAAACGATGAAGTTATAGACTTTTTAACATGACCACCTACCGATTTTTTAGCTTTAAAAAATGTTCAAAAAAAATGTTGATTAATTCTCAAAAACCAGTTACCACGTTACTGCCGATGACGTCACAGTGACGTTTTAATAAACAGTAAGTTATTCTGTTTATAAATTATCACTTAATTATCGTTTTTTTAAAGCAATCGCCGGCTGCCCATCGGGTTCATCTTTCAGCAGGACGGCGTGCCAGCATACACAGCGTGCAGCGCACAGAACTGGTTGCAGACCATCCGTCTAGATCTCATCACAAAGGACCAGTGGCCTCCAAATTTGCCGAATGTAAACCCAATGGACTATCACGTGTGGGGTGCAATGTTGAAGGCTTACTCCAAGCTTAGAACAAAGCTGAAAACAATTGCCGAAGTCAAGGAAGCGCTGCAGGTTATCTATGGCAACCTGCCACAAGGACCGATCAACAAAGCTGTGAAAGACTTATCAAAGTAAACGACTGAAGGCTTGTGTTGGAGCTTGGAGCTGGTGGTGGACACTTCGAACATTCACACTGACAATGAAAGTCTGGCATTTGATCATCAGTTAACTGTGCTGTTTTAACGATGTTATTGCATCGGTGTAGTAGCCTGAACATTTTTTAACGCTGAAAAATCGGTAGGCGGTCGGTCGTGTTAAAAGTCTATATCTTCGTCGTTTTTCAACAGAATTGCATGCGTTCCTTGGCAATTGGATGTAGAAGCTTTTACTCAATAAAACTGTAAAATTTCAATTCAAAATTCCAAAAGGATGCTGAGAAAACTGCGAAAAACTGTAGGGGTCTACTTTTTTGCCACACCCTGCATAATGGATGGGAAACTAGGGAGGCAAAACCGTTTTGAAGCTGATGTGGTAAGTAAGTGAGAATTTGGTTGGTAATTTGCATTTTTTTGTTTTGCATGTTGCTGCTGTACTTTTAACTGCTATTCATCGAAAGAAAGCTAGGAAAAATTAATGCTAAAAATTTATTTACACATGGAAAGTAAGAGGCAAAGTGCATTGTATCCTCCACTTGAAAAACCAAAGGAACACAGTGCACTGTAAATGGTCAATGAGTGCATCAGATATGGAGTATCTGCATTCTACATTATCAAACCTATATCTTAATTACTGTGAAGTAATTATTGATTGATTATGTTATGATTAATATAATTAATTACTAAATGTCATGCACATTTATATTTGCTACATACACTTAGGTGTGTGTGTAGCAGTTAGTGTACTGAATGTTTGTCTTACAGACTACAAACCAAATTCGTTGTCATACAATCAGAAGATTGTAAATAAAAGCAATGTAGTGGAGACATTAACACAGGTATGTGTTGCATACTTAAAGAACATTTCCAAATGTTTGAGTTGACTTCTTGACTCTTAGAACTGCTTGAAAAATTATGTGACATTGCAGTCGTCGTGCTAATTATGATTTTTTCTGACCTAGCAAGTAGGAGAGAGACGTAAAATAAGTTGGGATGCAGCAAAATACTATTTTTAAGAATTAATGAATTAAACGTAGAAGATGTAAATGAAGTATGTTTTACATTCTGAGAACTGCTGAACTGTTTTCCAAACCAAACTGAGACACTAAAGAACTAAAGAAGTTTACTGTCACTGCTGACCACTGATCTGTTGTCTGTTTGTTTTGTCACCAGTCACTTGCTATTGTTGAGAACGACTTTGACGTCAAAGTGGCTGTCTTAGATTTGCTTCAGAAACTGACTCAAGACTCGGGTGCGTTTTTGCAGTCTGATTTACATCCTAAATTGGCTTATGTTTATTTTTCTGTTAACTAATTTTTTAATCTGCTGTTTTTTGTTTATATATGTATACATTTCGTGTCTTTAGTTTTGTTTATTGAGACCGAAGTAAGATAAATTTTACTTATAATTGAATTTTTTTATGTTTTTCTGTTTCTCATCACTTACTAAGCTGATGTGGAAGAACGGCCACTGACTCAGGTAAGTAACAGTAAACCAACAAACCAATCTACTGTTGAATATGCATGTGATATTTTGGAACAAACTTGCACCAATGTCTTTTGATATTAGTTGAATTTTGACACATTTGTTTACTGCTTAAGCCTAGTATATGTATGTTTACTTATACAGAAGGATTTTTCTGCGTGTTTAGTGGAGAATTGCAATCGGACGTTGAGTGCAAATGGAGTGCACTGGTTGTGCTCGCGACTGATGGACCACGACCCCAGCAAGCAGCTGTTGTTTCGCTCGGTTGAGATCCTGTGGAATGTGCTGGAAAAGTGCACAGATCATTATCAGCTCAGCGCCCAGCTTAATGACATACGCTGCATCAGGTGCGTTGATGTCCACCATACTGAAAATACGTATTAGCAATTTTGCTAAGTACATGGTCAGAAATCCACGTCTGAAATAAACTGCTTCTGAAATGATTATTTTTTATATTTGTTTAATTATTCTTCTTTTTTCTTTCTCGTTTTATTTTAATCCAGTGCTTGTCTTGCATTGCTGTTTTTTTTGAAAAAAAACAAACTTGAGTAAATAGTAGAGCTGTTAAGGCGTTAATTTTTTTAATGCATTAACGCAGTGCGTTAATTTTTTTAATGCATTAATTAACTCATAAATTAACGCACCCAGTCCCGTCGAGATGGAGAGTAGGAGGTAAATTACCCCGGGCCTGAGACGTTTATGGGACCCGCCTGTAGAATATAGAAAGTTAGAAAAAT
>Ga0209367_1003785_pt1 | contig 20696 bp, 12 predicted proteins | sample WorMetLIZISLAND2_FD_187412 | JGI IMG/M metagenome (GOLD analysis project Ga0209367, IMG submission 187412) | Marine gutless worms symbiont microbial communities from Max Planck institute for Marine Microbiology, Germany - Olavius geniculatus... ...
GCATGCTGATACATCATCAGGTAGTGAGTTCCATATCTTAACTAATCTATTTACAAAAAAATGTTTACGAAGATCATATTTACATAACTGAGGCACTAATTTGTATCTATGACCCCTAGTATCATATCTTTTTTCTAACACAGATTTATACTGCAACTGTAACACGAAATTGTTATCATACTTATTATTTACATATTTATATAACTGAATTTATTCACTGAGAGATATTCACCGTCGAAGGTTGAAGTCGTCCGAACTTAAAATGCTTGCTAAGATCAAGCTAATGTAAAAACCACATTCCTACGATTGTAAAAGTTAACATCTTTAACAAAAGCGATGATGTTGCGAGATTGCATCATTAAAAAATGTCCTTCAGTGCATCCACTCCAAGATATCTCTGATGTGCTGCACTGTAACGGGTGTTCGATAGTGTAAAAACTGTTGCAGTCATCCCACTGCATCGCAATTTTTCGTAGGACATATAGTGGCGGTTCAAGCCCGCACCATCTGAGGGGGGGGGAAACAGCCCCATGGTGAGCGCAGTAGCGCGAGCCTATAACTGGGGTCTGGGGGCAGAGCACCGAGCGCGTTCCAGGGGGAGAGCCCCGGGTCAGGAGACAAGGGGCGTAGCCCCCTAAAGCTGAAGCACTTTTAATTTTTGGACAGTCAATGAAAGTCGCAAATTTGCCCACTTTTCTAAAATTTGGAAACGCAAAGAAATCAGATAAGCCTATTTATATGTTATCAAATCATGTGTGGCCACGAAAGTGGGGGGGGAGCCGGGCCTAAAACCGCCACTGAAGACACGGACCAAAAAATATAGGACATCAAATAAAAAAATATAGTTTTGTTATAGGGCACATAGGCCTAGGCCTATGTATGTTTCAGTATTCAACTGGTATACCAGTCCAATGACTAGTATCCGATGTCATAAACACACAAACTATACATAGCTTCCATATCTGACAGTGAAGTTTTGTTCATTAATAAAACAGACAGACAACCTGTTTTAATTTTTCAGCAATGGCAAGGCCCTAAACGTCTCGAGGCCCAGGATAACTTTCCTGCCTCCCCCCATCTCGATGGGCCTGAGAGGGTCTGGCAGAATAGCGTGAGCTCCCCCAATAAGGTCCGGGGCAGAGCCCCCAACAGAAAACATACAGGATGGTCCAAAAAAACGGATACCCAGTTTTATTTTGGGATAACTTGGTAATTCAGCACCGATTTTAACCATTCTTTCACTGTTACAAGCAGAAATTTATGGCGCGTAAACGTGAAGTTCTTCCACCCACCACACCTTTATTGTGTGATCACATTACCTAGCTAAACAGTTCTCAGTTCGTAAGCCCATGATCAAACAGTGATCATCCTTTGTTATTCTGTCCATATCAGACGATTTATTCTAAAAATTATTATTGGTAAACAAAGTAAATATACACAATATGACGTAACAATGACGTCACAAGGCACTACTGCAAATAAGTAAGTAAGCTTAACTATTTTATGCTACGAAATTGATATCTTTATGTGTTGCCTGTTCTCCGAGACCACTGTAGCTTCGACAGTGTTTGTTTTGCTAGGTAATGTGGTCACACAATAAAGGTGCGGTGGGTGGAAGAACTTCATGTTTACGCGCCATAAATTTCTGCATGTAACAGTGAAAGAATGGTTAAAATCGGTGCTGAATTACCAAAGTTATCCCAAAAATAAAACTGGGTATCCGTTTTTTTTGGACCACCCTGTATTTTAGAGCATTTTGGCATCCCAGAAACTGCATTATGTGACATCAAATTTTGTGTTTTTGTTGCATGAAATGTAAACTCTCAAAATAAAGGATTTAAGGGATAGGTGGAATGACTGACAACACAAAATTTAAAACTTAGGAAAAAACAATAACGAACACACGAAACACAAAATATAAATCTTCACCTAAAATTGCAATTGCCAGCATGCATACATAACAGTAATAGCAGTTCTAATAAAATTGTATCAAATTTTTTTATTAACTTGGACAGAAACTGTGCAACAGTGACAAATGAGTTACAAACATGTGTTACAAAAATGCTGAATTTTGGTTTTAAAATATCATGATTTAACACAAAGTTTATATATTTATGCAAAAATTGACGACAGAGCAAAGCAAATCTATTTTTTGTTGGCATTAACTTGTTCGATTGAGTGGCAGAAACCAGTTTTTGCCAGCAGCACCCCAGTCCTGATCAATATTGCCTTGGCATACGCTAAGTAAATATTGTAATACACGAACTACACATCTAGCACACTGTAACACACTGTCACAAAAGCAAACAAAAACCAGATGAAAAGCAAATGCAGAAGAAAATTGTATATATCCGCACCATGCAGCCAGAACAAGGAGACTTGGTGCAGTTGTAGAATGTACTGCCTACATAAACACTGAACTACAAATCTCTGAGTCTTTCAGCTTCGAAATTAACTAAATAGTTTCTTATGCGGACAAAAATAGCTGCTCTGCACCAATACGAAGAAACAAAAATTTTGCTGATGAACCTGGTAGACACAGTGCATTAGCATTCTAAATCAAAGACGTTCAGCTTAGCACAAAAGCATTTCTGTTTGTACTTAGGGAACAAAACTCACAAAGCTGGGTTAATACTATTGTGACGATTAGATACATCGTCATTAGTAACGTTGCACGACAGCCTATAGCAGTTTTTGTTCGCAAATTGTATAGGTCTATCTCCATCCAGTTCATTGCAACTCACTTTCATGCCACTGAAAATTACAAAAAAAATCACAGAAAACCCTATTTTTAGGGTTAAGGTCAGTCCAGATCACTGACGTTGATACCACTAAAAAGCACGTCACCAGTGATTGTTATGATAAACAGCACGTATGTGCCTATCTGCAACCATTTTCCTGCTAGACAAGCCAATAGCAGAAAAATGACCGCTTTTTATGGGGTACCCATCTTTAACACCCGCGTGCACAAGAAGCAGTAAACACAGGGAGTCAGGACTTAAAACTACTAAAATCCATACTTAATGCTAAAAATTTAATATGCAGGTTGTCTTGGGGTCTATCTCCAGCCATTCAGGCACATTTCATTCTTGAAATGTGTGTTGCAGCCGAAAATCATGACAAACTCACTATAACCCCCTACTTTGGGGGTTCCGCATCATTCTGCCAGCGCCTCTGAAGCTAGGGCACTGCGGCACTTTACAAATGTTAAATTATAATAATTATTATTCAAGATCAGCAATATGACCATCCCAAAGAAGCTTGTCACCAGAACTTGTTTGATAAGCAGCATATCTGTGCCTATCTGCAACCATTTTCACGCTAGACAAGCCAATAACAGTGAAATTTAGAGAGGTTGCCTCTCTTTTGTCCCCTTGTTCAAGGGGATCCCCCTGACTCAGCAGCAAGAAATTTTGTCACAAAATACTAGAGAATCTACGATATCATATTGTGAAATAGAAATACGTTCTGTGGAACGAGGTATCTGTCCCGTTGCCACGCTATGTGGCCTAGCAGCTGCGTATAAGGGGGGTAGGTGCAAACAGGGTGCAAATATCTTTCACGTTGTCATGGCAACAGGGGTCGGCAGGGGAGAAATTTAAATGTCACCATTGGATAGCCCGGGCCCAAAAATAGGGGGTAGGTGCAAACAGCACGCAAGTATCTTTTACGGGGACCAAGTACGTTATAGTCAATTGTTTGTCCCAAAATTTGGTGACACGGCAACATGGGTCGCCAGGGGAAAATTCAAATGCCACCATCGGATAGCGTGGGCCCGAAAATAGAGGGGTAGGTGAAAACAGTTAGCAATTATCTTTCACCGGAGCCTTCAGCTTGGCATCTGTATGGTCACCAGAGGGCATTGTACGACCGCCAGCATGTATGCAGGGGGGGTAACTAGAGCGGGTAGGCGCAAGGCAAAGCACCTATATGCCCGTGCCGTCAGGTAGCTGGTCCAGATGGCGCAGAATGACGCCACGGATGCTGCGCCAGTACAGCTTCACGCCGTGTAGGGTCAAATGGACGCCGTCGTCTGCCAGCAGCCGTGGTGTATGCAGGCGTCTCTGGTGTTTTTCGTAGTCCCCTGGCCTGCCACACCGGCACGGCCCTCTCCCTCACCAGCCGCATCGCCTCATCAACTTTGGCGTTGTACGCGTCAAAATGACATGTGCATCACATGCCGCTGGCGTCGGTTGCGAGGCTGTCGCCGCGGCTGCTGCCGATGCAGCACTTCCATGACGTAGACATACATCACGTTGGATGTCTGCAGAACATGATTGACATATGGGATCAGGCGCTGCACGTACTTGGTTGCCGACAGATTGACCTCTGTCAGGTCGTTGCTGCCGATCTGCAGCACCAGAACGTTGACGTCAGGATCTATCTGCGTCGGCAATCTGCAAATGCACAAAAGACATACGATAATGCATTTGGTTGACCAAACCAGCAGTGTAAAGTGTAACAGTGGCTAATGGGCTGGTGGCTTGGCATAGCGGTAACGCGTTTCATCCGATCAATGAAATTACTCCACACTGAGTTAGGTTAATACTAGGATGGGTGACTGCCTGGGGCAGGTAAAATATCGCGGCGTATAACCAGCCGCTTAGGTCAACGCAGCCTTTCATCCTCCGGGGTAGTTAAAAGGTAAAAGTACCAGTCTGGCTGGGGTCAAGGCGGGCATGTTCATGTGTGTCGGGTGGCAGGTAACACTTCGCGTGATCCCATACGGCAGGTAATGAATGCTCTGTAGCTCTGAGATGGGCTTCCCATTAAGAGCTATAGCACCACTTTTAACCTTTACTGTCGTTTCTGGCAAATGTGTACGGGCGGCGGGCGCCAGCATCTAGCGCTATAGCTATGGCAGAATTGCTGTATCACACATCACACCGTAGATGTAAAAACGTTGCGAAAAAAATTTAAAACACTTGAAAGCTAAAACTGTGACATAAATAGAAAATGCTTATTGCTGTTGATAAAAAAGTAATGTCAGCATGAATGTGTTCCAGTTGTTTGCGTAAAACCTACACTGCTGTATAGGTGCAGCATGCCTAGAACTAAAAAGAGCCAAAAAACCCTATTCACTGTTTAATTCAAGCGTGTAATGATAAGGCCGAGTAGCACCAGACTAAGTATAAGTAGGCCTATACTAGCACCAGGAATGCCTATATTTGTTTATGTGATTGTAAAATTGCTGCTGGACGTTGCTGGTGCAATTGCTAGTGAATTTTTACCAAAACGTTCACAAAGTAAAAAAACGTTACAAACGTCAGGAATAAACGTGGCACGAACAGAGAACGTGAACAGCAGTCATCACATCTATGCCTTCCGCGGTAGTGCGAGTGTGAATGATATGATTACGTCAGAGACGGTACCAAGCGGAAAAGCGCAGCTAAATTAGCCCAGAGATTTTTTTTCTACTCAGTACGTGAACAATACACATAAATTTACTCAGCTTTTTTGGTTTGTGAACTCTACAGACGAAGGAGCCCGTAAAACCGATGACTGCGCTTTATGTATCAAAGAACGCTGTTCTGCACATGGCGGTTGGGAATAGAGAAGTAAAGTTCACTATTATTCTAACAGTTAGGCCTAATACTGCCCGCACTGGAATTACGGAACTTTCGTTCCCACGTACTTTCGCTGCTGGGAGCGAAAGTTCCATAGGTGGAACTTTCGTTCCCAGGAACTTTCGCTCCCTGGTACTTTCGCTCCCTGAAACTTTCGTTCCCTGGAACTTTCGCTCCCATACCAGAATAACTTTTATTTATATGATCGGCTAGTGGTATTTCCGCGTAAGGCCTATTATTTCTTTGTTTAGGCTACATTGTAATCCACCCAGTAAGTACGCTAAAGCAGGCGTATTAACGTATAGCCGGACGTTATATTACGGAGGTAGGCTGCAACGTTCGCTATTCGACTCCAGTGCAGTACATTCTATTCATCTTATCTCTCCATTTACTTGATATCTCTGTTAAACCTACTGCGCATCAAAATGCACTTATGGCAGTAAAGCGAAGTCAAACGCGCATTGTAGGCCTAAGTCAAAATTAGGACTCGAGGTTTAATACCAGTAAGCCTTTAAATAGCATAATGATGTGTAATATGCCTAAGCTCATGTAGTCTAAGCAATCGATATCATACATGCAAATCAGTGGCATCATGTAGAGGGAGTTAGATGAATCTATGGACCTCTGCTTCCAAGAATTTGTGATATTAATTTTTCCCTATAAATCGTAACTTTGTAATGGTGTTACTGCTGCAAGAACAATGTCATGCAGACTGAGACCTAGTGCCTCTAATAATTAATGCGATCCCCCAAGGATTTACTGATATGACGCCACTGATGCAAATGTCAGTTTATTAATTAGCCTACATCACATAAAACCCAGCAAAGGTAGGCCTTTGCAATCTAATAATTTTTAAAAAATCCTTGTCCTTGCACTAGGCCTAGGCCTACTTCGTCGAAGCAATCGTCTCAATGTAAAACACGTTTTCAATAAAGATTAGCAAGAATTTTTTTTTATTGAAAAAGCCAAAGTAGCCCTTCTAGTTTGCATTTACAACAAGGCATAATCGACTTCACAGCTATAGGCCTAGGCCTATTCTTTCGAATCCTTGTAGTCAAGGGCTTAATGCCACGTTAAAGTACATTCATTCAGGCTTCATCACCATTATCATGATCATCTTGTTAATTATTAAAGAATGCAAAGACTTGGCTAAGTTACTCTATGCTGGGCCCGGTTAGTACTGCGATGGGTGACTGCCTGCGGGCAGGTAAACCATCTCGGTGCAAAGCCTGCCAGCTAGGTCGACTCAGCCTTCTACCCTCCGTGGGATGGTAAAATGAGTAGTAACTCATTTACATGGGTTACAGAAGGTGGGGACCTTGGTACAGCTGAGTGGGGTTGCCTAGCCGGCCGCTGCGCCAGCCTGTGTCTGCAGGCTGCACACGGTGGCCGCGCAGCAGGCGGCTCTGGTTAGTGAAGAAAACGCATTAGAAGCGTGCGCATGCTCACGACGATGCGCTATACAAATTGACGACCTTTACCTTTACCTTTTAATAAGTAAATAACCAAAAAATAAGGGAGGAGCGAACGTTCGAGGGAACGAAAGTTCCACCTATGGAACTTTCTACGCAACATGACGACGCGTAATGTTGCGTCAGCCTGCATGACGTCATTGGAAACCTATGTATAGATTTGTTCATGAGTGAAACAGTAAAAACACAGTGTTGAAACACCAATAACGAATACAAACGTTTGACTAGGTTTTCGTACCGGTGTGTGTTGTCTTTAGTTTCCAATCACGATCCATTGGAAAACAACAAAATGCTCGTTTTATGACTTACAAAGCAAAAACTGAACGGAAGACAACTTTGACAACAATATAAAAGCAGACTTTCAGCTAGAATCGAACATACGATATGAGGGCGTATGAGAGGACGCAGGCTGTGGCTAACTTTTGAGTTTAGCTTTTCCAGCCCTTACAAAAAACACAACCTACAGCGCTTCGCACCGTGTTTAACATGTCTAACACGTAATTGCACGTTATGTTTGTAAAACATTGGAAGAAGATCGGCTTTTGCCCGAGGTTTTGGTGCCACGTCGACCGAAGCGAAGTACCAGCGTATTGTTTAAAATAATAACATCGCGCCCGCCAGGTTACGGCGCATGCGCATTCGGCACAAAGGCCACCTCGTGCGCACAGTTTGTAAGAGGTAAAAATGGCTACACCGACTAAGGTAGCGAAAAGAGATGCTAAAAACAACCACGGAATGTCACAAGAACAAGCAGGTACGTTTTATTTTTTATTCATTAACAGTTCATAGCACAGTGTAAAATAGTCTTCGTTCGTAGATTATTGTAGACCATCATGAATAGTCACCCCGAGACTCGTGTGCGTTTCACAACCGCTGTGGCCGCTTCTCGTGCTTTCCATTATGGCCAAATGGAGGAAAACTATTTTGTGTATATTTAGCATTACTTGATTGATTGGGTTATAATTCAAACGGGCAACTTTTTAAAGGTACTCCAGGTCTCTACCAGTCTCCCAGAAGGTCTCTGATTTTCTGAATCAGGTAAAAAAAGATCGAAGAAAATTCAGTGAATTTTGCCATGTAATTGTGGTGTGCAACTGTGACTAACTTTGTTCTTAACTCTGCGTAGATCTGTCATATGTCGATGGACTTTATGATTTGTTATTGCTTTGTAATGATTGTTGTTTGCTGACAGACAAGGACCAGCAGGATGCGATCGAGCGGATAGACGAGGTGCAGAATGAGATTGACCGGCTGAATGAGCAGGCGAGTGAAGAAATTCTCAAAGTGGAGCAGAAGTACAACAAGATGCGACAACCTCACTTCCAACGACGCACCGAGCTCATCAGCAAAATACCAAACTTCTGGGTCACGGCGTTCGTTAACCACCCGCAGGTAGATAACAGTGATAGTTAGGACGATGGTAAAATGCGAGGCGCAAGGTGCGAAGAGGGTATAGTGCGTGGGAGCGTGCGAGGAATTCGTGCGAGAAACGGGGCAATTATCAAGGTGGCGTGTGCGAGGCCGCCTGCACTGTGTAGTACAATGGCACAGAGTGGCTGCAGGCGGCGGTGTGCTTTGATCTGATCTAGCGGCGACGATTGTTAATTGACGTTGATAGGTGACGTAACTCAGCGTGGGGGAGCATAACACGTGCAGCAGCAAACTGTCGTCAGTAGGATAATGCTGTGATGCGTAGGGTCACAAAGGAGGACAGATGCACGTTCGAACTTTTTGGCACGGACACTGTGATAGCATTTGTATGAAGCAGAATTTTTAGTAGGCCTAATCTGCTTTGATCGATTGAATACTGGTATGCACCCATTTAATCTCAAATACCTCCAAATTTTTGCATATTTTTGTGTCGCACACCACTGCAATTTATTTAGGCCTAATTCTGTTATACGGTGGTCCACATTTCTTAATTTTCAAAATATAAATTTCTATAATGCGTGCCTCAGTTAAAACAGCAGGGTGATAGGGTTCAGTTCCCGGTGTGGGAACCAATGTAAATTCCCCGGCGGCCGGAGCTGGTGGCAATCTAGTTATGATTTCCGGCCTTGACCCACCCCGAGCCGCTGAGGGTTTACTGGGATTTTCGTTCATCAGTTTACAGAGTGAGCAAATAAGTAGGGAAACACTTATGTAAGTGATGATGGGTAATATTAGAAAAAAGCAGCAAAATCTGGCACAAAACAATCACCAAACATTACATTATAAACAAACCATATGATTACAGCCATTTTACATCCAGGCCTCAACTGTCTCTCTCTTACCGAAAAATTTAAGTAAGTATAGTAAATAAGTAAACTAATTAAGCGAGTTTTAACTCCTATCTTACAATAGGAGCATCATAGCAGTAGACCCACCTGGTGCTTGGCAGGATTTTTCACAGTATACAAGTTACACAAGTCTGCAAAGTGCTTATAATTGACTCAGTGCATAATTATCAGTGGGGAAAACTGCAATGCTGGCGTCATGAGACAGCCTGCAGCCGTATTCACTGTTCGTAGGCCTACAGCCTGTCTGAGGCTGCATTAAAGTGTAGGTTTAAAAGTTGGATGGTCACACACAGAAAGTTACCACTGCTGCACTGTTGTCACATATTTTAAGAGTGGTGTACAAAGTGGGCCAAAAAATAAGTTATTGTACTTTTTCCATATCTTCACTAGATATTGGCCAATTTTCACAATGTTTTCACCAGTAGACTGGAATGAATTTGCTACTCAATGGTATTCACACCACAACTATTATGTCGCTACACTACTTTGTAAAATATAAATATCCAAAAACGTACAATATTTACAGATGGTAATAAGATTATGTGTTAAATTTTTAAAGTAATTAAGTAAAATGTAAATGTGAGTTATAATAATTGTCAAAAAGGTTTAGATGTAGCTACTGAGTAGGTTTTCATGTTTCAAAAAATAATTTGCAGCTTGTAGGGCTGCACAATTGAAAACACATTGCTCTGTATGCTCATGCAGTTAACTGAGCAAGATTGCAGCCATCAACCAGCAACAGTGTAGGCCTACGTTGAAAATTATTGCACAGTAAAATCATTTAAATTATGTGAAAAAAATGTTTAATATGTCCTGCAATACTTTTGCCACTTACTATAACTCATATTTTAACATTTAAGTTATATACTTCATAAATTTACCATTAGACCTGTCCATCTGTAGATATTGTATGTTTTTGGTGAAAAAAATTGTGAAAATTGCTCAATATTTACTGAAGATATAAATAAAGTACCATAGCTTACTTTTTTGGCCTACCCTGTATACTAACCTAGCCAAAAATCAATATGAGAATTGGCAGACACCAGCTATCAAGAAGCTTCAAATACTGCTGGTGGTTAGGATGCTGCACTGGGAGACCACTCACTACCTGGTATGTGGTCAGCTGGTCTACTATACATTTTCCCAGGGTGGACAACAGCAGCTATTGCACACCAGCCAATATGGGTGGTCTCCCAGGTACAGCACGGTCAGGCCCAGCCTCCCGGGCACCAGTTAGACAGTTAGACTCTGCTTCATAAGGTGTACAACAGCCTAGTACTACACCATAGGCCTACTCAACACAGCATTTTACTACTGGCACATAACAACATCTGCAGACTGCTGCTAAGTGTCTCTTTGTTGATGCCAAATAGTATCATTTCTGTTGTCTACCAGCTGTCAATCAGTCGATTAGTGGTAGACAATTATGCTGCCAGTTGAATGGCCGATGGCATTTACTACTCGTCAACGTTTTGTCCAGTTGCTCCTGGAACCCTTCTGGGGGGGGTCAAAGCCTACCCCCCAGACAAGTTCCAGTGGGGAGGTTGTCCTCATGCAGTGGGGGTTAAACCTCCCCCCCCGGCAAATCAAACACTGGTGGCTCCACCTTGTGATTGATATAGACTTGTGTCACAGCCCAAAATTGCCAAAAAAATCCATGAAGCTCCCTATTTTGGCATTCAAGGTCATTGAATTCGGCGCCATTCGAGAGCCAGTGTACAACTTTTTATCAGTGATTAATAGTAACCTATGCCCCATCTCGCACCGTTACTGAGATACAGCGACTTATTGGCCAAAAATCGCAAATTTTGCCTACCCTCCTCTCATTTAGCTCCCTCGTTCGGGGTGACCCTCTTTGAATTTATGGAAAAGCTTTGCGGTTCCTGAAACTAGAGTCTTCCGGGCAGCCGACGGTAAAGATTTGGTGATCCTGGCTTGCACCGTCTTTGGCTGATCCACCCGTGTGACAGACGGACAGACAGAATTGCGATGGCTAAGACACGCTGAAAGCAGTAGCTGCTTTCGCGTGTAATAATAATAAACTAATCTGTATAGTGCCTGTCTGTCGATTGACTTCACGTCAGGACATTTGCATTTTTAAACCACTTGTGGTAGCACTATTTGCAGGGGTGAGACGAAACACCGCACCGGCAGCAAATTATCGCAAACCCTGATTCTAACTCTAACCCTAGTGTTTCACTAGCATCTAATTTGCTGTAATTTGCTGCCCGTGGGGTCACTGCTGCTGGTGCTGTGTTTCGTCACACTGCTGTTTGCTGTGCGCACATGTATGCATGAGTGACTGAGTGTTTAAGTATTGATAAAGGTCTTGTTTTGTTTTTGTTGTTTAGGTTTCCGCATTGCTGTCGGAAGAAGATGAGGAAGCTTTGCAGTATCTTAAAAAGGTCGAAGTTCAGGAGTTTGAAGACATTAAGTCCGGCTACAAAATAAACTTCGTAAGTGTTATTGAGATTCTGTTTATTTACTTAGTATTTATGCAAGTAATTAGTATAAAGTGCCATTTTGCCAGCAGATGACGACGGCGATTGGGGATGTAGAGTAAAGTTAGAGTCCTGGGCATGCGTGAAAAATGGCAAATAACCATGTGACGAGGCTTGATGGTTGTGGTTAGACACTGATGATGACGATACTCTTTATTAAAGCAATCTACAGACACACTGCTGTTAAACACAATGCAGAACATACTGACATGCTAAAAACAACTAAAAACAGTCTTTGTAAAATACATGGTTCATAAAATTGCACAGTCAAATGGCTGGCTCGGGCCAAACTCGGGCTTCAACAATGTTGGTTTTTGGTATTGGCTACTGTTCTCAGCAGGACTCAATAAATTCATATTATGTAATGATTATGTTTCTTGGTCTAGTGCTGAGCCCATGAGCTGGACAGTGTGAATGTGCTTAAAGCGAGTGGACTTGATCTTTGTGTTGTTGTTGTTGTCATTGGCAGTACTTTGACGAGAATCCGTATTTTGAGAACGATGGCATCACGAAGGAGTTTCACCTCAACGAGACTGGAGAACCATCGTCCAAGTCGACTCCCATCTCATGGAAAGCTGGCAAGGTGCACTAATCTAATACATATTTGCTTCAATGGTTTGTCAATCTATGAATGATCTGTTAGCAGTCTGTGCAGCATCTAATCATAGTTGTTCGTTTTTCATCTGGTGAAGAAATGCAGAAATTAGTCTGCCCGGAAGCGATAGCTTGCGGGGTGGGCTTATGTTTTACTGCAGATGTTTATTCTTTATTTCTCCAAGGTATCTCCAAGCTCCGTTGGCCAATCATGGTGAAATTTTGCACGATGATTAGTAGTTAGTTTAATAACGCCAGTCCAAAATTTTGGGAGCCCTGCCAAAAAAACATTTTAGGGACCAAAAACATGCAAAATTTGGCCTGATTTTGGACGACTTAAAAGTTTGGCGGCGAATATCTCCGGACGGATGAAGATATTCAAAATTGGACAAGTATTTGATCTACCGCTCCGCTTTAGGTGAAACAAGTCTGGTGAACTTTGGTCCAGTAACCTTGGAGATATCGATATAAAATTGTACCCACCTAAAGCATTTTTTGGAAGACCATATTTCGGCCGTTTGGGGTTGTTGCGCCTCCAAATTTTTGCAAGCACTAGAGAATGACTTAAGTCATGCTAGTGCACCCCCTGGAGGAGGTCCAGAATTGGTTTAAAATTTGACATCCGTGCTTGTAGCTTGGGATAAAGGGAGTACCCCTATGAAACTTTGCCACATGACGGGCCATAGGGTGGGCATGATCACTTATGTACAAATTTTGGGGAGGCTTGCTCTCCAGAAATTGTGAGAAAGCCAAAAAGTTGAAAATTTGACTTGATTTCGGATAACTTTTGACTTAACTGCGAATATCTTAAGAACCCGATTGAGATATCGAAACTTGGAAACAAACTTGATCGAGGACGATTTCTATGGAATCTTAACAAAAAAAATTTGGTGAAGTTTGGTACACTAACAAAAAAGTTGCAGGCGCGGGTGTTGACCCACCCTAAGTCGACAATGCGCATTCTGCTTATGCTGATGCATTTGACTGCGGGCCGTGTGACTTTGCTGCCAGGGAAATTTCAACCCCCTGAATTAACCTCCCAATCGGACTTAGGGCACCAGGCGGACTCGCGTTGGGCTTTTCCCAAAATTTCTAGCCACTTAACACACATTTAAATGTATCTAGGTTCAGACACCTGGGCACATACCCAAATATGCAGTTGGTTTTATTGAATGAGCCGATTTAAAAAAAAAGCGCCCCAAACTTAATTCACCCAATTAAAATTTCTTAGCTTTTTATTTGTTGTCCCAATTTTATACATTTCTTTTTGTTGTTTCATATACCATGGTGTTTGATTTCTGACTTCATGAGTGTGACTCAACAAACAAGCAGAATGTGAGGTGTAGAAGAGTGTATTGGAAAGTTCTTTCTGGGTCATAAAATTTGTGTACCGATTTTTGTACACTAACAGCTTAAAAGCGCTAAAACTTTTTCGAAAACAACTTAGTTTTTTTCCATCCCCGAGTGAAACATGCCAACTGTCTGAACTCAGAAGTATTTCTGCAGCTGAGCTATACACCATTTACATGATAAAGCTGGCTCGATGAGCCACCTTGTCGAGATGGCGTGCTTGACGGACACTCATTGAGCACACATGATGCACTGGCTACCTCGGAGAATGCTTGCAATATTAGGCATATTTGATAAATGTTTGAACTGGCTTCATTGTGTAAATGGGCTATTAGGGATGCACATCTCTAGTACTGAGCTGTGCATCTGTTGCTGGCAGGACTTGACCAAGAAGTCATCGGCTGCTCAGAAAGGTGAGCAGCACAAGCGGTCCCACACAGACCAGGAGTCATTCTTTGGCTGGTTCTTAGATCATAACGATGCCGGGGCTGATGAGTTGGGTGAAGTTATAAAAGACGACATCTGGCCTAACCCACTCCAGTACTATCTTGTGAGTTGTGCTGATAATATGCTGTAGTAATAGCAGTAGTTAATGCTAACTATAATCATGACACAGTTTTTGATTGTTGCGGTAATTAAATAGGTATTTGATTTATATAGTGCCATGTTTGGAGTGAAGCACCAAAATCTGAATTGCTCACAAAACAGTGTCTCTTGACTCTTGAGTTGGTTATAAAAACACACAGTAATGCCCGGTTTTTGAAACAAGGGGAAAACCAGGGGTAACTCGACCGAGGGTTATTCCTGGGTTAAGCATAAATTGCGTTTTTGCAACCGCTTACCATGGTTTAAACCAGAGGTAACTCGCCAAAAGTTAACCCTGTATCATCAGAGGATTATCCCATGGGTAAATCAGGGGCAAAACTCGACAAGCAAAATGGCTTACTTAGACTAGTTTGATGACGATTCGTTAATCTGTTCGGTTGTCTAGTAATATTAATAGCAAATTTCAAGTTGCAACAGGTATTCTGATTAAGTTGATGATGAAACATATATATTTTATACAACATCACTACAGTATTTTAAAATGACGTTTAATAATTAATAATATGCTTTTACGCTTATTTCGTTTAACATCTTTTTTGTTCAACATCATACTTGAGATTGCTATAAGGACTGCAAAAACATTTTATATTCAGCGAATTGTTGCATGCAATGTATGAAAATAACATTTTGTATTGAAGCGAACTGCGGTAACTGCAAAAACGCAAAAAGTTAAAATCTAGATTTAACTTCGAGGTAACCCTTCGATCTCAGGGTAGATAATTTGAGGTTTACCCATCGTTTCAAAAACCGGGCGTGACACTCTCAGGCAGTGGTATCATAGCAAGAGTTCACCTGTTCTGTTTATTTGTTTACGGTACGTAGGCAGTAGGCAATATGTAGAATGTTGTCATTGGAGCTATGCTGTTCAGCTAATTGGACTTTTGATTTTATTCTCGCTTTATAATCGGTCGTATTATGTGAGGTGTGAATGCTTTCATTTGGTGATGTGCCATGGCTCTGCAAGTGACTAAGCTGTTGACTGCATGCAAAATCTCAGAAAAATGTAATTTTGCAATCTGAGTTTGATTTGATGGTTGAAAATCACATGCACTTAGCACGTACCATTTGTGTGATGTAGCTGTCAAACTGTTGCTACCGGACATCATATTTCACAGCTAAAATGCACCAAATTCGACTTCAGATTGATTTGCATTTTGTCAACATGTTTTGAGCAAACATAAGTGGAATCTTAGTTGTGTGGCTTCACTGTGTCTGACATTTTGTGTATAACACTTGCACCATAACAATAAGTGTCTTGTGCAACTCAATTTTTACGCGCGACAGCAGCTATGCTTTCAGCGCGTCTTAGCCATCGCAATTCTGTCCGTCTGTCTGTCACACGGGTGGATCAGGCAAAAACGGTCCAAGCTGGGATCACCAAATCTTCACCGTCGGCTGCCTGAAGACTCTAGTTTCAGGAACCGTAAAGCTTTTCCATAAATTCGAAGGGGGTCACCCCGAACAAGGGCGCTAAATGAGAGGGGGTAGGCAAAATTTCCGATTTTTGGCCTATAACTCGCTGTATCTCAGTAATGGTGCGAGATAAGGCCTAGGTTACTATTAATCACTAATAGGAAATCGTATACTGGCTTTCGATTGGCGCTGAATTCAATTACCTTGGATGACCTTGAACACCAAAATAGTGGGTTTTACGGATTTTTTTTCACAATATCGGGCTGCGCAAGTCTATATCATTCAAAGAAGGCGCCACCGTCGCCAACGCCACATGCGCCTATGGCCGATGTGTATTATGGTCCCGATGGGCCGAGTCCAAGTGGTATGCGATTTTCGAAACTATAAGTACTGAACTGGAAATGCTATAGGCTTTCGCGCGTCTCGTGAGCTTTGCTCAAATTTCTTGTATATAAATATAAACTCACTGTTTTACCTGCAGATGTAACATGGTTGCGGAGTGTAACATCCGTCACAAATACCGTAACATCCGTCACGTTAAACTATCAGGAATTACTAGCAAAATCAGCAAAGTGCTGAACACTGGTGCTTCACTTATATTTACACTACAATTGCTTATCAAGAAATGTAGCAGTGTTTAAAAAATTGATCATCACTTCACAGACTTTTGACAAAATAATTAGTCGGTGAAATCTAATGTCCACTGCAGATAACATCTGTCGTGCAACAGGTTTTGGAACACTGATGAAAGTATGAAACCAATTTACAACACACTTACATATTTCATGTACTTAGGTGTAATAAACTATGTGACACTAACAGACCACTGCCAACGTGCACAGACTGTTTTCAAGTGAAGTATCTCAGGCAAAAGAACTGTGCACGTAACATCCGTCACAATGGAATTGCCCATTTGTTTAACTGTGTGTGTGCCTAGAAGTTTATGGCTGTTCTGTTGTGATACAATTTGTAGGCCTCTGAAATTGAGGAAGAAGGCCCAGAAGGTGAGTTTGCTATCAATTCAGTGTTTTACAAGTGATAACTCGTGTCATTTTCTTAGAAGTCTGCTGTGTTTTCTGATGACAGTGAATTAAGGAAATTTGCACTGTTGTGATAGCACATTAATAATTTAGTCTGTCAGTTTAATAGCAAACTGTAGTGTGGCAGTATATAATCAATAGCCTTGGTACTTCTGGCATGACATAGCTCTAGTGTACAGAGTCAAGTCTGTGTGCGGCGTGGTGCAGTTTTTGTCTCATTCATTCATGAGCACGTTACCTATGAGTTTCAGGTGTAAACTTGTGAAGGAGTGTTGGCTGAATCCGCTTTTTAGGAAATTGACTAGGTTCTATGTGTGCATTTGCTCAACCCACATTTTTCTCTAGCCGAAAAGCTGTGGCCGCTACGTGCACCCTAATTTTGGCCACTGGTAGGGGACATCAAGGGCTGGTCATCGGCAAAATTCTAGGCGGATGCATCAGAGATTTTGAGGGGAAAATTTTCCTTTGACCCATATCTCTCCGATTGGGTGAACTGGGGCGCTGAAATTTTTTCCCTCAAAGGGCCTTTGAGGGGGCGTATCCCAGCAAAATTTTAGCCCCTTCAATTGACCGAGAGACGGGGGGTGACTGTTAAGTCATTTTCCCAATTTTGTGGGTCGATTTCGGTCGACGTCAGATTTTGGAAATTATGGGTTGGATCAATCTGATTCATTCACCAGTTGTCGGGGAGTAGCTCTTACTTATCATGCGGGGGTACAATTTTTCAAATTTTCACTCATTTGTCAGAAATCACCTCCCCCAAAGTTGACCTAATTTTTGGACATTTTGCGACAATAATTTAAAAAATTTTCCCCAAAAAATTACAAGCGGTCCATAATTTTTTGTTGCGGAACATTGTAGACTAGGTAACCCTAACTGTAACGCGTGACACAATCAAGCCATGGGCGTTAGGAGTTTGGGTTGCCGGCCCTCAAAATGTGGCATGAAAATCGCCCATTTTGCAATCGCTCAATGATTGTTTGGTAGGCCTCACCCAGCTTTTTGCGACGCCCCATGACGATCCCGCTTTGCGCTTACGGTTTTTGGCTCAATGCCCAAAAACGAAAATTACACATCGTCGATATCGCGGTGATTTTCACGCGGTAATTCGTGGTTTGTTTACCACCTGGTCGACCTAGCCAAAGGCCACGCGATCCCCTATCGCAATCCCGATTTCCACTTCTGATTTTTTCTAGCTACAGACTACCAGATTTTTGGTTGATTGGCATTATAGCCCTCCTTTTCGACTCCGAACACGCCGAGTGTTTTAGAGTTGCTACTGGGGCACAGTGGAGCATTGTGCTTAATTCAGGGTTGATAAAAATTACTATTTTTTAAATAAAAATTGAATGCATCAATTTTTTTTATTTAAATCGATGAAAAACTTTTTTATTAGATTTTTACACCATTCTATGCTGTCTGTGATAACCAATGTGTTACCTTTGTCTGTTAGTTTGTAGATGACAGTAATTCACCTTGATTAGTTTTTTTAATTACTTGTGTTATTTTTTTATAGCTGCCTGGCAAAGAACTTTACAATTTCAACCTGGTGATGCTTTCTAATGTTTGTGAATATTTATTCGGCTGCAGTTTGTCAGACTTTTTAAGGCAAATAGTAGACAGTGATGACGGCCATATTTCTAATACTTGTAAGCATGCTGATTGCTGAAAGTAACTACCAAAACAACATGAGTAATTAACAAGAGTCAACGCCTAGTAATTGGCGATGTTAACTTTGGTAAGGTGCATCAGATTAAGCTAACTTACCAGCTCGGATATAATGAAATATAATTATAATCAGCAAAATAAACAGCAAGCACTACGGTGCACTAAATACCAGTAATAGATTGCAAACTGAAAACAGCCATCACATTTACACGAAAATTTGTAGTTCAGTGATTTAAATCATGGTTTTTATTGTTCATTTAAATCATGATTTAAATAGATTTAAATTACTTGATTTAAATCACATCGACCCTGGCTTAATTGCACTCTGATATAGAAATAGCTGTACTGCACTGATTCTTGCACTCAGTTTATATCTTACAGCCTTGCTTCTCTATCTTAACCAAAAACCCAATAAAACTCACTGGGTTGGGCTGTAACAGATGATGTTCTTTCAGCCCTGACAACACTGATCTAGTGCAGTTGATATGAGACTGCAGAGACTGACAGCCCGTTGCTGCTGCTGCTGATGTATAGGTGATGACGAAGAGGAAGGGGCTGAGGATGAAGATGGAGAAGGAGCGGAACTAGATGAGGTACACTAAATGATAAGTACTCCACACTATTGATTGCAGTCTCAGGATCCTGGCTATTTTGGCCATTTCCGAATCCCATTATTGGCAGCATCCCAATTTCGAGTGTTAGATAGTAAAGTACGGCAGCAATTTTAGCCATCTTACGGATATTGTTTGTGCATGCAAGAGTGCTTGCTGTGCGCTGCAAGTTGCATTTTGACTGTCACAGTCTCTTCCTGTCGCTACTGGTTTTAGTGTACTGCATCCTATGCAGGAAGTTAGACTGATAGGGCTACTAGAGTGATCCTAAATAATGACCAATCTATAAGCCTAATACCAAGATTACAAATTTGTTAATCCCGGATCCCGGGATTGAGAAATCAATTCCCGAATTGCAATCACTAGTCTACACGTTGTCACTAGGAAATAAGTTACAGATTTTTAGAAGTCGTGGAAGATAAAGGCATAACAGTTACCTCAATAAAGACCCGTGTACATGTTTTTGGTGTTTAACATAGTCAGCATATGTGAAAATCTGACTTGTTTGATATCCGCTTGACTATATATTCCTGAAAGTTGTCGAAAATGGACATATGTCAGCTAGTGAACTGTCATGGGTTAATAAGTTAGGAAAAAGAGAATTGTAATTTTTCCGTTGGATGGCTGCAAATTTCTGACATTTTTTTGCCCTAAATGATGTTCACCTTATAGATTTAACATTTTTTGGAAAAAAATTTTCTCCTAGGTGAAATTTAGTCTGGTTGTGGGGGGACAAAAAATTGCCACAATGCCACTGACCCCCATGTCCCTGCTGTATTATAATACCGTTTGCTCAATGGAGCTGGCTGGCCCATCACTTATTGAGCACACGTCAAGCTGGTTCAAGTGTATATAGGTTGCAGCGGCATAGCTCATCGAGCACACATTCAGCTGGCTTTATGACTGCTCATTGAGCCAGCTCCATCATGTAAGCGGGGTATAAATCTGCATATTGTTAATTGGTGTCAGGAGGAGGAAGGTGAGGAGGAGGAAGAGGAGGCAGATGCATGATGGGAAGTGGGTGTGGTCTGTTGCTAGCAGCTATCTCTGATGCCAGTTGCTGGCCGGCCTCTCGTCTCTCTGTCTGTGTCTGGCTCTCTCACCATCATGACATTGCATTACATTGTGTGCAGACTCGTTCTTCGTCGGTCGTTGTCGTTTGTCGTTCTCGAGGCGTGAAAAAATCTGTGTTTCCGGGTGCTGTTAGTTCCAAAAGAACTCTATCCCTTAAATTTCTGTCAAACCCAGACAAATATTGGTGCAGTTTTTTGTTTGCTTTTACAAAGTGTTACCGAAAGAGACTGTTTGCACTTGTCTGTGGTACAGTATCTTTACTCATGTTGTCGTGGGTACTATTTATTGTGACTTTTTCGAGTTGTGTAATATTGCATCGCATGTCATGAAAGAATGGTTTACAGATTAATTTCCAGCCCTGGTGCCTACCTTTTTTTACCACACTGCAACTGGAAGCACAGGGATTTTTTATGGCGCTAGTACTGTACACTGTGTCTCAAAAAAAAGCATGTGACTACATTTTTTGCAATAACTGGAACAATGAATGTCCGATTATAATAATTTTTGGCACACTTATTAAT
>Ga0209367_1003786_pt1 | contig 20694 bp, 6 predicted proteins | sample WorMetLIZISLAND2_FD_187412 | JGI IMG/M metagenome (GOLD analysis project Ga0209367, IMG submission 187412) | Marine gutless worms symbiont microbial communities from Max Planck institute for Marine Microbiology, Germany - Olavius geniculatus... ...
AATAAATGAGCCACTATAACTTCGGAGTTAGGGGGTGTAGCCCGACGAAACTTTGGCACTTGACGTGCCTCTAGGTGGGGGTGTTAACGCAAGTACAACTTTTGGGGGCACCGCCCCCTTAAAATTTCGGAGGGCAAAAAACGTGCAAAATTTAGTACGCTTTACGACAACTTTCGAGTTTGACCGCAAATATCTCTAAACTGGATAGAGATATCGACAAGCGGTAAACGGCGTTATCAAATACGATTAATTCCGCGTTGAACAAAAAAAATTGTGTAAACTTCGGTCTTCTACGAACCAAGTTATAATGGCTCATGTTGACCTCCCCTAAGTCGAATATTTCAGAAGATTATATTGCGGCCCCTAAGGGGTGCTGCGCCCCCAAATTATTACACGCGCTAGAAAATGACTAAGTCTTACTAGTGCACCCCCGCCGGGGACTGGGGCCCCCCTTACTGTTTTTTTCAAAGGGGATCAAAAATTGGCTTAAAATTTATAACTTCGGAGTTAGGGGGCGTAGCCCGACGAAACTTTGGCACTTGATGTGTCTTTAGGTTGGGGTGTTAACGCAAGTACAACATTTGGGGGCACCGCCCCCCTTAAAATTTGGGAGGACAAAAAACGTTCAAAAATCGGTGCGATTTACGACAACTTTCGAGTTTGAGCGCAAATATCTCTGGAATCGATGAAGATAGCGACAAAATCTAAATGGCGTTGACGAGAAGGATCCTTTGGGCGTTGAAAAAAGAAAATTTTGTGAAATTCCGTCCACTACGAACAAAGTTATAAGCACTCATGTTGGCCTACCCTAAGTCGACAATGTGCGTTCGGCGTGTGCCAATGCATTTGAGTTCGGGGCACATGACTTTGGTGCCGAGGAAATTTTACTCCCACCCCTAATTTCCCCCCAGTCGGACTTAGGGCGCCGGGCGGACTCACGTTGGGTTTTGCCCCAAATTTCTAGTTCAGTTTTACTAAGATGTTTGTTTGCTATTATCGTTATATATGCATATTTTATTCATATTTCACAAGGTAGCGTAGAGACACATTTACGGTGTGGTGGGATATTTAATAATTGCATTATTGCTAATTGTCCTCAGAGTGTGTCAGTGAAAGAATTTCGAAAATGGTCATTAATTGGTGAAGATATGGACAAAAGTACAGAGCCACGTTTTTCATGGCCCACCCTGTACATATTTATTTTTATTATGAGATGTACTTATGGGGTTATCATAATCAGTAATGCACATTATGGAAAAAGTTATTGAGTGTTAAAACGTGTTTGTAAATGTTAGATATGCAAATGTGAGCTTTTTTCTTGGCATACCAAATTTACTAAACCCGTTGTTTGATGATATTTTTTCCTATTCATCGAATAGTACATGTCATGCAGTGTCTCATATTACTTTTATATAATGTGAATTATGGTGCTATACAATGCATATACAAATGATATTATTTACTTAATCATACATATTAAGTTGGTAAATCTAAATTTTTTTGCTATTTCATCAGCAACACTCTATTTTTATGCGCGAAAGCAGAATGCTTCGCGCGTCTTTGCCATCGTCTGGGCGTCCGTCCGTCCGTCCGTCCGTCCGTCCGTCCATCCGTCTGTCACACTCGTGATCTGTATCAAAACGGTGCAAGCTAGGATCACGAAATCTTCACTGTGGACTGCCCCCAGGTCTCTAGTTTATCGTGACAAAATTTCATGTCACTGGGTGCAGGGGTTCCCCTCGAACGTCAAAGAGGGGTACCCCCCCATTCGAGGGGAACCCCCCTAAAAAGACGTCATTTTGCCGTTATTGGCTCGAATAATGTGAAAACGGTTGCAGATAGGTACATACATGCTGCTTATCATAACAAGCACTGGTGACAGACTTTTTGGATTTATCAACATCGATGACCTTGAACGACCTTGAACCCCTCAAAAAGAGGTTTTTAGTAAATTTTTCGCAATTTCTGGATGCAGTGCACATTTCAACACTGAATTGCGACGAATTGGCTGGAGATAGATCGAGACAACCTGCATATGAAATTTTCAGCATTCAACGTAGATTTTAGCAGTTCAAGTCCCGACCCCCTAGGTTCAAGAAGGCCGGCGCAGGCGGGCGTCAGAGACAGCTACCTCTCTAAAAAGTGGTTATTTTACCGCAATTATCTCGTGTAGGGTGAACACAGTTGCAGATAGGCACAGACATGCTGCTTATCATAACAAGCACTGGTGACAGGCTTTTAAAATTTATCAACATCGATGACCTTAAACGACCTTGAACCTTCCCAAAAGGGGTTTTTAGTTAATTTTTTGCATAATTTTGCGCTGCGACACGCATTTCAAGAGTGAATTTCGCCAAAATGGCTGGAGATAGACCAAGAGAACCTGCATATGAAATTTTCAGCATGGAATGTAGATTTTAGCAATCCGAGTCCGGACTCTCTAGATTCAAACAGGCCTGCGCACGTGGGTGTCAACGAGAGGTACCCCTGTAAAAAGTGGTTATTTATACTCTGTTGGCTTGTGTAGCGTGTAAATGGTTGCAGATAGGCACAGCCATGCTGCTTATCATAACAAGCACTGATGAGGAGCTTTTATGAATGTCAACGTCGATAACCTTGAATGACCTTGAATCCTAAAATATTGATTTAACATGATTTTTTTGGCAATTTTTGGCTGCAAAAGAGTGAATTACAACGAAATTGATGGAGACAGACTAAGATTACATGCGAACAGGAACTGCTATAGGCTTTCGCGCATCTCATGACCTTTGCTCAAATTTCTTGTTGTACGTTTAAATCGCCATCATTTTACGTTCATCATTCAACAATTACAGCAAAGTAAAAAGTTGGAAAATAAAAAAAAATGTTCAGCATTTTTATGAAATAAGTTTTTTAGAAACCCCATTTATTACAACTATATATATATATATATATGTCTATGATTGGCTGATGAGACTCAATTGCTGATGTATTCAAAGGAGGTGATTGGCTGCAAGGAGAGAAGCTGGATACAGTCTCGGATGAGAGGAACTACACGAGCCTTGCAGATGAGTTTGATGTCACATCAGCTGCGGAGACAGGCACGGATGAACTGATTGATGCGGATAATTATTTGAATGATAACATTGATGATGCTGATGACGATAATGTAAACACCGTACGACGCCGGCTACCGACCAGCCTTGCTGACAACATGTGACAACGTCCTGCACATTGCTATGATATCACCCATACTCCACTTAGTTTGGTTTGTTGAGGATTTATTGTCAGTGGCATTGTGGCAGGTGACACTTGTACAGGTAAGGGTAAAGGGTGCCACACCCAAACTGGGGTGCATGCAGGGTGCTCAGCTCCCGTACGTTGGCCTTTCAGCCCGTAGATGGCTAGACCACTGAGTCTGTAACACATGGCCAGTGCGATGTCAGGTTACCTTTCCAGTCGCAGAGTGTCACCGCCCTTTGGCCGACGGTACCAAATTATACCACTTGGTGAACAGAAGCACATGTGTGCAAACAACTTTCCCAAGGTTGTTACATGGCAGTGCCCCAGCTCAGAGTTGAACCTACGACCTCGGGGTTACAAGTTCGGCATGCTACCATTACACCGCCAATCCATTGCCCAGTCATCATCATCATCATCATCATCGACAACCGTGGGCTCAATGCCCGTTGGTGTCTGACGCCATTCTTACTATCGCTGCCCACCGCTGCCTATCTAGGGCAGCGTGGCTTAACATTGCCCAGTGCCCATCCTAAATTTTTGGCTGTCAGAAAACTGTTGGACTATTTTTTTGTTCCTGTTGGAAAATTTTAGTTCAAAAATGCAATATTCGGAGCTCAGAAAAACCCGTTTTGGGGAAATTTAGGGCCAAGATTGAAATTTCGAGCATTCGTGATCTCCTTTGTCAGAAATTTGCGGTTTCCATTAGAAAATTAGAACATCCTTGCCCAGCCTACTTTTTTGACGCACAACGCCTCTGTTCTTTTGTTGAACAAGTCATAAACAGCTGTGCCACCAGTTCGCTATGCATTGTACCAGATCAAAAGCCTACAGGAAATTCATATCATCTTGACATTTCACGATGCTATATAGCATGTTGCACAACATGTTGTCCACAAGTCCACAACAGATCACAGTATTGGAGTATGGTCTTATTCCAATGAGATTTCAGTGAACATATAATGCATTTATTTATTTGTTATGTTGTTATGTTTCTGCATAGTTGGCAAGCTCTACACACCAGTGTGCACTGTGAAGAAAACATGTTTTTTGTTCTGTTAGGCATGTGTTTTTAATCACAGATCCAAATAAAGCATATTTGTATAGACAGCCAAAAGTAAAACATATGTCTGGTAGAGGTATGTGTTAGAGCTGAGAAGACTCTGTAGTTTGTTTTAAGGAGTACTTGAATATTATTAGAACTACCATTATGTTAATTACATATGCACGCATATTATGGAGTTCTTACAATTTTAGGTTAACCTCATTTTTGTGTTATGTGTTTCTGTAAAGGTTAAACTTTCTGTTTATTCTAAAGTTTAAACTTACCGTTCCATTATTGTGTTTGTGTGCATTCTGCCTGGAAAGGCCATCCCCGAAATGACCTATACTGTGTCGGGTGGGACGTTAAACTCTACTCACTCACTCACTTGGGTACTTTCCTTGCGGTTTCGAGGTCGCAGTTTCAACGAAGCACGTTTGGCCATTGGGCCTTCGCTGTTGGAGGTCTGATGGCTTGGAACTCATTACCGGACAATCTCCGTGATCCATCACTCTGCAACAGTAGCTTTAGGTGCAGCTTAAAGACAGTACTTTTCACGAGATACTAGAGAGATGCTTCGTGATATAAATCAAATGTTGACGTTGACATATTTTCATGCAGTTTGTGGTTCTGGTTAAGTGAGGCGGGTTTCTGTGCAGATTTCACAAACTGCTGAATGATAGAATATGCTGTTGGTGATGCATCGGCCATTTATGCATTATTTGTTGCCAATTGTATGAATTTTAGTGAAACACCGTATGTGTGTACAAATGGTGTGGCATTGCAGTACAATATTTGTATTGCTTGTGACATTTTTCTGTGTGGCTTTCCACTGCATTATATTGCAGACATTGTTTACAGCTGTATGATTGAGAGTGTGCTGTTGCACTGTACTGCAGATGAAAGCATTTTGTTATATTTCTATTTACCAGACTGACTATACTTGCCATAATCTTGCTTCTTTACAGCTCTACCATTTGACATTCATGCATCTGCTCACTGGAATACCACTTGTTACATTTTATGTGAATGTAGGTGGATTGGGCCTATTTTGAACTGGTCCAAGCCTAATCGTAGTACCTGCTATGTGCTGTGTACTATGTAGCAGTTTCCTTTCAGCATATATTCAGCTTCATGCCAGGCCTGTCGAGAGGGACGAGAGGGGGTTAAGTTACCCCGGGCCCAGCGACGTTTGGGGAGCCCCACCGTCACTCAGAAATATAAAGTACACCAGAATACACCATTTTAAAAAGAAAAATTCTAAAATTTTCTCCCCAGAAAGGTCCCGAGAGAATGTTTTCCTGGGCCCCACTGTGGCTCTCGATGGGCCTGCTTGATGCACACCAGACATGCTGATGACATTGTTTACTTAGATTCTCACTGCTAGTTGACTTTTTTGCTTATCATTAATTGTTGTTTTTGTCAGCTGACTAAATTTCCTTCTGAAGATCGCAGAATTTAAAAGAAATAAGTTATACAGATTTGCTGATGGTGTTGTATTGACCATGACCACTGATTACTTTGCCTAATTTCTTGGTTGTGTGTTAGCTCAATTTTTATTACATTTCATAAATCTAATGTGTTCTGCTTTGTTATATTTGCATGTGTAGCACTGCGTTTGAAAGTCTATGTGTGTCTTAGCCATAGTTGCATTAAAATTTACTAATTATGTGCGAAAGCAGTAAGTCTGCGAAAGCGAAAGTCTGTGTGTCGGTCTGTCTGTCTGTCTGTTTTCTGTCTGTCTGTCTGTTACACGGGTGGATCAGTCAAAAACAGTGCAAGCTAGGATCACCAAATTTTCACCGTCGGCTGCTCGGAAGACTCTAGTTTCAGGAACCGTAAAGCTTTTCCATAAATTAGAAAGAGGTCGCCCCGAATGAGGGCGCTGAATGAGAGAGGGGTGGGCAAAATTTGCGATTTTTGGCCAATAAGTCGCTGTATCTCAGTAGCGGTGCGAGATAGGGCCTAGGTTATTATTAATCACTAATAGGAAGTCATACACTGGCTCTCGATTGGCACCGAATTCAACGACCTTGAATGACCTTGAACGCCAAAATAGGGGGTTTTATGGATTTTTTGGCGATTTCGGGCTGCGACACAAGTCTGTCATTCACAAGGTGGCGCCGTGGAGCTATCGTTATGCGATCTAGATAGAGAATTTGGTATTTGTATATTAATTTAGTGTGAACACCCAATTTTCGGCTAAACTACTGAACCGGAACTGCTATAGGCTTTCGCGCATCTCGTGAGCGTTAGCTCAAATTTCTTGTATGTCTTCTAGTCATTTGCATGTGTTTAGTTGACTGCTGTGCATTACAGTGTAAAGATCGAGTTCCGTGCATGCTAAAAAGTTGCATAAAAAGTTTTCAAGTACTATTGATATTAACATCAGTGGCTGTGGTGTACAAGCTGTATAATATAATGGTAGTTTTAATCTAATATATAACATTGTTATATAAAATTGCCAGTGCGATGTTTTGGGTTATGTATTTGTTTTTGATATCTTGTCGTTAGATTTCATGACTGTTGATTGCTAATGGTTGTTACTGTATACATTTTGGTTTTTACACTTTGCCAATTAATTGTGCATTTCTTGTTGATGCTATGGCAGTAAGTTTACCACGACAGTCGTCAACAAATATTTTAATCGTTTTACCAGAAGTAATCTATTATAAACTACAAAAATGTCATAACTCCAAAGGCTTTTGGTGAAATTGTTGAAGACTTTAAACGGTGAAGTTTTTAGCCAATCGTACTTAAGTAACGGTCGAGCTATTGGTATGAGTTGTCTGTCCGTCTGTCGTTGTTTGTAACGGATGTATTGTGGCTAAGTGTTAGGTCGTGGAGGAAAGCTTTTTACACGAATAGTTAGCTGTGCCTCAACCCTAGGAATACAAAATTTCAGTGATTTAATGCAAGGGGAACATTTTCAAATTTGAGGTTGGATGGACAGGGGGTAGGAAAAATGTGTGTTTTTCAATGGAAAACTGGCCATATATTGGAAATGGCGAGATATACAGCCAAGCTATTAATCACTAATAGGAACTGCCATACGCCCTGTCAGATTAGATGGAAGTCATTGACCTTGGATGACCTAGAAGGTCACGGACAAACAGTACAGTCCTCTTTCCTAGTGACAGCTGAGCTTCATTATTATATGCTTAACTTTTGGCCATTTGACGATGAAAATTAGCTTATACACAGTATTTTTGTCAAGCTAAAATTTTAACAGCATTAACAGTGTTAGTCACAGTACGTTAACGTTATAATGCATTACAGATTGAGTTTGCTTACAGTATTTTGGTCTTGTGGCCTGTCTGGGTCAATAACTAGTTTTCGCTAAGACTAATCTCAGACTTCTTCGTTATATGGTCAGACTTCAACAAGTTGAAGACTCCTGTCTGGTGGTACTTGGTGAGAAATTTCCTAAATTTGTCTCAGACTTTGGTCTCAGACAAAAGTCTAGGCTTAGCGATATTTGACCTCACCCGACCCCATTGCCTTAACAGTACCGAGATATTTTGATAGGAAAAAACAGACATCATTTGCTTGCTAGGATGGTTAGAAGCCTATCTTTTAACCATGCTTGCTACCACCGTTGTTTGCATACGTTTTACTTATTTTATTGGCTTAATGTAAATATATACAAGATGGCGTTCCAGCATTTCCGGTGAATTGTAAATAATAGGTGCTTCTTGGTAATAAAACACAAAAAGTAGCGGTGTTGCATTGATATTTCTAATATTTTACAGACATTCGAGGTTAGAGAACTATTGTCATTTGTCTGCATTCAATAATTCTTGGTTTTTAATTGCTTGAGCCTAAACACTTTGTCGGACAAAAAGAAATGACTGCAAAATCCACAGGGACATACACTCACGAATCCTGGGCGAATATGAGCCATACATACATTTGATTGTTGAGAGTAAAAATCTAGAATTTGTTAGCGTACACGGTACCATACAACAATCAAAACTAAACATTGCAGGTTGACGGTCTGGCTTTTTCGCCCCTTTGCCATTTCGTCCCCTGGCTGATTCGCCCCTCGCCTTGGACGATTCGCCCCCTGGCTCATTTGCCATTTCGCCTCCTGGCTCGTTCGCCTTCTGGCTTGTTAGCTCCTGGCTGATTCGTCCCCTTAGCTTGCTCTGATTGAATACCGGAAATTCAATATCGATTAGTACAAGGGCGATGAACTGCAATATATATATGCTGTAATACGTTATTTAATGTTTGGGCAGTTTTTAGCATGATGATGAGAATAAATGATTGTGTGACTGTTTAGTGGTCAAACGCAGTAGCGGTTATTAAAACTAGACTCATGCATGTATACCCATAAGAATTCATTTCAAAGGAAAGCCTACTTGACACACATGCAGTGCACATGCAGTAGACTTACGTTTGGTCTTTAGTGTTTTAGTTATCTTTGTCAGCCAAAAAATGAGATATTTGCGGCAAAAACACCATTTTGTGGAGAAAACAAAATTGAGATTGATGCAGAAATTTGCGGGTTTCTGTCAGAAAATTTTTTAAGTTATATCAGAAATTTGCAAACAGGTTAGTCAGAAAATTGTAGCTACTTTTTTACTCTGCAATGTTGTTCCTATGGAACCTGAGATGACTGACATTCGTTTTCGTGCTGTGATTACTAAATGCTCAATGCTACGGTCAGTTCGCCGAACTGAGAGATTGGCGACCAAAATTACTATCGTCAGTTCGCTGAACTGAGTTGAAAGAATCAGAATTTACTGAAAGCAGTTCGGCGATCTAAAGTGCAGCTTGGGCTACTAAAATCAGTTTGGCCACTTTGCTGTTTATTTCACACCGCCGTGCCAGTACTGCATTAAAGATGCTGAATAGATTCAATAATTCTAAAGTAAAAAAAATATTAAGAAGACTGTTAATTCAGAGTTCTAGTAAACTCCTTGTTACCAGCGCTGGCTGCTGAAATGAAATCTGTGCAGGTGGAGAGTGACGCAATCTACTATGACTAATTGTGCAGAGCGACGTTTTTTTATTAGGCCTATACAAGATGAACTTGAAAAGATGATTAAGTGCCACAATTCTTATTCATATCTTTTGAAAATGCTGAAAGGTTAAAAAATTTTTAGTTTACTCTCAGCTGCAAAATAGCAGAATTGGACCATAGTGACCTGCTCGTGAACTTACAGCATGAACCCAAAATCTTACTGCGCAACTTAAATTTATCTATTTTAGCTTTATTATGCAGTTAATTAACTTTCTCCTACATTTTAGTCTTCTTAGGCTGTCGACTTCCGACGAAGTATTAGTGGCTGCAGTCATATCAGCCCAGTTCAGCACCTAACAGTGACAGCGGCAGAATCTCTGCGGTCTGGCGACGTCAGGCGTTATTCGTTTTCCACGAACTGACAGTAGCAAATTTTGCGTTGTTTCTATCAGTTCGCCGAACTGAAAATAGAATTAACGTTACTAAATTATGCCATGCATTTTGTCTTGTATAATGTTGATTAAAATTGTTAGGCCTACTAATCACTTGAGTGATGATACACTGTAGTTGTTATCGTTCTGTAAACAAAAACAAAACAGAAGTATTAGTCTATATTAGAGAAATATATTACTCAACGAGGGGTGAATCATCCAAGCTGAAGGGGCGAGTCAGCCAGGGGGCGAACAAGCCAGGAGGCGAATCAGCCAGTGGCAAAAAAGCTAGGGGGTGAGACGGCAAAGGGGCGAAAGAGCCATAATTCAGGGTGACCACTTGTCATGGAAAAGAGGGAAATGTCAGGAATTTTTCAGCTGTCAGGAAAGTGTTAGGGATGTCAGTCAGAATTTTGGGAAATGTCAGGAAAAGTTTTGTTAGGAAAAATTGACCAAAAACTTTCCTAAAAATTGCATCAGCAGACTTTTTAGTAATATTTTTCAGTACCGGTAATACCACAATTAGTACTCTATGCCAACTATTTTATGCTGTTTATTTCTGAATTTTGCTTACCGGTACTTGTGTTTTAATTTTTAATATTTATATCCATGGCATATGTTAGTAGTAGGGTTAGATTATTCTAGTTGAGTACCAGTTAAAATGGTCAGAAGTGCCGCAAATCATCAGGGAATTTTATAGTGTTCGGAGACTGGTCACCATGTAAAACTGGCTTGTTGTTCTATCATCTAAGTAGCCTCATTACTATGGGCTAGAGTGTGTTTCTGTGGAACTGAACTTATACTTTGTGTCAGATAGATTTACTACATATATCTGGCAGCATTAGCAATGTAGTACCGATGCACTAATTCCAAATAACTCATGATATCAGTTGTATTGACCATGGTGGCTTTGGTGAATTGAAACTGTAAATTAGACTTTCTTACCATAACATTTGGCACCGATTACATGCCCAGAACGTATGCACATTGTGCACTGTGTTCCATAATGCAGTTTGGAAATTTGGACATTATCAATGCAGCCGTTACGCAAGTACGTTAAGCAATCCGTGACATGTTTTCATCTGCACCGTGAGTTAGTATCACAGAAAATTGTTTTCATAATAATTTGCAGGTATCTGTAATGATGGTGATGAGGATGGCAGCAATGCTGGTTGTGTTTTTTGTGTTGCAGTGGTTGGGTCGTCATGGCGATGGCATCTTGAATCGACGCACCAATGATGTGTGATGTAATGCCAAGTATTGCCGAGACTGGCCGTGAGGCTGACCTCCGCAACTCGGTCTGTTCCGATATTGATGAGGCGCATGACTACGACGACGGAGGCGGTGGCCATGGTGATGACGGGTTGCTGATGGATGAGAAGGAGGAACTGATGGAGAGTCTGCGAGAAGCTCAGGAGAACCTTGCTTCAACACAGACATCACTTCAGAGACTTGAACGAGAAAGGGACTCCCTCTACGCTCGCTTATTCACCAACCAACCCGTGGTATGTAACATACATCTGTCTGCTGATAATACTACTACTGGTAACAGAGAATTTGATACGAACAGTTTCCGTACTTTCTGATAGTGCTATCTTTGCCGAAAATTATTATTATTATCACTGATATTATCTTTGCCAAAAGTGAATGCAGTGAACTGTTTTCTACTGATTAATCTCCTAAAAGAATGAATGTGCTTATACGTTGTGGATGTAACTACAAGGTTGGTCATTTGTTGGTGACTTAATTATTAATTAATTGCTGGTAACTTTCTCATACAATTTTTTTTGTAATCGCATTTTATTGCAAATCTGTCGTAAACCTGCCATATTTTGTAACATTGTCGTAAATTTGTCTTACGATGTAAATTTGGCCACTGTTCTCTAGTATCAGTGGCAGTGGAGTGGAGTGGAGTGGAGAAAGCTTTGGCAGCCACCTGCCATCATTTTTGCCAAAGATCTGATTAACTTTTTTTCTTGAACCGATGGTAATCATGTGTTTTAACTGCCAACATTCAGTCCAGTCTGTTCATTGAAGCTTTTTTTATGAGGTTATCCGCATTTGATTTTTTCTACGAATCATCACACTTGTCGCAGATCACCTAAGTGAGACACGATTTCTGATACCAATGCATCACCTATTCATATGTTACTTGGCAGATTGAGACATTTTGGCACACTCTCAGGCCCTCGGCTTTTCTTTGATGTCTGTTGTCACTGTGTAACACCTTTGTATTGTATTATTTGCTACAAAACTGCCACAACCACAACAACTTGGGATAGGTGTTGTTATATTTTTCCTGATGTGTGGAAAACGTTGGTATGATCGTATGCGCAGCAGTAGTAGCTGCAGCGCTGCATTCTTACAAAACGTCTGTTTTTGTATGTGTTGAAACTTAGTGGTACGCATATATTTGTGATCATTACATTATACATGTAGGGTTAGGCTTAGGCTTGGATATAGCATTCCCTAGATCTTAGCTATGGCAGACTTTTTACATGTTTAACTGCTAGGTGAAGGTAGTGTCGCATTTATAATGTCTTATGAATTCTGGATAGTTGTACTGAGGTTGACAGATGCTTCTCCCCCTGTCCTCCAATAGACAGCGTCATGAGATTGGTGACTGTCTGGAGGATAACAGGGAAGATTATTAGAATTACCATTATTTTTAATTACATATGCACGCGTATAATGGAATTCTTATAATTTTAGGTTTAGCTTTTTTTGTGTTTTGTGTTTCTGTAAAGGTTAAACTTTCTGTTTCTTAATTGTAAAGGTTAAACTTACTGTTGTGTAATTGTGTGTTTGTGTGCATTCTACCTGGAAAGGCCGTCCCCAAAATGACCTATCCTGTGTCGGGCGGGACGTTAAACCCTACTTACTCACTCACTCATGACAGATGCTTGCATAAGGATTGTCAGCATATAGTGGCAACCTGTCAGAATCACTAGTAAGATTGGTGCGTGCTGGACCAGCCAGGAAGGAAATATAACTGGTTTGGACATAGACTGAGATTTGGTGATAGATTGCCTATGGAATATAAGAGAGCAACTAGAGAACACAACTTTCTTGATCACCATTCACCAGTATTGGCTTAAAATGTGCTGTATTATTTGAATTTCAGTAATATCGATAATATTATTGTTTTACTGATTGCTGCCATAAATGTGAGCCAAAAACAAAACTTTTTCTATATTGTTTAACTAATTTTGCTTCATGGTGTTTACGATTTTTTTTACTTTTTGTTTCATTTATTTTTATATTTTAAGCCCGCCGTTGGCTGCAGTGCAAAATAATGATGTTTCATTCATTCATTGATTCGTTCAATTCGATTAGTTGCAGAGATGCAGCTGCTGCATACAAAGTGTATGCAGTGTGAAAAGCGCAGTGTTACATTGTGACTCGCCAGGTGGCGCCTGTGTTTTACAATGCACTGTTACCTGGATCCGGGTCGTCTTTAAGCTGCGTGCTTTTGCCCAAATTCCATTACGCCGACTTTGCAACAAAGTTCTCGACACAAATCACGTCTCTGAATTTCATGATTTGTGTCGCGGACCTTCGTGATTTGTGTCCGCGACAAAGTCCGCAGAATTTGTCACGGACTTTGTCGCCAACATTCCCCGTGTATTGTAACGAACTAAATTCCATTAGGGCGAGTCGGGCGACACAAAGGAATTTGTCTCGGACTTGTCACGGACTTTGTTGCAAACATCATTACATGTTGAGATGGTTTGTGTTCGCGACTTTCGTGATTTGTGTCGGCGACTTTGACTGAAACTTCATGATTTCAGGATTTGTCACCATTTGAGTTCGCGACTTTCCCCGCGAAGAAGTTTTGGTGAAAGTCAGCGTAATGGAATTTGAGCTTTTGGTGCTTATGATGAGTTCTGTTTGCTGCGTTCATTTACTACAGTGGGCTGGGCATTCTGCAGTTTTGCAGCCGTCAGTTGGCCCCACTTTTAGGAACGTAAACCTGTAATTAACAGGCTGCACAACACTCCCTCAGGTAGACTAATAAATTTGTCCCTGGAACTCTTGAACATGATTACTATGAACTGTCGAGTTAGTTTATCATGGTGGCTTGTGGCAGAAATGTGCTAACTTGTGATCAGATTCCATTAGGTCTGTTTTTGTGGAAGATCTTTTATGAGCTCTCTCGTATATATACTATCTTGGAGGCTTTGAGCAAATCTGTGTCATCATAAAAGTAAGTGGAGAGACTTAATTTCAGCCATTTGAGGCCGGAATTTGGTACAATTTAGGATCTAAATTAAATCAACTTTCTCTTTAGCTTGCTATATGAAATGAATTTCTCAAATCCAGAATGCCTCCATATCGACGGCGGATGGACCCCCTCTCGGAAAACAAACGAGAAGGGGGAAAGATGAAGAAAGGAAACCAGGAGAGAGAAACGGAAGAATCGAGGGAAGGAGCTTGCTCCACTGACTTGAGGGGGATCAGATGCCCCTTTGATGACTGGCATACCGGTAATTGGCACAAAACTGGCTGGTGACTGTTGGCCGTTGGTCGGTGACTGTGTGACCAATGACTAATCAGCATCTCAAGTCATTCCATCATCACTGACGTCACTGTGCAGTGACGTCATTGAGTGGACCACCCACTGAGCCTGGTCTGCTGCTGCTCATGTCACTGTAGCTGACACCTGCCAATATTCGGCGTCACCATACTGTTCATGCCTGGAGGCGTGGACCCGGCAGGCTGGCTGCGGTAGGCCCCCTATATTGAAGAGCTGGACGCGCCATGCATTGCATTGCTAGTTGTCCCTGCACATTCTCGGCAATTTTGGCGACGAGTTTGACGTTCCGTTCAGGTGAATTGTAAAATCTCCTAAACAAGAAACTCAGCTGTCGCTAGGTTGGGCCGAGCGCACCGCCTATGTCTCAAGGCCTGAGTCCGACTTCCGGTCGCGGAGATAAAGCGATTTCCCTGAGGTGACTACATTTCTATACACGCAGTGTTAATGCTACAATCAACAGTAGTTGTAGGAATACGTTAATTTGACGCTGGTGGATGATGGATGCAGGCAGCAAATTGCAGTCAAACTGATGGAGATGGAGACATGGTTACTATTGACAGCTTATAGGAACTCGTCATCGCCCTATCCAGTGGTACCATCGCCGACCCCCTACGATGTACCGTTTAGCCACAATACATACGTGACTGACAGACAGAAGAACCCTTATGCCATAGGCACGACCGTAAGTACGGTTGGCCAAAAGTCGCCTCTGAGTTACATTACATCACCTGACTTACTGCTACGCCGCTTATGTCCCACTGAACACTTCGCTAACCACAATTTGTGATGGTCATTTATCGGAATTTATCATAGTTGTCGTAATTATTGAGTTCGGCCTGCGATCTTCGTGGATGAACGATTTCAGTATCATTTGTAGTACCATAGACTAGTGTTAGGGCTAGGACGCTAGGAGGACGGCCGCATGTCAGGTGTGCAGTGGGCTTGTTTGGTATCTGGCTTAGTAATATAACGGTTAGGACGTTGGACTTGCAGTCACGAGGTCCTTGGTTCGACATGCAGTCGGGACGCTATCAGGTGGTTACTGCTTGGATGGTTTACTGTCTGCGGACAGGTAATCCATCTCGGTATATTACCAACTTTTACTCAGTCTTCCATCCCTCCGGGGTAGGTAAATTGAGTACCGGCTTGTCTGACTGGGGTTAACGTAAGGCGTGTTCACCAGTGTCGAGTAGCAGGTAACACTGTGATCCACATGGCATGTGACGCTCCGTAGCATTGAGATGGGTTTCTTATGATAAGCTATAGCCTTTAAGTCGATATAGGATTGAGTTCGTGGCTCGTCACTATTACAGAGTTTTGTCTAAGGCCAATAAACGGACGATGCAGCACGTGCATTCAGCTGGTGTTAGCTGCAAGCAGCAGCAGTCGCAGTCTTCAGCCGTGCGTTCCTGTCTTTTCCCGTCGCGCTGTGCGATCTATGTTGGCGTCGTTTTATGTCGAGGCCTCGAGTCGGCCGGTCGGTCGGTCGTTTGCGTACAACGTATCACGTGACCAAAGCTCGTTGTCTCTCGCGAGATCTCTGTACCGTACGCGAGATGTCAAGAGATGTCGTTGCGGCCGGGCGTTAGTGACGTCACCAGTGCTCGATGTATGGACGTATGATCATAAGGACTGCTCCTTTCTCGTTGTTGGCGAACTCCCTATCACTACAGCATAGCGCTGTCGACCAGTTCCACGCCACGCAGTGCTGACGACTCAGCACGATACAAAGCCGAATAGATGCGACAGTTCATGTTGAACATCGGGGCAAACAGTTACCTATCCGCCTGCCCGGAGAACGTTTTGTCTTAAACTTTCACCCTGACGGCTTGCTTGCTGATTGCGGCTACCAGAACTCGGTGGCGATCTTCTTGTTTGAACGGTCTTCTGGCCAGATGGCCCAAGAGCTGCTGAGATGATGATGATACGGTGATGGGTAGCTACGCGCCAGTTGCCTCACCTCCGCCGCCGCCGCCATCACACGTTGTCGTGACGTCACTACAGGATTCAGCAGTAACAGAACATAGTCGTCGTCATCATCACTGTGCTGTAAGTATCTAACGAAGCAGGTTGCGGTCATTCTGTGGATGCTCACTGCGTATACGTCACAGTATCACGGGGCGCGTTCACCTGTGTTGTAGCAGGTGCACGTAACGCTGCGTGATCCCATATGGCAGGTGACGCTTCGTAGCTTTGAGATGGATTCCCATGAAAACTATACCGTTTTTAAACTCAGTCGAGCTCAGAGATCTGTCGCGTGGCATTGACAGTTATAGGCTGTTTCTGAAGACAGTCTTATTTAGTCCATAGCTACTGGTGTTTGCGGCGCATTGGAGGGTTTTAAAAGTAGTTTTTGTGGTGAGTTTGGCAGTTAAGTGTATAGGAGTGAATAAGGTTGAATTCTTGTACTAAAGATGCGAAAATTTAACGACAGAAATAACGCGATCTCCATAAGTAATATTCTGCTCATTCCACTGCATCGATTCGTGTGTTGTGTGCCGATCAGCGTCTGTTCTTAATTTGTCTGTAGAATGCTAATTGCTCGTTATAAGTAATTAAGAGAACTTGTGGAAGTGAAATTACAATGTGTGACTGTGAAGTTTATGTGAACGCTTTAAACTGTTAAATTGCGGCCGGCCACTTTCTATAAAGATGTACGAACTGCAAGAAATTGATTGAATCTTTAGAGCATAAAGCAAGAGATGCCCACTGTCGGCTGAAATTGTAATGACTGACTTCACATCTTCCGTGCAGTGCACGTTTGGGACATTATGCCGGATTCTTCGTTACGGCACACTCATTTGCTGTCTGTGGATGCTGGATTTCAGTCACTAATAGTTTTTCTGTATCTAGGAGCTCAATGGGGGCTTATTTCTGTTTGTTGGAAGTGCTTGCTACATCAACGCGCACCAATGTATCAGTTTATTCAGTTAGAGCTACTTCAGATTTAATAGCAAAACTAGAAATTTGGGGCAATGCCCGGCACCCTAAGTCCAATTGGGGGAAAAATTTAAGGGAGTGAAATTCCCTATGTGGCAAAGTCACGTGGCCTAAAGTCAAATGCATTAGCATACGCAGAACGTGCACTGACGACTTAGGGTAGGTAAACATTAGCCACGTGATCTCAGGTGTTAGTAAACAAAAGTTTACCAATTTTTTGTTCAGCGCCGGAGAGATTGCGGTTGATAACGCCGTTTACCGCTTGTCGATATTTCTATCCAGTCCAGAGATATTTGCGGTCAAAGTCAAAAGTTGTCGTAAAACGTACTAAATTTTGGACGTGTTTTGCCCTCCCAAATTTTAAGGGGGCGGTGCCCCCCCCCCAAAATAAACTTGTACCCAGTTTATCATGCCTGGACAGCGGCACGTCATGTGCCAAAGTTTCGTTGGGCTACACCCCCTAACTCCGAAGTTATAAGCGCTCTTTTACTACATTTTAAGCCAACTTTTGACCCCTTCTTTGAAAAAAATTGTAAGGGGGACCCTCGTCCCCTATGGAGGTGTGCCAGTAAGACTTGGTTATTCTCTACCACGTGTAAAAATTTGGGGGCGCAGCACCCTCTAGGGGCCAAAATATGGTCTTCCGAAGAAGTCGATTTGGGTGGGTATGATTCAACATCGAGATCTTCGCAATTAGTGAACCAAAGTTCACCTGATTTTTTTTCGCCGAGTAGATCAAGTAACTCACCGATTTTGAATATCTTTATCCGTTTCGAAGATATTCGCCGCCGAACTTTGAAGTCGTCCGAACTCAGGCCAAATTTTGCATGTTTATGGCCCATAAAATTTTTTCTGGGGAGGCCGCCTTGAAATTTTGGACCTGGATTATAAAATCGAACTCACTTTCGAGCATCGTGCAAAATTTCGCGGCGATCGTCCCACGGAGCTCGGAGATTACGCGAGGAGAAAAAAAGAATAAATGCCAGCAAAACCTAAACCCGCTCCGAAAGCTATCGCTTCCGGGCGGACTAATAAGCAGCCTTCTGATGATGTTTGAGTAAGATTTTTCTGAAGAGCCAGTTTTTGAATGTTTGCGGAACGTCGAACGTGACTGAGAATGTGAGTGGTGTGAGTGAATTTGGTTTACTTGACAGCAGTTCCAGTGACAAGTTCTGGACCTGAACATCTCGTCAACTGCGTTTCGGCGTCTGACATGCTGTTCTAGCGTCCAGGCATGTGGACTAAACGCAGTGGTGCGCTGTTTGATTCAAACGAGCCAGAAAAATCGCAATTAGTTGTCTGTTAACCAACGACTACAATTAGCTCCAACCGTGTGCGAATTAATTTCAATAACATGATCATGGTTTGGATATCTCTTCATAGAAAGTTCATCTCAGAGCTTTGGAGCGTCATCTGCTCTATGGAATCACACATTGTTACCTGCCACGCGACACAGATAAACGCACCACACCGTATCCCTAGCCAGAGAGGTTGGTACTCGATTTACCTACCCCTGAGGAATGGGAGGCTGAGTTGTCCTGAAATGGTTTACCTGTTTGCAGACACTCACCCGTCCAAGTACTAACCGTATGATAATGACCCAATTACGAGTCGAACCAGTGACCTCGTGCTTGCAAGTCCAGCATGCGCCAGCGATTGCCCAAACGTCACGTACCGACGTCACACTGTATACCGTTTACTATGTGGTTGTGAGTTGAGTTGTGATCAGCTCCAGTCCCCCACCATCACGCACCGAGCTGCGTCTTGTTACAGCCTGCCTGCCTGCTTGCCAGACAGACAGACATTGGCTCATCTATATTTCACAGACAGACACATAGACACACACCTATGGCGACAGAGACAGATACAAGGACAGGCGGACCAACATCACAAAGGCCATGCAGAAGGCCAGCCGAGCAGCTGGTTGGACCAATTCCGGATGATTGACGACTGACCGTTCATTCCATGCCGCGTCGGAGTCAGGACCAGTGGCTGAAAATGTCGTCCCGACGGACGTGGTCGGCCAGGAAGAGAAACTGCACTGGCGAGTGCGGGGGGGGAAACATGAGAGCGGCAACGAAAAATGCAGGAAACTGCCAGATTGCGTTTTCCGTCTTGGCGCATTTTCCATTCCCTTTTTCTCTGTCTCTGTTTCTGCATGCGGTTCAGCTTATTACTGATGGTCTATGGCCCAGTTACAGGACTGTTGGCACGCATCAGCTGCGGTAGCTATGACAGTGGAGTCAGCAGTCCAGTCGACTTTGGCTCTTTTATGCCTCCCACTTGCCGTGAAATTCTTAAACTTTGAGGCTTGTCTTGGAATGTCTGAAATGAGTCAATTTGTTCTGAAAATCTGGAATGTCTGGTAAAAAATTAAAGACGTTATTTACCCAGTATTTGACGTTACTGTGAAGGAAGGTGGCAAAGTGTTATATTTCCCAGGGCCAGGGAGTGGAGACCGACCTTGCGAGTGTTCAAGTTGTCGTTGTCTCCAGTTGGAGAGATGCTAATTTCGTTAGTTTTTTTTTTCTGCACTTTATTTTTGTACACTTTTGCTGTACTTGCTAGATGAACCAAATGGAAAAGTATCCTAAATTTTGCGTGTATTCGGTGTTGTGAAAAATATTTTACAGAGTGCCAGGCCTCAGCCTGTGTGTATACTAGCTTGAAGGTCGCAAAGGGCTTGAGTTTGGGTATAGCTGTACAGAAATCTTAATAGTTTCAGTACTCTGAACGTTGCTTTCGGTTATACGTAGGGACCAACCAAATTCACGGGAAAAAATGCATGATTTCACGGCAGAATTTTTAAAATGTGTCAAATTTCACGGAAAATTCACGGAAAGAGTTTCGGAAATTCATGGGAAATTCACGTGCCCCACAGACGTTATTTCAAGGTGCTGCGCTAATGCAAACGAAGAAATTTCTGAACAATGAATATTTACTACACTAAGGGCGAGTTGCACCAACGTGGTTTGTGATCTTGGTTCAGCTGAACCTAGATCAAGAGTTGAATTGAGTTCACGCTGAATTATGTTGCACCAAGTTGAACTTGGATCAGCTGATCCCGTTCAATTGAACGGCCGTGGTTATACCGTGGACGACTCTGATTGGTCAAGCCGTGCTCAGCCCGTAGGCCAACTACAGTGACGTCACAGTCACATTCGCTCATGCTAATGCTTACGAAACAGTCCAGCACCGATTAGCAGTAGTTTTTTCGAATTTAAGCTTCCCTGAAGTTATCACACAGTCTTCGCATCAACAGTTGCATGATAAAGTTCCGAAGATACACATTTTATATTCCAATAGATATTCGTTAATTATTCTACGTCCGTTGTCAAGATAATATGTTTACCGTGTACGGCATAGCAACGGTGCATCGGCACTCTAGAATGCCGTTTTTTTATCCATTAATTAATTTATCCAGCAAAAAAACCACAGAAAACAGATATAGCACAAATTTAACATATCCAGATCACAAGTATAATTGAATTTAACGTCTTATAAATCGATACGAATGAGTTTTTGTTGCTGTGGTAAGGGTTCGATCGTATGTTTA
>Ga0209367_1003789_pt1 | contig 20685 bp, 14 predicted proteins | sample WorMetLIZISLAND2_FD_187412 | JGI IMG/M metagenome (GOLD analysis project Ga0209367, IMG submission 187412) | Marine gutless worms symbiont microbial communities from Max Planck institute for Marine Microbiology, Germany - Olavius geniculatus... ...
GTGGGGATGTGAGGGGGAGACAGACGGACGGGAGAGCACGGAGAGATTTCACGGCAGGTGAGAAGCGCAGCAGCAGCAGCAGCAGCAGCTGTCCGACCAGCCATCATCATCATCGCAACCAACCGACGAACCAACAACGGGTCGGTCTCCTGGTTTATGGCGCGACACGAAGCGCCCCACCAGCTGTCGGCGGAGTGGGGTTCCGAGCTCCGGGAGAAAGTGAGACTTAGGAGTGAAATTCCTCGTCGGTAGCAGGTGTATCGTTACTTGGCCACCGCCGACGGTGCATCCACTGACTGGTTGTGGCGGTGATGGTATGATGATATTGCAATCGCAGTAAATCGACTACTAGACTCGATGCATCAGTGTCGATTCTATTCGCACTTTTTAGTATCGTACATGCTGTGTGGTTGTCCTTCAGTCCGAAAATCGCACTTCTTAATCTTCCACCCACTGCCGACCACAGCCATAACCCTATATAACGCTAATAATCGTGACCTTTGATCTTTTAAGCTGAAAATCTGGCACACCGGTTACTCCTGCCCAAACAGACGAACACGGACGGACTGACGAATGGGCAATATCCGTAATGCGACCAATTAGGACCATCGCATAATATGACAAAGGTGTGGGCTTACTTGCCGGCTAATTGCTTGGGGTGGAAGTATGTTTTTTGAATATTTTTTAGGCTTAGTTAGCCGTGAAGTTTCCTTATCGTGACGTTCTAGGCATAACCTGATTTTTTCATCTTACTTTTTATTCAGTATTTCAAAATTAACCTCTGTGATCAAAATTTTACCCAAAGGTGCTAACTTTGTTTCCAAGTTTGAAAATATTCACGAATTTTAAAATAAAAGTTACCTCAGTCTCTGGACACATCAATGAATCTGCCACAGGTGCTAGGCGGACGGTTAGGCCCTTCGCGCCCAATTTATTTTTTGGCCGACCGTCAGGTTGATCTTTGGGTATACTTCTGTCGTCTGTCTGTCAGTAACGCATGTATTGTAGCTAAACTGTAGGTCGTAAAGGGTCGGCGATGGTACCGTTAGATAGGGCGATGACGAGTTCGTATAGGCTGTCAATACTTAATAGTAATCATGTCTCTCTCTATCTGCAGCCGTTTGGCCGCAATTTTGAATGCAAAGTTTCTACCTGCAGCCATCATCCACGTGAGCCAAATTATCGCATCGTATCTTAGCGTTCATTATGGCGTTCGATATGGCATCGTTACCACATATAGCGTGTACGGGACTGCAGTCACTTTGGGTCTGTGAAATCACTTTCTTCGACGACCGCAAGTCAAACGCTGAAAATCGGATATAGCCGGTCGGCCCACCCTAGCGACAGCTGGGCTTTTTGTTTGTGTTCTGTTTATCGTATAGAGTGCTAGTGCTGACTTGCGTGGAGTTGTTGGTTCTGGTTATTGTTCGTAGCAGTTTGTTAACGATCGTAAATGAAAAATGATTGAATGACTGGTTAACTGACTGGTCGGTTGGTGTGTGAGAATGATGATGCGTTTGCAACAATAATAGAACGTAACAGAGACGAGAATCGATCACACTGACTGAGTTAAAGCGATCGCAAACAACTTCTATAGTCGTAGGCCTAAGTCAACGATCTGTCCGTATGTTGTTGTATAGGCCTATGCATCTGTACTTCGGCCCAATTATGTCATCGACGGCACAATGCCTGGAAATCTGAGTGACAGCATGGTAGTCTGCATCAGATTGCACGGACGTGTTATACCTGCCTAGCGTCAGAAGCAAATGGAAAAGTTCGGCCGGCGTTCGTTCGTCGGTTATCTTCGGCAGGTCGTTAATGTTGTTGACGTGTGCAACTGCTGTAAGCTAAACCACCACCACAAATACTAGTACAGGTCTACCAGTCTACCTGAGCAGCAGCAGCAACCGGTCGGTGTATGACGAATGAAGCATAACGGCCCGGTGGTATAGCCCACGTTTACAGGTGGAGCCCTAATCAGTTATGGTATGTGTATACACGGTCAGGTGCAATACTGTCGACTTCGTAATGTTGCGACTACGGCTAGTATTCTTACGACGGCCTGCATCGAACAGTAACAAGAAACAGCTCGGCTACCATTAACCGCTTATAGTTAGTTAGTTAGGCGTCTATTTCAAATCACAAACGCCGCAGCTATTGTCCAAACAGATAGGTCTTGCGTCTTTTAGTGAAGACAGTGAGTGACAGTGATGGGTCGCGAATGGACGCCGGTAAACTGTTCTACACACGTGTTACGTCAACTCCGGCAGATTCGTCGCTCTGTGTCGATCGACACGTTCACGACGCTGGTGGCTAGCTTAGTGCCAACGCGTCTCGATTACGGCAACAGCGTGCTGGCCGAACTTCCGGTCTACCTGGTCGTCGACTCCAGTACTGTTGGTGCTGAACGCAGCTGCGCGACTGACTTACATGTACGTACCATCTGCGTCGATCGGACCACATCACTGACGCGCTTTGTCTGCCTCTATTGGCTGAGCGTGCCGGAGTGAGTCCAGTGCAAGATCGCCGTTCTGGGCTACAAAGTCTTGCACGGACTCGCGCCGGCATACCTCGGTCCACTCAACCACGTCGCCGACCTACCTGGCCGCCGATCGCTTCGTTCTGCTGTCTCCAGCCGTCTGGCAGTGCCTCTGATCATTGGTGAAGTTGACAACCGTCGCCAATCGGGTTTTTCCCGTTGTCGGTCCACAGACCTGGAAAGCACGTCTATTTCAAATCTATTTCAAATCTATATCAAAAATGCACGACATTACTCGCAAGAGGATATGTGCATTATTGGAAAAGAAGAAGAAGAAGAAGACTTGCCAGACGATGTGACATCTGCCGAGTCGTTGTCCACCTTCCGCTAGCGTCTCAAAACTCATCTTTTCACAAAGTCATTTTCTGACTATTTCCTGGACTAACTGTCTCTCTCTAGTGGACCTAGCAGTAGTTGACATTACTTACGCCACTCTAAAAAATTCCAGATTGATTGACTGATTAATTGATGGTCCGTCGACGGCAAAAAAAATCGGTCGCCGAACGTCGTTGTGGTCTATGGGACCTTAGTTTGGTCGTTAACGACGACGATCTATACAAGAAGCCCAGCTGTCGCTAGGAAAAGCGACCATACCGCCTACGTCCGAAGCCTAGCGTCCGACTTCCAATCACGGAGAGAAAGCGATTTCTCAGAGGTGACACAGTTCCATGTACGCTATGTTAACGAAACGCTCCTGTCGATAGCTACGATTAACGCTAATATAACACACATCGCGCGCGGCGACACGCGGTCTTCTTGCCAGGCGATATAAACAGCTACAGTCGTAAATAATCAACAGAATTATCGGATGCAGGTTTCGCAAATTTTTTTTCACAATAACAACGCTTTGCTATGGAAGACGCGCTACAGCCGATACAGTTTCTGTTGCAGTCAATCATTTTCATGTCATTTAAAAGCCAATATGCGACTTTCTATTAGTGCACAATATAGCAATCTAGGCTCTATCTCGCATCGTTTAGCCACAGTAGCGCGTAACGGCCTTCATAGTCATCTAAGGTCAATGATTTCCATCTCGTCTGACAGGGCGTATGCTATGCAGCTTCCTATTAGTGATTATTGTTATATTTCAACGCAAACGTGATTGGTCCAAATTCACAAATACGCTATAGTCACCTTCTCAGCAACAGCACAGTGACAGTGCTCTACATGGAGGCACTATTGTATTAGTGCCTCCAGAAGGGCATTATTTAATTGGCGCCGTCATTACGTCGACGCCGGTCACGCCTCATTAATATTCGAGACGTCTATGACTATAATATTGACGCCGAATTCATGTATTGTGGCTAAATTAAACGTTATACATCGTTAGCAGACGACAATGTTTACTCTATTTAAATCGAGGAGAACGTAAAACACCACTAATTTTGCGTTGAGGTATAACAAAACAAAGAGAGACTGGCTTCTCGATCATCATTGAAAATTTTTCCCCTAAGTTTCGAAGTTCGATCTCGGGCAACATTTTACGAACTTCAGGTCAAAAATTTTCAATGATGATCTCGACGCCAGTCATTATTTGTGTGATAATAATCTTCACTGGCGTAGCCATAGGGGGCACCGGCACTGGGGGCACGTGCCCCCCAGAAGCCTATTCAGTTGTTAAAAATAGCGCCAAAAATGCACCAAAACATCTCATTTTCACACCAAAAATCAAAAATTTTCTGGAGAGGGGTACAATTGTACCTACGATTGTAGAACTTCTACGATTTACCGTTCAGCCACAATACCGCACGATTGGCATATTATAGTGAATGACGACCCTTCAAGGTCATCCAGCGTCAATGATTTTCATGTAGGCCTAATCTGAAAGAGCGCATGTCACTTTCTATTAGTGATTAGTAGAAACCGTGGCCCTATCTTTTACCGTTTTTGAGATATGACCGGTTTTCCATTGAATTTCCTACCTCCCGTCCATTCAACCCCCAATTTGAAAATGTTCTTCTTGCACTACATCGCTGAAATTTAATCTGCATGTCCGAGTTTCACACACACGGCTAATTATTCGTGCAAAAAGTTTTCCCCTACGATTTACCCGTTAGCCAGGATACATACGTTACAGATCTGACATACAAACAGACGGACGGACGACAGCCATGCCAATAGCTCGACTGTTAGGCCTACTTAAGTGCGGTCGGCTAAAAACCGGATCGGCGGCAGTTATCAGCCAGATATAGGCAGATGCTCGCCCACTGAGACACTTGTGGACCAATACTGCTAGCTTGAACAAAATCCGCTGCCGGACCGGTAGCCATGCAGTGAAGTGACAGCGATGCGCAACGTACGCCGCTTAAAGAAAAGGGCGTCAGCTTGACGAATTCGCTTCATCGCAAATTCGCAATGCTACTATAGTCCCGGCATTTGGCTTTTTGTGTCAATCGTTTAGGTTTAAGCTGTAGGCCTAAGCCAGAGATAAATAAGCTTAAAGGTCCGGCTTTTTGCTACGGTTGTCGTCCATCTATCTGTTTGTTTGTCACGGATGTATTGTGGCTAAACGGTGCAAGGTAGGGCCTAGATTGCTATTAATCTATAGGAAGTGGCATATACGCCCTTTTAGATGAAATGAAAATCATCACCCTAGCGATATCTGGGCTTCTTGTCTGAGTTTGGTTTTTGGCCGACCGTAAATAATGAAGTAGGCCATGAGATTATCTTCACTTGCTTTTAATATGACTGTTTTTGAAACAGGGGCGGCGCCAGGTTTTCAAAGCTTGGGGTTCAGGTCGAGTGGTTGTCGATTTTCCGCCGGTACCTTTTATCCCCTTCATGCGTCCAAAAATAGGCCTATCAGATTTTCGCGAATGTATGCGTCGTTCTGTTGGAGGCTGGGGGTCAGGACTCCTGGATTCCCCCTTCCCCGCCGCCGCCTTTGCTTTGAAATCGATGCAGAAAAATCTAATGAAATCAATGCCGAAAAAAACTAGCATAAAATGACATTTCAAGGTCATTCAAGGTCAATCCTGTCTGTGTCACGGGAAGGCCGGTGAGGTACCTATCAGTTGGTTACTATAAGTTGCTCGTTTTGATCACTCCATTGTCGTTTGAAAGCGGCGTCCTCACTACGAAACTCTCATACACTGTAAGCCTATTCTTATTAGCCTTATAGGCTACCGTCTGAGAGTCAAGTATATGCGCTACATTTTAGCCGCTGACAGTATGGGCATATATCTTCTTTCGAATTTCCGTGGAGAGCTCCAAAAGACGGGGGAGCAGACAGACTAGACATATATAGCCAATTGTACCAAAGGCGCAACTGTAAGTACGGTCGGCAAAAAAACAAGAAAGCCCATGCAGCTGTCGATAGGCTACAGTCTATATGCATTATGCATTTCCTGTTGCAGTCGCTTCAGGGTCATCCAAGGTCGATGTTTTTTATCTTATCTGAAAAGGCGTATTTCCTATTAGTGATCAATAGCAACTTTGACCTTTTATTTCTTACCGTTTAGCCACAATAGCGCGCACTGACCTTTAAGATAACCCTCGGTCAATGATTTCCTCTCATTTGAAAAGCAATATATGCGACTTTTTATTAGTGATTAATAGTAATCTTCGTTTCTGAAATAGGCATATGGCTAGTTTTTCCTTGAAAACCTATATACTCCCTTCATTCAAGTTGATTCAACCCCAAATTTGTACGCAGAGGCTGGGCAGAGCCTCGACACAGGGCTAATTATTCGTGCTAAAACTTTTTCCATAAGACCTACCTGTTAGCCAGAGTACATCTGTGATAGACGACGGACAGGCGACAGACGGATGACAGACACGTCGTATCATAAACGCTTACAGCATAGCTGTAGAGCGACAAAAATTAACTAGTTCCCTCCAAACACGGTGTATTTACTTATTTTTTGCTGTAACTGCAACTGTTATTATATATTCTTCGAAAAGTTATATTTGCCTGATTTTGCGATTATATACGAGAAGTTCGTTATACTCGCTATACTATGGCAGAACCGTCTGTGAAAGAAGCACCTCACCCAGGATATGCTCAGGTTTAGTGATTTTAAATGATAATAGCTTTGTCGTTTTTTTCTTGTCCGTAATCGTCATCCTATTGGCATAACTTGAATTGGATGTAAATAAAGAAACAGATCCCCTTTTTACAGTGGCATGTATAATAGTTTTTTTTTCTGCAGTGTGATGATAGGCCGCGGGTAATCTGCGGACCGACGGACTAGCGGACCGCGAACCGCTCAACGGGTATTTTGCGGAGCAAAATTTTGCGGACCACAGCTGCGGACCGTGGGTATTTTGCGGACTGCGAAATTGCAGACTGTTCTTACACATTTAATTCATCGATGTTATTTTCCGTCCGCGGTGGACGGAAAAGTAAGCAAATGTGAGGCTATTTTCCGTCCGCCACAGACGGAAAAAGAGCATGTAGACGCTATTTTCCATCCGTGTGGATGGAAATCTGTGCTTCAAGCACTATTTTCCGTCCGCCGCTAACTAAAAAGGAGATTATATGACGTTATTTTCCGTTCACCATGGACGTCTGCAGATTTTGACTGATGGAAAATGACATAATTTTTTGGTATAATACACAGCTTTATTGTATTGTTGTAACTGTATAAATGTTTTTGTCTCATTCTTTGTCATTTACTATCGGTGCTTAATCGTGTTTATTATTTGCGATTTCTATTATTTTTTTGCTTTACTCATGCGCCCCTTTACTGCAACGCTGATGGCGTAAACGTCTTACGGACGGCGTACGCTACAATCAGGACTGGAATTTGAAAATGGGAGAATGGTCTATCTCCAGCCATTTCGTCACAATTCAGTGGTGAAATGTGCGCTGCATCCAAAAATTGCGAAAAATTCACTAAAAACCTTTTTTTGATGGGTTCTAGGTCATTCATGGTCATCGATGTTGATTAAATCCAAAAAGCCTGTCACCAGTGCTTGTTATGATAAGCAGCATGTATGTACCTATCTGCAACCGTTTTCACATTATTCAAGCCAATAACGGCAAAATGACGTTTTTTAGGGGGGTACCCCTCTTTGACACCCTCATTTGAGGGGAACCCCTACGCCCAGTGACACAGAATTTTGTCACGATAAACTAGAGACCTTGGGGCAACCCACAGTGAAGATTTCGTGATTCTGGCTTGCACCGTTTTGGTACATATCATGAGTGTGACAGACGGACAGACGGACGGACAGACAGATGCTCAGATGATGGCAAAGATGCGCGAAGCATTTTGCTTTCGTGCATAATCATAACATCTGAAAGTGGCTAATTTCATGCTTTTGTTTTTGGATCCATACATCCTTTAAGTAAATGATGATAATTCAGTTTATGAATGCACCCTTAACATTAACAGCTCACTTTCAGCAGTCACGTGACATTGTTTATTCTCAGTCAGTGCGTTAATTTGCTGTATAGAGACAATAAAGTGTCTTATTATTGTGAAGTAAGTTCACGACATCTTTTTATGATATGATTAAATGCTATTGTTTACCGTAAGTTTAAATGCATTGCTTTTGTACATTTATGCATGTTCTATGAGGAGTATTTTGAAGTTAAATCGGCGGCGGCAGCTTATCTATGGCTGTGTTCGGCTGTCTTATCTAGTGGATAATGACAGCCGTATCTAGTTTGGCTAGGGTTGGGTTAAGATTAGAGTTATGGATAGGGTTAGGAGATGGTTAAACTATTAATTATACTTTAATGACAGCGTTACATGTTGCAACATTCGTAGATGTGCACATCCGTAGTCCACTGTTTACCCTAGCCAAAATACCTGTTAGGCGGTTTACTGTCTGCTGGTCCATTGACATCGGTCCACAGATTACCCATGGCTGACCTGATGAGATTATGGATCAACATTCTAGGAGTCATTACTTGATAATCTCAAAAATCTGGCATGTGGCTGACAATGATAGGTTTTTTGTAATGATAGCTTTAGTTTAGTTTGTGTTATAATTTGTATATGTTGGACGGAAATAAAGGACCCTATATGCTTCTGGATATTTAATTATGATAATGATGAATGACAGTTTCTTGTTAGTTTTTTACTAGTGTGACCAATGAAGGTTGTAAATAAACTGCATGATGTAAATCAAAGTTTAACTCAATTTCTTATGTGCTTACAGTTACAGATAGTATGTTGTGCTGTAACTAATGTGCTCCAGGGTTCTGAGGAACTGGCAAGATTGAAGAAAGATTTGGAAGGTTACCGTGAGGTGATACTGCCAATCAACAAAGTCATTGAGTGGGAGCAGAACTATTATCCAGCTGTTCTTGTTGCTGCTATTACTCTGATCTTCTCGTAAGTAATTATTAATGCTTTAACTATGTGAGATTTTATATGATTTGTATTGTGTATGTGGCAGCTATTTATGGGTTATAGATTAAGATGTGTTGATTTGCTTGAAGTTTTGATAGTTGTAGAATACCAGTATCAGATGCGAATGCATGAACCGGTTAGGCCTGTAATTAGGGTTCTTTTTTTTAATTATTTGTCTGTTTTTATCCTTCGTAATTTTAAGCAATTTGATAATGATTAATTAAACTGAGCATTTCCATTACTTGTCAGTTACTGCAGTGATTTTTATTTCTGGGTGCATTGCTTTGGACATCATCTCCATACTCTTAGCCCCATAAGGAATTCTCAGCTTCTCTTACCTCTGACTTCTAATGTTGTCTCATATTTTACAAATTTTACGTGCTGTTGAAGTATTTATGAAAATTTCTGTGTTGTATGTAAGTCGTGGCTAAAGTATACTTAGACTACTGTTATCACTTAATTTCGCATGATAATGGTAAAGTAAGTTTAAATGAAGTCTGCGTAATGCACATGTACATATGTAAATTTAGCTTGATTGTTTATCAGACTAAGCTCTGTACAGTATTCAGCTTATTGGATTAGGATTTGTGTGGCTGTGCTGATGCAGGGTAATCTGGTACATCGAGCCGTCTGTGCTGACGACAGTCTGTCTCCTTGGACTGCTTGTCTGTGCGCTGGACTTGGCTTTGCCTTTTATCACTGATCGTTTCCTGCGATCTGCTGAATGGTAAACCATGGACTTTGTGAATATTATGTATTCGTTATTTTTTTAATGTATATAATTTGCAGTTTGTAAAGTAGGTTTATGGTGTCTTATAGTTTTGTCCAGATACCAGGCATAAAAACTAATTCTGGACACTAAGACAACATGTATCGTTTACTTGTGATGGATTTTACAGTGATGGTACAGACTTTCACTTGCCAGTTGTGAAATGCATTTTGGTGCAGTTTGAAGTAAAAAAGGGCAACACATGTCATGATATTAAAGAAAGTATGAATTCATTGTTGTCAACGGCCAAACTACAACTTCTGCATTTCGCAAGGTAGTGTAGTGACAGTATTAAGGTGAGCTGGCCAAACTAGTCATTTGCATCAAGTTTCTTCTTGATGTCGCTTGCCAAAAATTATTAAAATTGGCCAATATTTCATGGAGCTATTAAACAAATAAAAGTGACACATTTTTATGGACCACGCGGTTCACTTACCTGCTACAAAACCAAAAAATATTCAACTGCTTTATTTAAACACTGACTTTTGTCGATACAGAATTTCTTTCTGAACATTTTGCTGAAAATTGCATGACTCTAATGTATGGTTGTGTTACGGATTAGTCGGTTGTTTAGCCTACACTGCAGGCCCACTAGACTCCTATAGGCCTATCTACTCATTAAAGAGCAAAGAACAGTCTAAACTTTTCAAACAGAAATATAATACAGTAATGAGTACCAGTAAACAAAAAAAAACAATCAGTTATAACAACCAAAAAAAGCAATATGGCCATAACACGGCCAACAAAAGAAAAACGTCCTGCCGGTCTGCCGGCCACACAACCTCTAGGCTCTCTGACTGTCCATGTCCGGTCAGCTCACTGACCCGTGACCGACCAACCATCAGCACGTAGGCCACAAGTAATCAAGAGACTGTCTGTCCGTGACAGGTTGCAAAATTATGGTGCCGTAAACTTTGTGCCATTTTTTTTAGAACACCCTGTATGGCCTGTAGGAAGTTGTGAAGCAAAAATTTACATGCCTTGATGTAACACAGAATACAATAATATGGTAAGTTTCTTAATTTTGACTTTAAATGGAGCTGTGGAAATTAACAATTAATCACACAGTTAATTTAATTAAAATTTCTATCATTTAATATAATTTGTATCATTAAATTTTTGATTAGTCATGTCGCTAAGAGCACATTATACTAATGCATGTACTGTAGATAAAATGACAAGCATTTGTAAAGCAAATATCACTCTTTTCAGAAAACGTGATTATATGAAACAAAAACAGGGCCTTAGGCCTTTTTTTACTAATGATCAGCTGTTAGCTGAGTAACTTATGAAGTTGATAAAAACATGCATTTTTTATCTGCAATAATGACTATTAGTTTTAATTGAAATTAACAGTTAATTAATCATTAATTTTGGGTAAGTTAGCTGTAAAAAATTGTAAAATCATCACCAGCTTTATTTGCAAACTGATCTCTGTGGATACACACCAGAGATGTATATTGCAGATTGCTCTACATGTACTTGCAGTTCTTTCAGTTATGTTCAGGCTTGTAAGAATATTTCTAAAGGTCATTAGCTCATCTATGCTTTGAGTGAAGTGCTCACAAGTGTTGACAAGACTGATGGTGTGGCATTATTACAGGACCGTCATGCAGGAGCGCCAGTTTGAGGCAATCTGCACACGAATCCTCAATGCTAAGAAACACATTGCTAACACGAAACAGAGTCTGATTCAGCTGAAACGTGAAAAACCTAGAGCTGTAAGTCATCTCACTGAGCAGATGTTTTTTTTCTGTGGTATGGCTTAGTTTGTTTTTTTGTTTTTTCTATTTTTTTATTTTCCATATTCCCATGATAGCGTAGTTGCTAAGATGTCGGTAAATTGTGATTGAGAAGTTGTGCGTTCTACTCCAGGCCAGTTCACTGCCGTGTAGTGACTCTGGGCAAGTTGTTCACGTACGTGTGCCTCTGTCACGAAGCAGTATAATTTAGTACTGGTCAAATGACAGTGATGCTGTGCTGCTGGGAAGGTAACCATGAGCCTGGTGAAAATTAATGACAGCCTGCTGCCAGGTTTGTGGCTGCATCAATTTTAGGTCGACTTCTTGGAGACAATGGTCAGCTCTGGACCAAATTCTGGTAAATGAATTATGTGATTACCGATAACATCAACTAATGCTGAGTACTGTATGGTGGTGTTTGGCAGTACATGGCAGTGATGATGGGTGCCTTTGCTGTGCTCGCTTGGTTTGGAAGTTTGATTGACAATCTCCTGCTCACATATCTCATCGGTCAGTTCTTTGCATCTCTTGTTTGAGTACATCTTTTCACTCCCGGGCCAGTCTGCGGTTTGTTTTCTTGGAATGACCAATATATACACTGTGTCCGGTAACAAACGGATCCCATAGACATTGTGCAATAAAAATGTCATATTGCACAACAAAGACTTTGATCTGTAGTTGATTCTTTCCTTTTAGTAAGGACAGTGCTAGCAGTCTCGCACTAGAGAGCAGAAAATTACTAGCGGTAGATCGCCATTTATCTAATTACATTTATCTCGTTGTTAATGTAAGAATGCAGCCACATTTCTTCTTCACTGCATTGCTAAGACTGGGTGAAACTGAAATGTTATCAATTACCAAGCATTAAATAAAATTTATTTAAAAGCACTATAGTTCTAAGTCTGTGTTACAAAAAACAGCTTTGGCTTGAGATGTTCTCTGATATAATACTGAATAAGCCTGATTTAAATACATGACAGTGTCGTGGCATGGTTTGTAAACCTTCTATGTCTACCAGGCATATACATTCTACCATCTTCCCAATAATGTATCAATAATATATCTACCCGATCTACCTCTAGAAATTTTCCAGTGCTAACAGCAAGATCGCCGACCTACCACTAGAATTATCGTTTTAGTAATGAGAAACATAAACCATATTTTCAATACTCCTACAAAATTTGTACAGATATATTGCCAGTACAGAACTGCTAATCAATTGCGAGACATTGCTACTCAATTTCAGAATTGTGTAGCAGTGACCGCGTGTAACTGCTAGTCATTTTTTTGTCTTGTCGACAACACTGTTTTATGCCACATTTGTCCAAATTCTGTGGCCCATTTTGCTGAAGCACACAGTACACTGAAGCAAATTTTTCTAATTGCATGGCGTCGACCAACGTTGTATTTAAATTGAGGACTTTTTGGTTGTCTGTCACTTTGCGTATCATATGTCATTAGTCATTGACTAAGCTACACCATTCATTACCTCATCAGTGGTGGGAATATTTTTTGTGTGTTGTAGTGGAACTTTGATGATTGTTGAATTAGTCATCAATTTAAGATTCTGGTTAGCAGTTTTGTAAGAAGGCTTCCCAAACATTATTTAAACTGGAAATAATTATTTATTCAAAATTTGGATATCAGTGTTGGCTGATATTACCGATACTGAATTTCATGGAATTGTAGAAATTCTGATGTTTGAAAATTCTACTCTGCAGTTTTGGATTGACTCGGCACATAAGCCAGCTTGATGTGTGTGTGTGTGTGGCAGTGGTGGCCTGCGTGCTCATTCCAGGCCTGAGAAAGCACGGCATTCTGCAGAAGCTGACGTCGCTGGTCTCGGACAAGGTCGCTGCTCTACGCAAAAGCCACGAGAAGCCCAAGGCTAACTAGCATCAGCAGATCACCATTGCTGATACCACGTGTTGCCCCTTCGGACGCGCAATTTGCAGTGTGCTTGATAGCCGACAGACCCCCAAGCACTCGCCTAAAAACTGCTGAAAAATTCCTTAGCTGGCCAAAAAATGACTTGAGAAACATCATTTTAGCTCCTTAATTTTTGAGAGTCTTCTTTGACGCTTTTCATACTGCTGTTAGTTTCTGTGATAAATACGATAGTAGTAAGTTGCATAACAAGTATTCTGACATCTGGGTTCATGAGACTGTTTCAGCAATAAATTTGACAACTGCTGTATTTTCAGCTTCAAAATATTTCAGGTCCAATTTTCCGGCTTAGCCACAAGGCTGCGACTGCCATGCATTTAACAAGCCAGCTGTGAACATGGATAAATCAGCTTGGGGGTCTAGTGGCCAGCGGATACCCTCTGCCTGTAGTAATGCGCCTTTGTCCTTTGCATGCGTGTGCTTTCTGGGTGCTACATCAACCACTAATTACAGTGTTTTCACTTTTCAATTTTTACCAGTGTGCATTGCTTACCACTGACCACTTTAAGTGTACGATTTTGCCGACTTGCATGTAAAGCACCATGTACTTAGTGCCTTTTTGTTACTGTTTTTTTAACAACCATCATTTGATGCAGCTGCTGTGGGTAATTTTTGTGCCAGCCAGTAACTTTCGGCACTACTGCTTTGCTTGCGCTGCTCATTTTTACTATTTTTCATAAGATCGGATAATACAATGGTGGTGGCAGTCTGTGCTGCTTTGTATAACATAGCGCTGTTTAGTGTATGTTGGCGTTATGAGTGGTAACAACAGCCGAGTTTTTACGCTTTGTCATCTGCCGCAGTGTATAGCTGTAGTCAAATGTGTTTATTTCGAATCTCATATGAGGGGCGTTCATAAAGTTTTGCAAGTCGATATGTTAGACTGAAAACTTTTCAAAATTTATATACCAATAACATGCATGTTTCTTCTAAACACATATGAGCCCAAAGCGGCTATGATGTCATTGTAATGTATGACGTCATAGAACGTTAAACAGGAACGATTTGGAGTGCCAGCGCAATCAGCGTAAAATTGGGCTTGTTGTTGCATGACATTTCTTTAGTCTACTGTCAGATTTTCCAACACGAGGCCCTGGGACGTGTGATTTTATGAGAGCCCTGACAGGTACGTCCGTGAATTTCTCACTTGCGATTATAAATATTTAATAGCCAAAATATGTGCCAGTCGTGAAAAAACTATACGTTCGAGTAAAATTAGACAAAGTTTACAACTTGATAGGCCTCAGTATATTAGACTAACAAACTTTTTAACATTTTTACACCAGTAAGTTATATTTCTCCCGTACTCGTATGAGCTTAAAGTGGATGTAATGTCATTGAAATTTATGACGTCATAAAGCGTTAAACATATACGATTTAGAGTGCTAACGCAAGCAGCACAAATGTACACACGACAATTCTCCAGTCTGCAGCTGGATTTATGAATGCGAGACCCCGGGATATGTGATTTTGTGGAAGCCCTGACAAATGCGTTCATGAATTTTTTATTTGCAATATGAATACACAGTAACCAAAATCTGCACTGGCCATTAATAACAATGCTTCTGTTAATAATGATATCACATCAAGATTTGTCATTGTATGTAAAATTTTATTGAAAAGTTAACAGCTAGTGATATCTGTCGTCTTTGTGAAAGGTTAAACAATTTTTACAATGTACAACCTGGGGAGCCCTGATGTGTGGGGGCCTGGGAGTGAGCCCTGAAGATCTCTCCAAAATCCGGCAATGCAGCCCAATCCCAAAGTTAAAATTACCCAGCAAGCTGTTCGCGACTGGCTTCGTTCAATAAGACCACCCTTCATACAGCAGAGACTTGACTTACAGTAACTATTATCTTTTTCTAAATTTGAAAAATTCTTTATGGGTTATCCGCTATGCAAACAATGAACGGCTCAAGTTTGTGGTAGAAACCTGGCTGGAGGGACCAATATAAAACGCTTTATGATGTCATAAGTTACAAAGATGTCATATCCGCTTACGAGTTCCGAAAAAATGTGCATTTTATTTGTGTACAGATATTGAAAAGTTTTCCAGTCTAACGTATCGACTTGCAAAACTTTTTGAATGCCCCTCGTAGATTGCTTCTGTTTACTTGTTTCAACAGTTCACAGTTTCATGTGATTTCTTTTGTAGAAAATCAGCATGCTAAACAAGACACATTCGTAATGTTTATTTGCATGACTTGAATGCTGACAAAGTGCACGAACATTACACAGTACACACACAAGCAATTATGCACACAAGTCACTTGATTTTACACTTTGCTTTACAAACCAATCATTGCATTTTCCCACTTTACACACTGCACACCATTTCGCATCACTTACCAGCCGATCAGCTAACACAATCATGTGGTAATGTAGTAAATTGGTAATAGTGAATGACAATTATGGTGCAGTCATCATGGCACAGCCACTGTGAGTGTTCGCCCGGTTCAACAAATCTCACCCAATATTTAATTCTTGGTATTGAGGAGTACCAGATATTTAAAAGCAAGATTGCTTACAGGCCTGTCTAACCGACAGGCCCAGATTGTTTCGGCTGCACAACGTGGACATGAGTGACTAGATAAAACGTCGTGATTTATCACAGGATTTACATCCGATAACCATGGTTCCTACTACTCTGCAGAATTTATTTTCCCTGACTTTCCTGGACAAAATGAAATGTTTTCCCTGACTAATTTGTTCATGCGAAATACCAATGTCCGCTTTCAGTTGCTTGCAATCTCACTTGAAACAAGGGCAGCGGAAAAAATTTAAAGGTCCATGGCCACGGTCAAACTACTTGCGCAATTTCTGTAGATTTAAATTAGACATTTAATCTCGCATATATAATATGTCGATTTGAGCTTCATAAATATGTGAAATTAATGCGTGAATTCAAACGAAATGCGGCATTACGTTACGTTATGCGAAATATTCTAATCTATCAGTGCCTGTCTATCATGACCCTAACCCATATAGATCATGAATATTAATGGCTAGCCAACGACGTCATCATTCTAGGCTAGGCCATAGCCTATAGACGTCATGAATTAATATTAATTCATGACGTCTATAGGCTAAACTCATGACGTCACCGCAGGTCATCATGGCGGCGCGTTTTCTACGTCGTTTTCGTAGATTGTCGACTTCAAAGGTAAATTTTTCCGTGTTGACAGAACGCTGGGCGCCAATAGTCAAAGTTATCACAAAATTCTGCACTTTTAGGAAAATGGATAAAATGTATATGTTAATTTTGGTGACCACGGACCTTTAAAGTGGAGTGTGGAGATACAAATAATCTGCGCGCGAAGCAAGCAGAAAATTTTTTGAACTGTTCTGCGTACAACAGTTCACATTTGTTTCTGCATCTTTGTTAACTTTTGCACTTTCGTACTTTGATTTTTTCTGACCATAGGAACCATGGATAACGCTGTGTTCAGTGCAGTGTCTAACCGTGGATGCCTACCAAATGGATGTGTATATACAAGGAATGAGGAGAAGCATGTGAATTGTAACTTCAGTCAAAATAACTAATTAATCTCATTTCAAATTCAATGAATCAGTTCCACACAACTTTACATAATGTGAGAAGTAACAAAAGAAATTTATGGTAAGAGCCAAAAAATAAAAGCTCTACAGTCCATGGTGTCAATATTAACATTTTCCGTTAAAGGTCCATGGACACCCAAGTGCATTGTCCACTGTCACTGTGTCAAAAACTGTCAATACAGATCTATTAGCATTCAGTACCTGAAATGCAAACAGTGATCCATTGACATCAGTAAAACACTACATTTAGTGACATTTGGTACAGCATTCACATGACCTGAGCTAACAATACACAGTGAGCCAGATACTCTCAAATGCCAAATTATCCATCACTCATCAAACGGACTTCACGCCTAGTTGCCGTAAGGCTTCTGGTTTACAGTTAAAATACTGTGTGTCAAGGTTCAAAGCAAATGCAATGCATGACTGTTTAAAGTTTGCTATCAGCAAAATTCAGTTACAAATATTGTACAAGTTACAAACAGTAAAAATCACATCCAGGGAGATACTGAATAGCTTGTTCCCAAGTATCACGGAATATCTGAATTTATTCTCGGAATTAAACAGTCGATATCTTTTAATGTCCAATCATAAATGATACAGAATATCATTGTTATGCCAAAGAAAGAAAAAGACTACGAAGAATGCTGTGTTCATGTCTGGACATTCACATATACAGGGTGGTCCAAAAAAATGGCACAAAGTTTATGGCACCACAATTTTGCAACCGTACACAACAGAGTTATGCGGTTTTCAGCAAAATGTTCTGAAAGAAATTCTCTACATGACTAAAGTCAGTGTTTAAATACAGCAGTTAAATATTCTTTGTTTTGCCGCTGGCAAGTGAACTATTGAAAAACAGAATTACCTTCAATGTACCTTGGTCCATAAAAACTTGCCACTATTATTTTTTTCCAATAGCTCCGTAAAACATTGGCCGATTTCAATAATTTTTGGCATGCAACATTAAGAAAAAACTTAACGCAAAGGTCTGTAGTTTTGGCCCTCACCTTAACGTTGTCGCTACACTACCGTGTGAAATGCGGAAGTCGCTGTTTGGCCATTGACAATCAATGAATTCCTATCGGGTAGTGTATGCGTCGGCTCAGAAATCATAAAGTGAATAGCGACAAATGCAAATAGCAATTATTATCAGTAAAAAAATCACACGTGTCACACCACATCATCTTCATTTCAGCATGTGCTCAAAATGTTTTTCTGCAGCACAAATGCAAGCGGTAGACATCACCATTTGCGAACAGCATGTTCAGTAACTGCATGACTGAAGCAGCCCACTCACTGTTGATGCATCATTTCAGTTTGTCGAGTTACAATTTTAAAATAAAGACGAAGCAACAAATTTTAACTGATTTTGTGGTCTCAGTAATTTTCTGAGCTGATGCATGCACTGCCCAGTATGAATTCATTGTTCTCAATGGTCAAAATACGACTTCTGCATTTCACAAGGTAGTGTAGCGACAACCTTCGGGCGAGGTGGCCAAAACTGCAGACATTTACGTCAAGTTTCTTTTTAATGTCGCGTGCCAAAAATTATTAAAGTCGGCCAATGTTTCACTGAGCTGTTGAAAAAATAAAAGTGGCTTGTTTTTATGGACCGCGGTGTCGAGGGTAAGTGTATTTGCATAGTTCAACTGCCTGCGGCAATAACAAAAAATATTTAACTGCTGTATTCAAATACTGACTTAAGTCATGTAAAGAATTTTTTTCGGAACATTTTGCTGAAAACCACATGACTCTAAGACGTATGGTTGCAAAATTATGGTGTCATTAACTTTGTGCCGTTTTTTTGGATCACCCTGTATGTACTTCTGGCATAACTGGTTAATAGTATTCTAAACTGCAAAATAATATTGATCTGCACAAAATATCACAACATAACAAATTTATAATGAAAGTGCAGTGAGGCAGACTCTGCAATGTAAAATGAGCAAAATAACTGCTGCACACTACAGCTCTAATTTCTTATACGTATTTCCCGCATTTTCCAACCTGACAAGTACTGTAAGCATATTACATTGTCTCACACCGACAAAGAACTAGTTCCGAGGCACGTTTTGCACTTTTTTCTCTGAGAATCTCTTCAGACTCTCTGAGAATATCTGAGATGCTGCATAGAATTCGTGTTTCGCACCTGCCTTTTTTCCTCAGAGAAATAAAAAATGCAAAACGTACCTCTGGCAAAACATCAGTCTGAAATAAACAGAATGAGCAGTTGCAAACATGCTCAAATTATGACTTTCTCCTGTGCATCAAGAAATAGGTTTTGATTCTGACGATCGTTCTCGTACTCTACAAAATCATCCAGGAGACTTGGCCATGCTTCTGATTCATCGTAACTGTCCAGGTCGTATCCGATTTTTGTCACAAACACAAGAAACATTTCCCAGGTGTCACGGGAAATAGAATGTATGTCATCTCGCTTTTCCAGAAATTCGACCCAGCAAGGAAGAATTTTTGGCACCTCAGTTGTTCCACTGAAAACAAGCTTCCACATTGCAACAGCTATGTCAACTGGCAGGCTTCGCTGAAGTATAGTTGCATCTAATGCAAAGGAATACGCCCACCGATACATATCACAAAACTTGTTCCGATCTTTCTGAACATCAATGGCAAGGTCTTTCAATCTGCTAAGTATGCCATCTGTTGTCGTTGCTTTTAACAGTCTACAGCCAGTAACAAACTCTGAGCGTGTTAACTGGCACATTGTTGCTGCATTACACTGCCATGCAAGCAGCAACAACAGAAAGTCATCAGGCTCCAGTCCTAAGTCCTCACACAGTCTCTCTAAACCACTGACTGAGATGCAGTCTTCTTCAACGAGGTCGCAGTAATGCTCAAACAGAACTTGTGCATGTGATTCCAACACAGTATCACTGCCGCTCGAACTTGTGGCGTGCAATGGCCGTTTCTTTTCCACCGAGTGTCGTTCGGGATGTGGTCGTGTAAGTTCCACGTAGATCTTGCTTTCTGAAACATGACGGCTGTGTCCTCCTGAGTGGTGCATATCTGGACAGTTACAGGACTGATCGCCATGATCATGCAGATCAATACGACAGCGAGATACTGTGACGGAACTGGTGCCAGATGACTCCGGACGTTTATTTGCAAGCAAGGAGACATCAGCCGACAAGCCAGTCATTGGATGTCCATTTGTGGCTTTCGGGTTGCGGCTGTGCAATGGACAGCATGATGAATGACAGTGACCCATCAGAACAAATTCATCTAACAGTCGCACACAACAGCAAAAATCATTTTTAGAACATCATCAGGAGCAGACTATCAAAAATACTCCTAAAGTACATCTTCATTCATGAACACCGTCATTCAAAAACTCAGATGTGCCTGTACTACCTTTAAAATAAAAGTTTTCTGGAGCGTTAAGCTATACAGGTTACACGGTTAATTTACACGGTTCATGTGCATTTGGGCCTCCCTGGGTGTTCTCCACATGATTCGGGTCCGCTATTCCGAAGGTCCGCTATTCCAAAAGTCTACTATTGCCACTAACCCTGAGGCTGACCCTAATCCTAACCTTAACCCAAACGTTAGCACTGAGGCGCGTATCTGCACAATAGACTCTCGGAATAGGGGACCTTCGGGATAGTGGACCTTCGGAATAGCGGGCCGGTACCCTCCACGCCGCATACATATCTTGATTTTACCTGTAGAAAACAGTGGCGGATTCAAGGGGGCGGCTGCCTCCCCCTATTGACTGGATGCATTTTAAAACAAGGGAAAATTTTGCACCAAAATGCATCATTTTTGGATAAAATTATCAAACACTTTCTGCGTAGGGGACATAGC
>Ga0209367_1003790_pt1 | contig 20684 bp, 12 predicted proteins | sample WorMetLIZISLAND2_FD_187412 | JGI IMG/M metagenome (GOLD analysis project Ga0209367, IMG submission 187412) | Marine gutless worms symbiont microbial communities from Max Planck institute for Marine Microbiology, Germany - Olavius geniculatus... ...
CTTCAGCACTAAGTAGTTGACATTGACTGTCTTGAGTCTTGACTTAGTGTAGTAAATATTCGTTGTTCTGAAATTTCTTCGTTTGCATTAGCGCAGCACCTCGAAGTAACGTCTGTGGAGCCCGTGAATTTCCCGCGAATTTCTGAAACTCTTTCCGTGAATTTTCCGTGAAATTTGACACATTAAAAAATTCTGCCGTGAAATCATGCATTTTTTCCCGTGAATTCGGTTGGTCCCTATACATTATACGAGGCAATAGCAGCAAAATAACGTCTTTTAAAGGAGGTACCCCTCTTTGACGCTCTCGTTCGAGGGGAACCCCTCACCTATAAGGGCTCGAAATTTTGTCACGAAAAACTAGAGTCCTTGATGCAGCCAAAAGTAAAGATATCGTGATATTAGGTTGCACCGTTTTGATACAGATTCAGAGTGTGACGGACGGACAAGTGGACAGATGGACACCTCGAAGACGCGCGACGCATTACATGATGTCGCGCGTAAGAATTAAAATAGTATTTCAATACTGAAGTTGTCATGAGCCAGCAAAATCATTGTCAACATCATCAACATGTCATTGTATGCATGCATGGACCAGTCCATGACAGATCTATTCCTACATAAATTCATGACAAAACTGAACTTAACCGGAGGCGAAGTGACCACTGACCACAATGAAACTTACCATACTAGAAGCGATCAACTATTTATTCTTTTTCAGCAGTAATTTAAATAAGTCTCCGGTATTGGTAAATACTATAGGTCTATCGCGAATAACTGAAACTATTTTAAATAAAGGCGTAGAAAAGGTAACGATCCCGTACATGCTATATCGCTTTACGTAAATCAAGACTCGTGACCAAAGTTGCAGCTGATTGGCATGAGCTAATGATAGGCCTACTGCAGCGCACAATGCGGCCATCCATTGCCTGCATACGTAAACAGCGGTTTGCAGCTAGCAGACATACCACGGTTCCAATCAGCCACACTAGGCCTTCACCCTGTTGCCCGTAAGTTAGCTAACTACTCGCTGCCCGTCTCGCTGAGGGTAGGAGACTGAGTTGACCTAGCACAGTCAGTTAAATACTTCTGAACTATTTTAGCGTAGGCCTAATTGAAACTCTATAGCAGGCTGGTGACTATTTTAATAGTAACAATGTATTAGCACTGCCTGTGGGGGAGTCAGTAGGGATCTCCTGCTGCTCGGCATCAGGTGCTGACCGCACGCTGACGTCACTTCCGGTCAATGCCACCCCCGTCTCACTCCCAGTGGGATCGTCCGCGTCCCCATGCTCCGACATTCTGCTGTGACATTCAGCGTTTTAATAAACGTTTGTAGAAATGATTAAGTAAAGTTCTTCCCGAGCCGCAACTCCCCCCCCCGCATAAAGCGACGTTGATCTCCGTTCCCTTAGCCTTCGGCCAGACACCAGTACACACTGCGAGACCGCGGATACGCGGCTAGTGCATCGCGCGTTTTTCCTGTTTACGTTTCATGCAGTTTTCGCTGGTACTCACTGTGCCAACCTACAGAGAGATGGCCAGGCTGAGTTGACCCGGGCGGCTGGCTACATACCGAGATGGTTTACCCCAATCACTCGTCTGCCGATGTCACCCATCCAAGTAGGCCTACTATAACTGGGCTCAGCGTTTAAATTCGCTGATGCGCAAAACGACGGTACCAACTACATGTAAGCCAAACTTAGCCATAGGCCTACTATATACGGCTGTGGTTATCCATACTGGGGGACACAGCTTAGAACTAGGCTGAGCCAAACCGTAACCATTGACCAAGCAGTTGTGAACGAGGACGTTTTAAAATTGCTTTTATAAAAGTACATCTTACAGTTCTGTTTTCTAACATTTTTCTCTGTGCCATGGTTAGTAGGCTGTTAGCCTAGCATCAATGCCGTTTAGTGGATTACAGCCGTATCTAGTCTGGCTAGTAAGCCTACGTTGTATACTCCATAATCCCTATCGCCGGCCAAAACGGTAGTCAGCTTCCGTCAAATAAACTTCGACTCCGAATACACTCTTTTGCAACATCAGAGATAGTTTTATGTACTTTAGATTTGTATTTCCTCAATTAGTGTGTGAATGTATTTATTCAAATGAATACAAACCCTTAAGAAATCGTGATTTAATGCAACGTATCGGAAAAAGCGATTACGAAAATCGGAAATGACGAACCCTCTTACGTCACTGTCATTTAAAAATTGCAAGTAAGTAATTCTGCTTATACAGAGTGGCCCAAATTAAACAACGCCAACTTACATTATGGATTGTAACTTTAAAACGAATTACCATATTTAATGAATTTTTGGCACAAATATTTTTGACACAACCGGCTATGAAACGACTGTTTAAGGCACCATCCCACTCATCGTGTTTTTCGCACACCCCGGAAAAATAAAACACGAAATAGGCGTCGAAATGGGAAAAAACGTCTCAAAACACTCTCGACAATACATTATAGATCGAGGAAAAATGATTGAATAGATCTAATAATTTTGGTTGAACTATTTCGGACACAGTTGGCCATGAAATGACTATCTTTGAAGTTTTTTTGATGCCGTGTTAGAACGATTCGTACACTGCGGCTTAGGGGTCTGGTTAGCAAGCAAATAAGTAAGAAGTAAGTAAGACGTAAATTTATATAGCGCATCAACGCTAAAAAAGCCTGTAATGCGCTGCTTTCATTAGCGCTATGAAAAGAAAAATGTCTTAAATAATCCTGGCTACAAACAGTTATAAGCATAGCAGTTTTCATCTGCCTATGTAAATCTTTTCGTATAAGTTTCGAAGATACAATATTGAGCTTGCGTTTTGCGTTGTAAGCTTACTCGGCAATAATTATTGTTACATACAAATTGCAAACAGAACTACGACGCCTGTAGCCAGGTACAGGTGAACACGAAAGCCTTCAGTGTCAACTTACCATGTGTATCGCCAAACATGAGAGTTTTAGCTAAGTGAATTTTGAAAGCTTTCCAGCTTCTGGAAGCTTTGCCACCAGCCCCCCCCACCGGGGCTTAGCCCTTGGACCCAGCTGAGGGACTGTCCCCCAGACCACAGCACTGCCTCCGCGTTTTTCTCAGCCTCGCTACGGCCCTGACACAGTCACACATTTGTGGGTCAAACATCTAGCAAACGTATCATTTCGTTTAACGTGAAAATAATCTTTATAAATAGGGCTTACGTAAAAAAAAGTAATCACACATTTTGTGTGGCTTGGTGGTGTGACTAGTGACCGCAAGGTAACTTATTCGACTCTCGGCCGGTACACTGCCAGGCAACGACTCTGGCAAGTTGTTCACACGCATGTGCCTCTGTCGCCAAGCAGCATCGTAGGCCTACAGGTCCAGAGGCGGTGACACTCTCTGGCTAGAAAATATTGAAATATTTCAATATTATATAGTTACATTTATCTTTTAACCACACATTTAACGTCACAAACGTCACAGGATTTCACATAGGCCTAGTCATACCGTAAAACTATAAGCTGCAGATCAAACAAACAATCAGTCAATCAATCAATCAATCAATCAGAGTTGCCTTAATACGCTGTGCCTTAAAAACGGGGCTACTTTAATTTTTTGGAATAACTGCTTAAAACGTTCGCCGATTTGATAATTTCTGGCACGCAACATTACAAAAAAAACGACGTGAATGACTGTAATTTAGCCCAAATCACCTTAATACTGTTGTTACAAAACCTTGTGAAATGCAGAACTCGTAGCTAGGCCGTTTACAACAATGGATTAATACTGGGTAGCGCATGAGTCGGCTCAAAAATGATTAACTGAATGGCGACAAACACGAGTAACAGTTAGTATCTTTCACAAAGTAATACGTGTGACACCACATCATTTTTATTATATAGCATGTGCTCAAAATGCCCTCTTCCTGCACGAACGCAAGCGGTGGACTTTGGCGCCGCTCAACAACAGCAAGCTTTTAGAAAAATCAACTAGGCCCCTATCATGCGCGACCCAGAGCAGCTCACTGAGCCTCACTCGCTGTTGATGCGTCATTTCAGTTCATCGACGTACAATATTAAAATGACTATCATTAGTGTTAAATGCGTAACAGATTTTCACCGAGTTTGTAGTCTCAGTAATTTTATGACCCGACGCATGCGCTACACAGTATGACTCTATTGTTGTAAACGGTTAAACTAGGACTAGTCTTTTTCACAAAGTAGTGCATCGACAGTATGAACGTAAGGTAAGCCATTACGACCATTTACGTCAAGTTTTCTCTTGGTGTTGCCTGCCAAAAGTTATCAAAATCGAAGTTATACGAAGAATAAAAGTGATTCCGTTTTCTGATACACTATGTAGGCTTATATAGTTAATAGCGGAGTTACTTCATAGTTAATAGACATCTGCGGAATAACAATCTGGTTCAAATGATGACGTCAGGGTATGATTTTCGATTCCGAAGAGCCAAGTTTTGAGCACAAGTGGGCTACAACTTTGCGTTAAATCAATTTTAGTGTTAACTTGTTCAGAGTTCTGTCGGATATTAAGTCACTTGAGTGTCTGCTCTGAGCGACTTCGATGTAGTCGAGTGTCTGAGCCAGTGACGTCTTTGAGTGACGTAGCTTCAACTGACACTGAGTCATCAAATACAGCGACAGAGTCAGATGAGTGACGCTGATACTGTCAAACTCACTTTTCTCTCTACATCCAGGATTGACAATCAGCGTGATCGCGGACAATGAGACAATGTCATCATCCAACAAGTTCAACAACTGAATAAACTCCGGCAGTATCGGTAAACTCGGCATATGAACAGCATACAGCAGCGTGTGTACGTTCTGCGTGGACAACTGTAAACATCGCTGGTAGTCGCCATGTTTGTACGCGTACAGTGCCTCAAAGTCTGTTGTGACAATCGTGGCTACAGAACCAAAGTTTCGCGCTATGAGCTCACGATAAAGTGTCAGATATTCAACCGCAGACTTCTGCAGCAATTCCGCTTGATCTGTCGTATTGCATTTATTTATATTTGTCAGTGAATGTTCAAGATTCAACCAAATTGATTTTTGTTGAAACTTTTTCGACCGACTGACTGACAGAAACAGAAGTATATCACCGATAAACAACTGCGGAGCATCATCAACAGGCCTACAAGCTACATATCGTTTGAACTCATCAGTTGATGACGTTTGCACAAACTGACGACACTCAGAACTTGATAGATACCTGAGATGCAAATAATATGCTAATAATTCAGACGTAAACACGGAGACAAGTTGTGGTTGCCGCTGCTGTTTCAGTGCAGCAGTTCGTACTCTTTGGTACAACTCCGCTAAGCCTATCATACTGTCAACGTCTTCGTCGATCTTGGACAAAATTTCACCTTGTACAACACGTGAACTGCACTGTGAGTGATCTTGTGATCTTGTCACCAGTGTACAATGATCTATCGCCGTCTGGTATTGTCCTGTAGTGTAGTACAGAACTGCCAAGTAAACATTTGCTAGGCAGTAGATGGAGTTGCTGTCAGAGTCTTCACATCTCAACGCTTTGCGCAAATACGCCTTGGGCAGTTCAATCTCTATCAGTGACGCGGTGCTGAGTGATTTATTCGACACGACTTTCATCAATTTGACAGCTATGTTCAGTGACTGCACACTGGTAGAATGATAGGAGTTACGTCGAATGTCAGTAAACAGCCCACAAAATGTCGCTAAGATATCTATCAGCTTGTCGTTGAGACCTTGTCTTAGTAATCTGGACGCAATGTGCAAAAATGCTACTGCTGTGAAATAGACAGAAAGAGGTGAGTCGATCTTTGTCCATTCAGTCATCCAACAAAAACATGATCGTGCCGTTAGTGCGTAAATGGACACGCGTGACGGAATTTGAAACTCTGCAGAGTCAAAAGCTTTCCACGATTCTAAGAGTGAGCTATAATGTCTCCAAGCAACAAGCTCTGATATTGCATTCTGTAGTTCCATTATACACATTATACAAACTGTGCTCGTACTGACGTCATCCAGTAATTTCGAAATGTTTAGTGGACAGTCACTAAGCTGTAAACATTTTCTAATGTAATTGTCCACAAACCAACCTGACAACCACGTCTCATCTATCGACATTAACTGATCTGTGGCATTTGTTACGTTGAATGAATTGTCAATTAAATTACAGTTGCTGAATGAAATAATGTGGACACCAGCCGTAAGTTAGCCATTCAGCTAAAATATGCAACAGTTGGAAACATATTCTCACAAAGTTTACATCACCAGTCCACCAACTTTTTGACTTCATTTCACATGCCCATAACATCAGAGTTTTGATGTGATAGTTGCTCAGTGTGCCTTAGGGTTGCCAGTATTTTTGGTTAACAGCTGGATTTTCACAAAATATTATAACATGTGATAGACAATCTGTTGTACTGGCATCCAGCTGTTAATCAGTACAATTTCCGCTGTTGAAAACGACAGTCTCCACTGATGTTTGTCCATCCGACACTGACGATGTGCCACACCAACCACATCACATCCGTTGCTGACAACACGATCAAGAGTTGCTGAGTCTGGCCAGCCGAAGTTTCTGTGTCGTGTTAACCAATCAGCGGCTTGTGGCGGCCATGACAACGTATGCAGCGAACTTGGTCAACTGATAACCATTCAGGCCTGTCACTGGGTACGTGCAAAACTGCTGCCGGTCCATGAATGTTAGTGGTGATGCTGGGTAAAATATTTGATACATAGAGCCCCGTTTCACATTCTGCAGTGTTGTATTTGTCATCGTCCGTGGACTGCGTCAGTAAGTAATGTAACGATAAGTACACATAACCAGGAAAGTGACTATCAATAATCTCAACTACCTTGACACAGGTGTGAAAATCAGCTGGTAACTGTGTTGGCGGTGGATGTCCTCGTGGTATTGCCAGCGTATTGTTGAGGTAAAACATCACATCAACGTCACCGACATGCGGTAACATCGGTTCAATGTAGAACTCAGTAGCACTTCCTGTTATCAACGCAGTGCGTTCATTGTCTGCGTCGTCGTCGTCGTCTGGCTGCACAGTCGCAGACGTGCCAGAATAGAGTGCACCTGTTATAGCACGCTTATTTCTTGACGGTGGACACGGACGGCAAGTGTTCAATAGAAATTCTGTAACTATTCTATCTAAAGCGAGTTCGCGTGACATTATTTTAACTGATAACAATCTACAATGATAAGAAACTTTGTTTACACGTTTCATGACATTGTGACACAACAAAAGTCCCTGTGTTTCGCCTGCGCTTATACTTTCGATTTTAGCATGTGACGTGTGACATTAACCAAGCTTTTCCATATAAATGTCATTATTTACTCCGATCTTGAACAGTACTCGGTTTTTGTCTTATTAGTCCCAGTCCGTCCGGAAATGGTGGTTTCCCGGCAGGTTTCAATTTTGCTAGCGTTTATTCTCCATTTTCGCCAAGAGATATCCGAACTCCGTCTGCCGATCGCAGCAAAATTTTGTACCGTGATCAGAAGTGTGCTCGATTTTATAAACACGGTCCAAAATTTTAACTGTCCTCCCCCTAAAAAAGTCAAAGACCAAAAACATGCAAAATTTGGCGTAATCTTGGACGACTTCAAAATTTGACGGCCAATATCTTAGAAACGGATGAAGACATTCAAAATCTGTCAAGTGTACAATCGACCGCGATTCTTCCCGCGTTCAGCGAATAGAGTCGCGTGAACTTTGGTCCACTAACTACGGAAATCATACTTACCCAAATCTTTTGGAAGACCTTATTTTGGCCCTTAGAGAATGCTGCGCTTCAATTTACCCGCGTTATAGAATAACCAAATCTTGCTAGCACACACCGTGCTGAAAATTGGTGTCCCCCGACAATTTTTTACAATAGGGTCAAATATGGGCTGAAAATTTTGCATGTTAGCCGCAACAAAACCGAGAATAGTAGCCACACGAAACTTTTTTACGTGACGTGTCGTGAAAAAGGGTGATAATATGGGTACAACTAATTTTTCTTTTTTGGGGGGACGTCTTGAATTAGATGCGATTTTGGACTACTTTAGAATTTGACCGCAAATATCTAAAAAAACAAATAAAAATATCGACAAGCGATAAACGGCATTATCAACTACGATCCATCCCTCGTTGAACAGAAGAAAACAGGTGAACTTTGGCCCACTAACACCAAAATTTACGCGGTTAATACTTACCCACTCTTTTGGACTACTGGACAGTGGACATGCGCGCCCTGCATATGCATTACCATTTTGAGTTCGTGGCACGTGAGTTTGCTACGAGGGGATCTAATTTCAACCGCCCCCTCAATTTTTCTTCTAATCGGACTTACAGCGCCGGGCGAACTCACGTTAGACTTTGCTTTAAATTCCTAGTATTTTGTTTATTTTATCGCGTTTATTAATACACTTTGACTGAAAAAACGTCCCACTTTTCGTTGTCCATATTTTCGCTAACTTTTAATCAATTTTCAAAATTTTTTCAATGGCACATTTTGTAAACAAAAACAATTAACAATAAAGTGATTATTGAATATCCCACCACGCATTAACTGTGTCGCTACACTACCTCGTGAAATATGAATGCAAAAAAAACTAACAATAGGCAACAAGCGTGTTGGTAAGGAAAATACACCTCTGACCAAAATCGCGGCGAATGATTTGTACGATACTACACTTTGTTAGTATCCGTTTTTTGGATATTGGTGTGTTAAACAGTGTGTTTGTTTCTGGCCTTTGCAGTTTAGTACGCCTACCATCTCATCCACAGTGGTTACGTTCTCTTCCGTAGGCCTTATACGTCCTCAGTCTGCCGGCCTCATGTCTGTAGTTGGTTGGTACTGCGTGTTTCTCAAATCTTTGTTAGTATCATTACCAGTTTTTTCTAATTGCAGTTCATCGTCAGAAATTCTGTCAGTATTTTCTGAAAACTGTATTTATTTTTGAACTGGTACAAATTTTTTAATCAAAGCGCTGTCTCCATTGCTAAATCGCACATTACATCATCGGTATATCCTCACTGCATTAAAAATTATTATTCGCGATAATATCGTCTGTTTTTGTTTACAAACATCAGAAATGTATGTAAAACTAAACACAATTTAATGTCGTCTAAAATTAGTGAAAAAATGTTGTATAAATTAATTTTTTTTCATATGTAGGGCTGTTATAGTGATTTTTATGATTTTCAAAAATTTATTTTTTTTACAACAGTAGTGTATAGCGACACAATTAAATGTGGCGGGATATTTAATAACTGCGCTATTGCTAATTATCCACAGTGTTTAAAGAATTTTGAAAATCTGTCAATATTTGGCCAACATCTGGAAAATGACAAAGGGTGACGTTTTTTTCTGGGACACAGTGTACATATTCCGCGGGAGAATTTTGTAATGCAACGGCAATCAAAAAATCACACAACGCCCTATTTGCTTTAGTCTTGTGAAACGAAAATGATATTGACTGAGAAGTAGATAAACCAATTTAGGTACGGATATAGCCTTTTCATACGCTCTTCTTAAATGAACAGTTGCCAGACGCCTGAGAGTCGGTCAGATCATGTCGGCCGACTTGTCTGTAGAAGTGTAGACCTGTATTGAGCGTCGCATCGGCAGCCCCGCTCAAATTTTTGGCTGTCAGAAAATTGTCCAAAGATCCTTTTGTTCAAAAATTTTCGCCCAAACGTGAATAATTTGGGCTAAAATCTATCCATTTTATAAAAATTTTAAAACAAAATTAAAATTTTAAGCTCCCACAATCTCATGTCAATAATTTGCAGCTGTCTGTCAAAAAATTGCAACTTTATACCCCACCCCGCCTACTTTTTAACGACGCCGCTTTATCGTACTCAAATAGCCTAAATAGGTCAGCTGCACACTGCACAGTAAAAACAAAAGAACTATACACAAACAAATTTATTAAACCGGGAAAATATGTCATGTACGTAATTTAGGTTAGTCATTCACTGTCGATGAATAAACCATTGTAATTATTGCCATCGTAAAACCCTTTTGTTTTCCAAAACGAAAACTGTTTTCAGTTATATCCCGTTTACACGATCAAGCTGGCTCGACAAGCTGGCACGACGAGCTGCTGAAGCAGTGCAGTCGCCTAGGCTATACGCAACTAGAGGGTTTGTGGGTCAAGCAATGATGACAAAATTTGTTTAGGCCTACAGAAAAAAAACTAAGACCTTGTAGCCACTAAGGCATGCATTTACTATTTTGCAATAAATTAAGCTTTGTGTTCTATATACCACGAAATGTGCTTTTTTGACTTGATAATTCCCCCACATACGTTTTTTGGGGGTTTAAGCCCAAAAATGTAAAATCGTGCGTGAATACAAAATGTTTATGATATTAATAGTTTGTGCGCAAGTAGACTTTAACTGGACTCAGATGATTAAACTTGAACCTATAGCGAGTCAGGAAAAATTTCAAGTGAGAAAAATGTCGGCCTATTTGGTCCCTAAAAATCGGTCTACGTAGGCTGTACATGTAGGCCCCCTACTGCAGAATCATTATAACTTTAAATCCAACAGGCCTAAATTAATCTTTTTTAAATTAAAAAAAATGTTTGTACAGACTACGTCAACCCCAGGCTTAGCCTATTGGACTAACACGATATTGACTAAGGTCCACCGAAAATTAAATATAGTTTTATAAGGCCACAAGGGCCATAGGGCCTAGGGCACAACAAACATATAGGCCTATTGAGATAAATAGGTTACATTAAAAACAAACTGTTCACAAAAATGCCCAAATAAAATAAAATGCCTAAATTTGAAGACATACTAAAAAGAAGCTTCCGATCCTCAAAAATTATAGCGTAAAACTTAGCTTTGGCCTTGTTATACACAAATATACGACAGAAAAAACGGCGCTTTTATCTGTGCACTGTCTAATATAAAATACTATTTTTTCATAGGATACTGCCCCTCTTTTATTCCACTTTCCTCTAAAATAAAAATATAAGAATCAATTTAATGTAAGGATTTCGTCCAAAGACAAGATGCATTTGCAAAAAATGTTTGCGATGTTTGTAGGTTACAATAATCGTGACCTACTGTGAGCCTAATTCCAAAAGACTAGGCCGGATTAACGAAGACCAAAAAGGCAAATACGTCAGTAATAGTTCACACGTATCCACCGGTTTCGCTAATCTAACTCTGATTATTATAGGTATTAACAGTATCGACAGTTTCCTACAAGAACACTGCAGGCAATACATCTATCAATGAAAATCAGAATAAATTGCAAAACGCTAAACGCAAACGCTATTATCTAAATGGACATAAACCGTGTTAACATCTGCGTATTTATTTAGCCCCCGGCAAAGAAAAAATACCGCCAAAAATTTCAAGTATGCTTCCCGTGGTCGAATAAACCGGTAAATGTTTTTCACGTATTTTGATGGCTAATGCAGCATGCCAAAATCGCACGAGTTACGTTTTTTGTGCTCATAGTTAACGTCAAAAAGTGCCGTGTTCAGGGACATTCGCCCCCTACGCAATCGAGCAAAATCTTCGCATGTTTTTGCCCGCCCAGCTATGGCCGTTTGCACGTTGTTTTTAACTGCATGTATAGCATCTTGGGTGGTACCACGTCACCTTGTGTACGGATCTTGGGTGGTTCCTTGGGCGGCGGGTCTTTCGTTGTAAAGGTACATGTTAATCGATACCCAATATCAGTGGAAAGAAAATACTCAAAATTTAAACAATTGCATATAAATTGCTACAGTGAAAACCGTTCACATAACATCACCTAATTCTAGAAGTGTAGTTAGCCTAGTTAGGCCTAAATACTCGTAAGTACGAGTAATTAACGGCAGCAACATAGGTATAAAACGCCTACTGACGCCGTCGGCGCCCTCCACAACTGTCTTACCATCCAAGGTGTCGGCGCCCAAAGAACAACAGAAACCACCCAAACTGTCCAACTACCTTTCTTTTTTCGGTCTTTTCCAAGCTTTGCGCTTCTCTCCCACGAGCACGGGCCTTATATAAACACGGTATTGTAAAATCACGCAGTGGCGCCATTTCAGTAAATCATTGAGGGGGTTTCAGTAATTCGTTCGAACTCTCGTTCTATGTAATGCATTCTTTTTGCAGCAGTAACAACGTTTCGAAGGTACGATACTACGATTTACAGGGAAAAAATTACAATCATAAATCCTTGGGGGTCCGTAGAACCCTCCCGCCGTCCCCCTAAATGACGCCCCTGATACATGTGCTTCCGGTTGCAGTCTGGTGAAAAAGTGAGGACGCAAAAATAGTTTCGTTATTTTTAAAAATTTCTTCGGTGACATTCCGTGTATAATATTACACAACAGTTTATTAAAGAACAAAGTAACGCGCTGAATGTTAAAAAGTGTATACACAGTAAAAAAATATCGCAGCACAACAGACTAGATGCAAGCAGCTTTGTTTCTGTAAAACTGCAAAAACAAACAAAAACTTCCAACAATATTTTTGTGGGTCCAAGAAAAATTTTATGGACTTACGGCAACCGAAAGCACAGGAATTTTTTTAACGCTTAACGGTGTTTAACGTTCAACGCGACCTAATCAATTAACAATGAATTACACAACAGACAAACGCCGGATATTTGCTTAAAATACTATATCATCGCAGCGCGGCAACAAAAAGCTAATATTGCTAACTGTGCTTGCACCCTGTATAACGATGTATGTCCGTCTATCACTTCTGTACAACATGAGGAAAGACGACGTCAGAGAATTTGACCTTGGACGACTTCTTCAAGGTCATCGGGAAAAAAACGTTTCTCGTCACGTAACCCGCGTGGCGCTTTCATCCGGTAAAAAATTGTCGGACTCAAAATTCGTGGAATGTACATCGCTCGCCGGGCGGCAGGACGATTGGTTGTTAGACGAGTCACGTGGCGTGTTGAAAACGACCAATCATCGTGCACGCACCTGTCTGACGTCATTATCTAGACTTCCCTGCAACAACGTAACACATGCATCTAATACAGTGACGACGATCCCAGGGAAGAGCAAGGTACGATTGTCCCTCAATAATAAAGTGCCGGGACGAGAGTATCTCCTCTCAAATTTTTAGTCGTTTTCTGAGCTCTTCTATGCAAAGAGTGTGTGCTCCGCCCCGGATCCCGCTGGGCGCTGGGGGAGCTTACAGCGCTTTCCAGTTCTATAGCTGGTAAAAAGGGGCTCGCTGTCCAAGAACCCCACCTCGTTGTAGGCCTTCAGCCTCGATTTTTGGTCCTTGGGTTTCGATTTTCAACCATCGGCCCTCAAAGACTCAGTCATATGCCTCCATGATGCAGATAAAATCCCCCCCAAAAAACAATTGGATCACTCCATTTTGTGAGACGAACATTACAGAAGAATTACAGTCATGGTATATTAGTTTCATTAGTAAGGGCAACATTGCTGTAATAGGGAGCCGTAGGGGGGCGTACTGCTAACATCTGTTGGTGAACGAAAGCTGTATATTACTTGTGAGACTTGTAGCGACGAGCTCGTTTTTTAATCGTCGACGTTCCCATCTATTGAATCTACACTTGAACCAATTCGTCAAGCCAGCTTTTCAAGCCAGCTCAGAAGCGCTTGACAAGCTAGGCTTGACGAGCACGAGCTGTCTCGTCTAGCTGGCTCGTCGACTTAACTTCATCGTGCAAACAGCACAGTATTACTTACGAGACTTCTAGCGACGAGCTGGAGAGAAGCTCGTTTTTCAGTCGTCGTCGTTCGGCGGCCGACATGCGTCGTCGCCCGGAGCTCGCGGGGTCTGTCGAGTTGTCAGCGGGCGTAACAGCGCCAGCGGCCTCGCCCCGAGTTGACTCGCCCTGGGCCGCTGAGGCCGCTGAGGCCGCAGAGGCCACCTCGGGGCCGGCGGTAAGCGTGGCCCGGCGGGAGCGCAGTGACGCACGGCGGGGAGTGGTCGATGAGTACTGGTCATCTTCGGTGCTGCTGCTGACCGTGAAGCGAGGACGCTCCGAGGCTGTGTCTGACGTACGACGCCGCGTGCCTCGACGAGACGACGACAATGACGTCATAGTGACGTCAGCGCCACCGAAAAACTCGCTAGCAGTACTCTTCGTGGTTGCTGATGCTGTTGCTGCTGTTGTCGACGTAGAGACGCCCGTCTGTTACACAGACACAGGTCACCATCACGAGGATAATCTTTACTACAAGCAAGCATGGACTTGACGATGACGTAATTGTAACGTCAGAATATTCGCCGACGGTAATCTGGGAGGGGAGAACACATGTCTCGGATAATAAAAAACTTGCTTATAATCATGTAACAGACAAGCCACCATCATCGATGGGCAGTTTATAGGCATCATCATCGTTGTCGTCTTCTGGACACGCCTGATCCTACATTGGCGGCTACTCCAGTATTATAAGCATTAGTAGTAGTAATAGTAGTAGTAGTACTGAAATAGTATCAACAGCAGCAACAACAGCGGTAGTAGTAGTTACTTCAAGCTGACTGGTTGTGGTGGCCGGAGATGGTGGAACACCAAGTTGAACATTAGCCATAAGTCTTCTAGACCCGGCGGGTCCCACATTGGCAGCGACCTCGGTCCTGTACCATGAGCTCGGCACGGCCAGTAGGTTGCCGGCAGCAGGGGGTGTGGTCACTACATCATCCCGGGCTGTGGACAGCAGCGCTGCAGTCGCTGTAGTGGCCGTGGTCGAACTGTCCATCGCAGACTCACGAGTTACTATCGCTGACCGGGGTCTGGGCAGCCGGTGACTTTCCACCGCCGGCGCCTGAACAAACAACAACCACCGTTCAGTGTATAATGATATGTTAATAATGCAATAAACACAATAATAGGCTATGCACTCACTCATTACGTTAAGGGGCACCGTACAGAGATTATGGTACAAGAAGCCAAACTGTCGATAAGATAGCCGACCGTACTGGTTGTCAGTGATCTTCAAGGTCATCCAAGGTAGATAATTTTTATCTCATCTGAAAGGGGGATGCAATTTCCTATTAGTGATCAAAAGCAACCTTGGCCCTATCTCTCACCGTTTCCGAGATACGGCTACTTATATCTTAAAACTTTCCATTGAAAATTGCGGCCAAACCGACGACAGTTACTATTGACAGCCTATAGAAAGTAGCCATCGCCCTATCCAATGGTGCCATCGCCGACCCCCTACGACTTACCGTTTAGCCACAATACATTCGTAACAGACAAACGGATAGACAGACAGACAACAATGGTACCATAAGCTCGACCGTTAGTTAAATACGATCGGCTAGAAATAATACACTATACACAAGGCAGCGAAGGCACTATAAAACTCAATTTACCGCACTAGGCTGCAAGACAAAAATAAAACGATCGTTATCGTATACTGTACCTCGGTGGCTGCGGTGCCGCGGTCGACCTCGCCTGTGCAGCTGGAGGACCTCTGGACGAAGTCAGCAGCGTCTGGTACCTGTAGATGTTCTGAGCCTCTGGTAGAACTGCTTCCCCTTGAACCACTCCCACCCGTCTCTTGCTGCTGTCCCGACCTGAGCAATCGATCAAGCAGTCAATCAATTAATTAGTCAATCAATTGGTCAGAAAGAACAACAATAACACACAACGAATGAAAAACCAGAGCTACCAGGCAGCAAAGCTCTTTACAAGCAGCAGCTGCAATAAAACCGATGAAAAGTCAAAAAAATACATTTACTTAGCCTGCTGCAAATTGACAGTTGTAAGAGTAAGTAGGCTTTAAAGCCTGCAAAGTGCGAACTCACAAAACTGACGGAATTAGAGATCGAGACTATTCCGCTGTGAATCATTTAAAGCCAATAAGAAATTTACTTGGACTGTGCAACATCTAGGTTTACACATACGTACACAAGTAAATCATCTTTATTTCACGCATAACATACGTTAAGTTTTATCTATATGCACAAATTGAACAAAACACAATCTAGTTTCAAAACCGGAAAACGATCAGGCCTATAACCAAGAACGTTCCATCGGTTTGATCGAATACCCGTTAGCCGTAACTAAAAACGTTGCATAAAATAACAAAAAAAACTTGAAAAGCACAAAAATGCGTTTGTGGCCGGGGCTTGCTTCCAAACCTATTGTGGAAGCTTACAGCGATCCTACAGCCCATACACAGCTAAATTAATGTAAAGCCGTGAAGCTGCTCCGACAAGCCGAGTTAAACTAATCTAGAGGGCTGTGGTTAAACCCCCTAGTAAAATATGGCTATAAAGGCCTGAAAATTCCCTGTTTGTTTGTATTAATCGTTGACGCCAGTTATAGCGAATAAAGATTTTCAAAGAATAAGACCTTGTGGCACTGCTGGCGCGTGAGCCGCCGCCCGTGTCAACACTGCGCCGATCAACGGACGGTGTAGACGCACGTCCAATGTACAGTGGAAACTCTTCATCATCCACGCCAGTGTCATCATACAGGTCAAACACCATGCTCTCCGACCGACTCAAGTACTTGGTCCGCTTAGCCCGGTACTGGTCCTACATCGCAAACATTATCAATCAGTCTATCTGTCTATTCAGGTTCTTGTCTGTTAATTCGCCGGCACCCGAATTAACCGCTAGGGTTAGACTTAGAGGTAGAGTTAAGGTTAGAGATAGGTTTAGGGTTAAAATTAGGGTTAAAGTTAGGGTTAGAGTCATGGTTAGGGTAAAGATAAGATAATTTGGGTGCGGGTGATATATCAACAAGTACCTCTATCTATCTCTCTATCTATCTATTTATCTATCAGTTTTGATTTGTCCAGCAATTACATACAGTCGCATAACAAGAACGTGTTCGAAGCCAAGATTTTCAAGGCCAAGGCTACTAAGTAAGTAAGTAAGTAAATAAGTAAAGTAATTATGACAATTTAATACTGCGCATGAAAAGCCAGCTTAGTTTCGACCAAACCGTGTGATGAACTATAAAAATGTGCAAACAAACACAGCTTTTATGTTTAAGATTAGTTACCAGGTAAATCAAAACTAGATTATAACAGTCAAACCAAAGAGTCAACAAAGTTTCAGTTTCATTGCACAGAGCACATTCATTAAAACGGCAAAAAACCAAAGCGTTGAGGCCAAGGCTAAAGCCAGTGGTCTTCAAGGCCAAAACCAGACCTCTTTGCAACCATGGCCACGATTTTTTTGTTTTCGAGCTGTCTTCGAGGTCAAGGACAGTCCTCGAAGGCCCCATCTTTGTCACACAATCTGGAAAACTCCAAAAAATACAGAAATCTGGAAAATCGCCATATCATATCGCATATCTCATACCTGAGCCTTGGCAATGTTGTCTAGCCAGAGTTTTGAGTCCCCGTGTAGCGTGTAGACAGCTTGAGCGACGTGATATTCGTTCAAATACAACAACATGAAGCTCGCTACAATGCAGCAGCATAGGCTACATTCTACACGGTGACCGATAAATGTAGGTACATGTGTAGCTCTATTTCCTATTAAGAGCTCTATACAGGCTCGTCGAGAGGGTGGGGTAGAAGGTTAGCTACCCCGGGCCCCGCGACGTTTGGGGGCCCCGCCGTCGGCCAGAAATTTAAAAAGTACACCAGAATGTACCATTTCGAAAAGAAGAATTCAAAAATTTCCTCTCCAGAGAGGCCCCGTGAAAATATTTGGGGACCTCGCAAGAGTGTTTCCCCGTGCCCCGCTGTGGCTCTCGACGGGCCTGACTCTATATACCATTTTTTACCTTTATGCGAATGCAAAACAAAGACTAAAGCAACTTGGCAAAATGCGAAATCGCTGTCGCAAGTCTACCCAATTCCCGATATTTTGCATTCGTCAGGTGGCAGCATAAGACTCACGGTTGGGCTGAGATTTACAGATGCACGTTTCGGTTGGGTGTTGGACCCTGAAATCTCCCTCTGTCTGGAGGAGATTTTAGGATCAAAACTCCAGCCTAAACGTACATCTTTTCTGGGGCCAAAAGCCCCCATCTAATATATGTAACGTGTTATTTGATCCTGCAAGCGTACCTGCCAAATGGCATTTAAATCCGTCGCACGGTTTAAGAAAGAAGCACAAATGTGACAGACGACAGAGAGACCACGATACGGAAAATACGTAAAAATAAGCGAAAATGTTTGCACTGCAAAAGCAACTGTGCCCAAAAGCTAGCGTCACCTCCCATACGGGATCACACAATGTTACTGTCACCAACATAGGTGAACGTGTCTCACCTTAACCCCAGCCAAGCAGACAGATAGTTTAGTTGGTACTCGATTTACTTATCTTGAAGGATGGAAAACTGAGTTGACCTTGGTCTTGGTTATATGATGAAATGGTTTCCGCAGACAGTCACACATTTAGGTAGTAACCATGCACTTAACAGCGACTCGACCAGTAATTAAACTCACGCCTTTCTGACCAAAGTAGGCCTACAGCGTCCATACTGTTAAGCCAGCCAGCAGTAATAGCAGAAGTAGTAGTAGCCTACGACTGACCGACATCTCTAAGGCCACAGATAATGATTTTATCGAGCCGCATCGGTGGCTTGATAACTTTGACTTTGTCACCACGTTTTGTTGCCGGTTTCGTCACCAGGAACATGTCGGTGAACAGAAAACAGTAAACGTCCGTCTGTCAACGCATCCACACAATAAACGCACATGTCATAACGTGTAAAAAAAATCCTTGCGCTTCCTTTATCCGTCCGCCCTTTAAAACTTATGTTCCTAAAATTTATGTAAGACCTTTAAAAATATCGGTGCAGTTATTAGTTCGCTTTTAAAGTTCCACTAAAAACGACTGTCTGCATCTATAGTCTGCAGTACATAAGAATGTCATTTATTTTTTACAAGCTGCTGTGTAATATTGCACGGTATGTCACAAAACAGAAATAAAAATAAACTAGATTGGCAAGACTTATTCAAAGCTAAGTACTGCCCGTTGCATCCGCGGGCAGTGATAAAGTGTCATCATCTAGCGAACAAACAGACAAACAAACGGACAAGCAAGACTCGTAATACCGCTTATTAGGGCGGCCGCAGAACAGTGTCTTACGCATACCTTAGAGTCTTTGTCTTTGAGTTTGAGAGCGCCTTCGAGCAGCAGTATTCGTGTTTCCTGCTGTGCACATCCGGGCACTGGACACGTCAGATCCAGCTTACAGAACTCACTCACCAGCTGTACAAGCACAGACCATGTGTCTCGTAAAGGCGTGAACAAAGAGACAGAAATCTCAGTTCAGTTCAGTTCAGTTGCGTCTAAAGAGTGCACTAAGCGGCAGAAATAAACTTGCTGATAGCGGCGACGTGTCGTTAAAAAGGTTGTGGAAGGCACGTTGCAATTTTTCGACGTGCAGACAGCTGAAAATGTCAACCAAAAACATACGGGTGCTCAAAGTCTGAAACTTTCAATTCTAAGTAAGTAAGTAAGTACCAATTTATATAGCGCAAAAATCTCAGAAGAGAATCAGAGCGCATCTGCCCCTTAGTTTCCGCAAAATGAAAGTTTTTATCGTCCATCGTCAAATTTTGTATTTTTTGTAGAAAATGTTCGAACAAAAACGTTTCCGGCGGGCTAAGATTTAAGGAAAAGGACAGTGCGTCGTACCTTGTCGCACTCCTCGCTGGGAGCGTCGACGGCGTCGTAAGACTCAATGCGGTCGACGACCAGAGACAGTTGCTGGTGATTGTGCTTCTGACGCATCGTGACGTTCACGTGGTGCAAAAACTTCTCCACGTTCTCGATCTGACAGCACACGCGCGCGCGCGCCAACGTGAGCGAGGATTTGGGTGTCATCACAGGTATCGAAGTAATTTGGCAAAAAACAGAATCGCTGCAGCAAGTTCACCCAGCTCCTCGTTTGTAGTTGCCAGGTGGCAGCATAGGACTGACGGTTTGGCTGTAATTTGCGCACCTCATGTTTTGGCTGAGGGTTTGACCCCCAAAATTCCCTCCCCTGGGAAGGTCAGCGACCCCATGTAACACAATGTGTCACTGGACTTCCCATAGGTGTTCCTGTTAAATGGCAACTAAATCTGTCGAACGGTTTTAAGCAGAATGCACGAATGTGCCAGACGGCAAACAGACTACGCTACAAAAAATGTGTAGCTATAGGCGGAATTGTTTGCGCTGCAAAGAGCGACTTGGCTTAGAAATGACTTAAACCAAACACTTCTAAAAACCTTTACGATTTAAAAAACAACAACAAAATGAAGTGTGAAATAAGCAAGGTACATTTTACAAAAATCAAATGCTTAAACAATCTTCAGTCTGTTCATGTTAAACGGTAAAAAAACCAAACCAAGCAGAACGAAATATAATCACATCACTAAACTAAGCTATATCTTAACTAGAAAAGTCACTAAGAGCCAACAGTTAACGATAGACGAGTCACAAAAAAGGTCCATGACGTAATACATAAAAAGTAAGTTATGCAACAAATTTCATAAAATCATAGCTTTGTCAAACATTAAACATTTCTAAATATTCAAAGCGGCAAATTGGCAACGAACGATAAATCGATAAAACGATAAATTTTTTTTACCGTCTGGGAGGATTATTTCTGATAAGATTATAATGAAAAACAAGAAATTTGAGCTAATGCTCACGAGAAGCGCGAAAGCCTATAGCAGTTCCGGTTCAGTAGTTTAGCTGAAAATTGGGGTGTTCACGCTAAGTTAATATACAAATACCAAATTCTCTATCTGGATCGCATAACGATAGTAGCATGGCGCCACCTTGTG
>Ga0209367_1003792_pt1 | contig 20677 bp, 17 predicted proteins | sample WorMetLIZISLAND2_FD_187412 | JGI IMG/M metagenome (GOLD analysis project Ga0209367, IMG submission 187412) | Marine gutless worms symbiont microbial communities from Max Planck institute for Marine Microbiology, Germany - Olavius geniculatus... ...
TCGCTGGATTTCAGATCCTGCTGAATGGTTTTCATCCATGTAATACGAGGACGTCCCAGTGGTCTCGTCCAGTTTCCTGTGGGGGAAGCTGTTAAGATCTGTTTTGCGTCTGTTTCATCAGGCATTCATGCAATGTGTCCAAACAGGGACAGACTCCTTAGTAAGTATTGTAAAAGAAGAGACCATTAGGTTTTCTTCTGTTTTAGCCCGTGTCGCAGCTGGTCGTTGTGTTGGTTGTGACAGGGAAGGGTGATGTGATAATTTCACTGGCTGATGACGACCTGCCGAAACTAATGGCAGGTCAACTTAACCCACAACAGGTTGGCGGCTTACAAGAGTCACTTCTGCTCTGTTTTGATTTTCTACTGCAGCACTGCATTGCACAGGGTTCCTTCAGGTCAGGGAAAACTGGAAAATGTCACGGAATTTGTGTTATCAGGGAAAGTCAGGGAAATGTCAGGGAAAAATATTATTTTTTTTGAAAAGTCAGGGAAAATGATCTTAGATCATGCAGACTGTAGATAGCTGTGATTTTTTACATCTCTAAATATTAAAAAGCAGGCAAATTTGCGGCTTCCATTGAATATCCAAAAGTTAGACATGTTTCAGCTTCAGGTGGGCTTTGCCCCCCTGAGCTCCCGACCAGGGCTTCTGTCGTTTGCATATTGATAATTATTGATATTGATATTAATACCGTTTCATTACTTAATACCATTTATGACATTTGTGTGATAGGGTTATTGTTTCGATAATGTCAGGGAAATTGTCATTCCATGACTGGAAAAGTCGGGGAATTTTGCTACAGAAAACCTGTAGGAACCCTGATTTCAGTAGTCAGTACTACGTTGTTCCAGCTGTTTTTGGGCTAATGCTGAAGTTACTCTAATTTCCCCCTAGATGCTGATGGCAAGATCTTAACCACGGCATAAAAAATTACTCCAAGTCCAGTTGCTGTCCGTCCCTTAAAAACTCTTGCCTAATTTTTATTGTACCTTCAGTGGTGCAGTTTTTTTGTTAACTTTCACAGTTTTAGGGAAATAAAACTGTTTGCATCCAGTCTGTTATGCTGCAATCCCCTGTTTTAGTCCCCTGGGCACTATTCAGTGTGTCGTCACTTCTGTTTTCCTGAGTTTTGTGTAATATTAAACAGAATGTCATGAAATAAAAATTTTGCCTCGATCCTTACTGATTTGATAGACTGCAACTGGAAGCACTGAAATTTTTAAAGGCTTGATTTACATTTATCATTCATGGCAGTTTTTCTGTTTTTCTGTGTTACCCGCTAGACATGAGTATATGGTTGGCCAAGGGACTCGGCATGTTGATGCCAGTAGGTTACAGAATACCTTCAGGAAACTGCCGATTGTGCAGTATAATCCTTCACTTATGTAATGGTCATGTCTCGAAGTCTGAACTACATTTTACGTCAAAAAGCTGACTAGTGAGCTGACAAAATGCATGAGCTGAGCCAGAAAAATTTGAGGGAGTGACCCCCAGGTTTACTGAATATTGTATAATATACATACATGTATTGCTGTATATTGCCAGTGTCAGAATTTTTGGCTGTTGTAGGCGTTTTTTGATGGCACACTAAAGATTTCTGGCAATGTGGGTCTGGCAGCAAAGTTAAAAGAACTTCAGTCTTCCATAGTGAAATCCAAGCTTTGAATGAAAATTGAAACTTTGAATGACTCCAGCTGTAGGCTTGTACTTTTTTTGTACACAACAAGATTATATATGTGTACAGTACATATTTTATTTTTCGAAATGTGTGAACATGCTAAGCACAACCAGGGTTGTTAGCAATACTAGTCTTGTGAAAAATATTGCCAATACCAATATCAATATAGTGTTGCATAAAAGTATTGACAATACCACTATCAATACTTTTCAGGCGCTACTTTTCTGGACTCACTCAGCAATCATGAATGGATTTAGGACGGGGCTCAGCCGGCTTTGTCTCGGCCCCCCCCGCTTTGTTGGCATGGTAATCAACTTCAACAATTGCTTTTGCATGTCGCTTATTTTCCACCCCAAGTTTTCAATACCATTGAGGGACTCCGTCTCTGTAGAACAACAGCAAAGTGGTCTCATTTTTTTCGCTCGCTATGCTTAGTATAAGCCTAGGTTGAGTTGAAAATTTGGTTCTTCTAGCTTTCACTGTTTTTGACTGATCCACCCGTGTGACGGACAGACAGATGGACGGACAGAATTGCGATGGCTAAGACACGCTACAGCAGTAGTTGCTGTCGCGTGTAAAAAAAGCTGAAAGCACTCCCTCACCAGAGGCTCTGCCCCTGGACCTCATTGGGAGCTCCATCGCCAGGCCCCCGTTATAGGCTTGTTCTTGCCCCCGATCCCTCCTTTATTAAATTTGTTGATTCACCCCTGGCAATGTTGTTTAGTTGCCTGCTGATGCAGTTATTTAGTATAGGCCTGATGTAAATCTTGTTGTCGCCATGAAATAAAGTAGGCTTTAGAATGTTACCGAGATTTGTGAGAATCGAGACTCGAGAAAAATCTTCATCTTGGAATTCTCGCCCGTCAAGAATTGAACAGTTTGATTACGACACAATAAACAGCTTTTAGTGCTCTTCGGTGAGTTGCGGTCGACAGTTGACGGCAGTAATTAAGTTGAACAAGGAGGGGGTGGGCTGTCACCCACAGCGCCAGAGTGCGAGGCGTCAGTTGGACTGTATATCATGGTCGGGTTTCAAAGCAAATGTTCCTGAGCCTGTTGTGTCTTGACACCTGTCCTTCCATCCTTGGAGCAGTTGGACCCCAGCCACGGCCTACTCAGCACACGAGTCTAGCCTACGTCCCCCTGCACCGAGGCCTAACTGCGTGCGTACCGGCTTTTTGTGCTTCAGGCGTTATTGTACAGCAGCAGCCGCAGCGGCGTTGCTTGCCGACAGAAGTATTGGTATCGAATATTGCCAAAAAATAGCCGAAGAAGTATCGCCGATATCCATTTCGATACTACGGATGAAAAGTATTGGCGATAGTCATGCCAGTACTCCAAAAGTATCGCCGATACTGCGATATTAACAACCCTGAGCACAACCCAAGCAATACTAAACAGTGCTTACTGAAGAGTTGTATTGCAGAATGTGATATGTTAACATATTGTGTCAGTTTGTTATTAAGCTTTATCTCCAATAATCACATTTTTAGTACACGCACAGCATTGCCAATTGTTTTAGTCTTGTCATTAATGTATAATCTTCAATGATCTTGTGTCTCAGTCTGTTGGTATCTAACACTGTGTTCATGTAGGTTGCATAAAGCTAGTTCACGTGCATGGGTCTTTGGAACCCAGGCATTAGCCTTCCAAGTCAGTGGCTTCGTGGTTGGGGGAAAAAGGGGACACTAAATTGTTGCATAATGCTCATTTGTTGTCTCCGTAAAAGTTCTAACAATTTAATAAAAACAAATAAACTATAATGTGATTTATTTAGCAGAATTATAAATTTTTGTAACAACTTGCTTCCAAATTACCAGAATTTATGCCCAAAGTGTACACAATGGCTTAGACGTAATGCAGGGACGTCATTTAGGGGGGGGGGCTGTCACCCCACATACATCCAGAAAACACTATGGCTTTGGTCTGTCTTTCAGACTTCTTAAGTCTTTATCTTGAAGTCTCATTGTTGCAAGTTATAACCATCATGTGGCACTACTCAAAGTATACTGACAAAACTGCTAACTGTAGGACACGAGGACTCCACAAAGAAATACAAACGTCTACCGTAAGTAAATTAAATAATGTTGTTGAGATCTGGAACTGACGGTCTCAGTCATATCTACAGATCAAAGTCTAAAATCATGCCTACATCACTGATTTGGCACAGAAAATGTTAATCAACTGTGTAATATCTTTTAGCTGAACCAGGGTTTCATTCATCACCATCTGTAGTGAGACAAACACGTGTAACCAACTCATGAAAACACACTACATTGTCAAGCTTTTTGCAACGCTAAATCTCTGTGTTAGCCACCATGGCATGCTGCAATATTTATTGCAATGGCGTCAGCATCAGCCAATAACTGTAAGCCTACAGCAGCTATTAGCAACTTGGTCCCTATTGGTCTTACCCTGCAATGGTAAAGTATCAGAAAATCCGGTCTTGTGACCTTGATTGACTTATGACCTTGTATTACAATAGCAAACAATCTAATCTAGGAGCTAATCCTGTGAACATTCTATGTAACACTCCGACAGGCCGACAACAGATAAAAACACTGCAAAGATGCAAGCAAAATGATGACGAATACAAACGAACAGCAATAAAATAACTGCAGCACCTTCAAGTTCTAGTCTACACCCAGTGATGTCATTGAATTCATTTGAGGCAATGGCTCTGGTTGAATCAATCAGGGGCATCTATTATCCTTTAAACTCTCTTGGCAACTCCCCTACTCCCCTTCCTTTTCCATTTTTTTTCTGTAAGGGGTTTTCCAAAATTCAGTTCGGGGTCTCGGAGTACCGTAAGTTCTTACTGAAGGCTGCAGCTGCTGTTGCATTTTCAGACCCAGAATATCCCAAAACCATAATCATTTGGAAGCAAGAGGGAGAGATTGATATAATTTAGATCCTTAATTATACCAAAGCTTCCCCTTGAAAAGCTGGAAAAACCTCTCCTTTTATGATGGAGCATTTGCTCCAAGGTTTATATAGCATAGACGCCCCTGGGAACAATCATACAGCAAGGTACCGTAGCAATTCTAGCGTGCGAAGACAGACAGCCTAGACTTTGTCCACAGTGACTGAGACGCCGGGATGTGACAGACAAGTGAAGAAGTACAGTGATACTTTGTCAGTGTCAGCAGCTGCACCAAGAGCACCGCCGAGACCAACTCCCGGCACACCTGCCAGACCTCCGAGGCCCGGCAAACCGGCGGCCGGTTTGACCAGTGGCAAGTTCCAGTCAAAAGTGATGACTTTTTCACACGCTTCCACCGTCACTCGTACCTTGTTGGCCGATAACAGTTCGGTCTCAAACGTTATCACTCGGCCTGATTCCAGACTCGCTGGCAAACGCGTAGTTTTCAGCTGTTTGTCGGCGTAGACTCCGCCTACGCAGCCATTCATAAATACACAGACTCTGCCCACAGCCATTCACAAACAAACTTATGATTGGCTGCTAGTGTCATAGAGTCCGCATGTAGCCATCCAAGCCATTCAGGAAAAGTGAGTGACTGAGAGAGTCAATTACAGGTCATTTTAGGGACAATTCACTCCAGGCAATAACTGGCACAGGTTAAATGACAAAGGTCAGAAGGTGATACACTGAGTAGGCCACTACAGTGAAGTAGACAGTGTTACATCATTGGTTACTCTGCCATCAAACAATGATATGTGCTATCCCGGCAACAGAAACAGCACGATCAAATCGTTATTCGCTATCATCGTCATCAATCTTCATCATCATCAACCCATAAGCCCATGATAACAGTCTGATTTGAAAATAAACCAATGCACAGTTGCACAGCGCAGAGATTGCTGAAACAACATACAGATGGGTGGACGAACATCACAAGTGGTGGCTTGGTGGCTCGGCGGTTATGGCGTTGGATACAAGACCGAAAGGTCCACGGTTCAAATCCCAGCCAGTGCACTAACAAGTAACACTCTGGGCAAATTGTTCATGCCTACGTGCCTGAGTAGGTGCAAGTGGTCTGGTGGTTAGTGTCAACTCGTAACTTTCAGGTTATGATTCGATTCTCACTGCCAGTCATTTGCAAGCAACCTTGAACAAGTTGCTAACCTACTATGTGAGTAGGAAAGTAATGTATGTTGTAATGCCAGATATCAATTGTATGTTCTACTGCCAAGAGTTCTAATTTGTCTCTCAACCCCACCCCTTTAGCTTAGCAACACCACAGCCTCTCCACCCGTTCAGCCACGTCAATTATTTCTATCGATTGCCGCTGCTGCTGCTGCGGCGGCGACGGCGTAGGTCTAATATTATAATATTCCTGATGCCATGTGTGCGACTAAACAACCGCATAGGCCTACTTAGTTGCATGTGAAACAAAGCAAACTAATCGAATATTATAATAATGCGGGTCACAGCCAAATCTCTATGTCTGCCACCACCTTCCTTTGTTAGACCTCATGGCTCTCACTTCTAGATATTTTCGTCACAAAGAGAAATAATAATAATATTATAATTCCTGAGTTCTAAATGCCATGACTCACTCTGGACAAAGAGTAGGTTGACCCATAAATACGATGTGTGTGCCCCTGGTGTGTGTCATTGTCTACTAGTTATTTCTATCGATTGCCGCTGCTGCTGCTGCTGCTGCAACGGCGGCGTAATATTATAATATTCCTGATGCCATGTCTGCGACTCAACAATCGCAAAGGCCTACATAGTTGCATGTGAAACAAAGCAAGCTAATTTAATATTATAATAAAGCAGGTCACTGCCAAATCTCTGTGTTTGCAACCACCTTCCTTTGTTAGATCATGTAGCTCTCCGAAAGGAATGTATGTTGTAATGCCAGATATCAATTGCATGTTCTACTTCCAAGAGTTCTAATTTGTCTGTCATCCCCACCCCTTTAGCTTAGCAATGCCACGGCCTCTCCACCCAGCCAGTCTACTACCGACCAGTCTGTTTGAGAGTTCTAACGCCACAAAGCCTTCTCCACCTACGTAGGCTACCTAGTCCGTACCAACAGCCTACGCAAGCCCCACCCCTGTAGGCTAGTCAGTTTTGTCATATATAAACCAGGCCTTTCTCGTCCATTCGCTTTCAGTCTACTAGCAACCATCCAACGAACATCATGAAGCCGTATCAGCTTAGTGCCGATAGAGTAGTGTCAGTCAAGAAGAAGGAAGGACAGCCAACGGTGACCATCAAGCATAAGGACTCTGTGGACAAATTCATCGAGTTTTCACCTAACAAGTAAGAATATTGCCGTTATTTACCATCTTAGTCGTTAGTTTGTTTGTTTATTTGTTCAAAGAATCATTTAATAAAACAGTAACAATGTTCAGCAGAACTGAAGCACGCAAGGTATAAAAATTCGCTAACTGCGGCCCAAAAACCGTCAAGGCACAAACACATGGTTGCGAATTTTCTCGTACGCCTTCCGTAAAGTAAATTTTACCGAACGCCACCTAATAATTTCCTTTGCGTTTGTGCTGACGTTGTAGATGGGCTCAGTTTCGCCTCGGCTTTGACGAGATCGAAGCTCAAGTCATCACAGCACACAAGAACGCTAACGCCAACGATCCACCCGTCAACTATCGCCAGCATATCGGCGGTGGATGTTACGTGTCGGTCACCACGGGCTTCAAGTGCGTCGATTTTCGGCAGTTCTACATGCCCTACGGCGAGACCGAAGTCAAGCCAACGCGAAAGGGTATCGCTCTGCGTCTGGGGGAGTGGGACCAGATGAAGAAGGTGGTGGAGCTCATCAACAATGCCTATCCAGCGCTGGCCACTGCTACTCCCTGCTACTTCGGAGACGATCACCTGAATCAGCTCTGAATCATTCTGCAGAGAATGCAATCCCTTCATGCTGTAAGCTGCGTCAGCCCGGCGTCATCTATCGGCGAACGTTCCGGCTATAATACGCTGAACATATCACTCATACTCGTCACTCGCTCGGTCTTCGTCCTACAGTTCGCATCGCTCATCGCCAAGTATGGACGATCGTGATAGTCAGCACTACGATCCTAAAATTCACCGTAAAATGCATCAGAACGCTAATCCTTTCGTTCTGCGAAGATACGATGGCAGAATGAAAAAGTGTCGCAGGTGCAGGACTGCGTTCAAGGACGTTAGACCTCAGTTCGTCATCGTCCACCCGGAGTTGTACATCTACAAGCGCGTAAAGGGCACCAAGCGTATCCTCGTGACGCAAGCGACATCTTCTATCATTGCGATCCGGACTGTATACAGCCCCGACATCCGTACTTCCACATGTGCGACATCGTGACGAATCCTGCGGTGACACGTCATCTCAACGAGAACGATATCGAACATTTGCATTCGCTGGGCATTTTTCCATAGTTGTGACATTTCTAGCTTTAGATTGTAGAGTAGAATATGTGTTTGCGTATGTGTGCATGTTCTCGTATTCGTTCTTATTCATACATATTATTATCGTTCGCTTATTGCTTAGTTTATCGCAATTTATAATTACTAATCATTGGTGCAATACTTTAATACTGTGGACATTGACTGACTTTTTCTGTTGTGTAGCCGGTTAGACGCTTCTTTTCTTCATTTTCTTTTTTTCCCTTTTTTTAGCTTAACGTTTCTGTGTTTTGTGTATGTGTTCTTGTGTTTTTGGGTCATGCTGCCTGAGTCAAATAAAATGAATGAATGAATGAATGAATGAATCGGTTAGCTCTTTTCGTCGTAATAACTTGTACTTTTTCAAATTAACAGTATACGCTAGTAATGTTGTACATAATCTACTACTACTACTATTGGTGTATGCATATGCATGTTTGTGAAGAAATAAAACACGAGTTTGTCGTACTCCATCATTCACTTATTCAACACATGACACACAAATTTATGAGCTAACGCATCGTTTAGTACAGTGTCAGTAGTAAAACGGTTCACAATCTTAGGCATATCGATACCTCTACTTCTAAGTACACAATAGCAAATACAATAGTGTCCACACAATCTACTAATTACACTCTGCAATTGTCTACTGTTAAAAGTCCACGATGACGGGCAGTGAAAGTTCATATAGCGTTCAAAATTCGCAGTAGGCGGTTGTCCCAGCGAGTCAAAATATTCTCCACATCCATCCTTCACCCACATGCAGACCCAGTGACTACCGGGTTTATGCGACTCATCCATGTTGACGACCAGTAGATGAGGTTTCGATGGTCAGGTGTCGGCACTGAATACACCGTCAAAGTCTTTGACACCTGCGTGTCTCAGCACACCTCCGATCTCTTTCATGTTCATACTCCAAAGTCGAAGACGACGTTCCTGTTGCGATCGATCTCGACGACGTTTTCAAATTCAAATTCCGTGTAGGCGATCACGGTCTCCGTGGTCTGCAGGGCTTGGCTGAATTTCAACGCCAAGCGTACACTTCCCTGTCTCACTAGGCTGAAGTGGTCGTCTTCACCCAGATCGGCCGTCAGATCGAATGCGTACAGACTGTATCCGTTTGCGTATTCGTCGCGAGTAATGAACAGTCCTTCGTCGGCACCCAGTTTGCCCGTTCCGGCAAAGACGGTGTTGTACGCTCTTATATACTCTCCAGTTGCAAAGTTTGGTTGGATTGGTCTCAGGGCGTGTTGCTGCTGACCGTTCAGGTATAGTCCGATCTCGTGCAGGTTGAAATGAGCAAAGTTGAACGGATTTCGATCTCTGCTGCCGTTAAATGCTCTGTTGTCGACCAAACCGATCATGATGCGCATGGGTAATTGCCTGGAAAACAGTTTCTCGTGGTTCATATCCAGGTAATTCTGCGGAATCGTGAACGATTTGCACACCACGTGGCGAATGGGATACTTTGCCATTCCACGCTCTATAGCTTTAGCGTGAGCCAGGAATACCAAAGGCATAACCTTCACTTTTCGAACAAACAGCGATGCGTGCATGATCTTCGCTTTGTAATTAGCGTCTCCCATCAGACAAAATGCGTCTTTGCTGCGAATCAGTTTGATCTTTACGCCGACCTCGTTCAACATGTATCTATCCTGAAAGAAGATGTCTGCATGAAGACGACCCATCATATCGATCACTCGACTTTCTCGCGCCATACGGCGTCGTGCAGCCAGCCCTTTGTTAACCTCGTTTTCGTTTTCGAAATCCATACTATCCATATTGCCAGCGGTGTCTTTGCAGTAGAGAGCGGATGTCAGCTGGGACGTTTTGGCGTCCATGCTGTAACTCAGCAGCGTCTCGATCATAGCCCGGTACGGATACGTGTTCGTCGAGGAAGTAATTAGAGTGCCGTTGAGTGAAATGTCCACCTGCGAAAACAGACTGTGCAGAAACAGATTGACGGGACCCACTGCAGAGCCGGCAGCGAGGTCTGTGTCATTTCCATGAGTCACTATGGCTTTCACATGCAGCATCGTGTTTGCAAAGTCAACGTAGTCGTCTCCCGAACCGCTCACATCGAACTCGATGGGTGAACCATCTGTTACCGTCGTCAGAGGATGATACTCCACCCAGCTACCGTGCTCCATGCTGGCTTGCGTAGGTGGAACGGAAAACAGATCCAATTCCGACTTTGTACATTCGCAGGACATGTCGTGCACAAAAGCCATCATGCAAAGATGTCTTTCGAATGCTTTCTTCTTCTCTTGCGTCGTTTCAAACGAACGCCTGATCCAGACTGAGCGACCAGACTCTGTGCAGAGCGTTTTATACCTTCCGGCACGCGCCACTTGACGGATTCCTTCAACGTGCGTCTGCCCAACACGTCTTTGGCTACGTTCACGCCGGTTTTCAAAGCGTCCGTTGCCAGCGCCTTACCATGAGTCTTGAAGAATGGGATGACGAATCGACGGAAGATGCCTCCCAAAACGCTTCCCAACCCGTGACCTCGTTGTTGCCTGCTACCGACAAAAACGGGCATCAGCCCACCAACCTGATGAGAATAGTAGTCCTCGTACATGTGGCAACTCGCGTCGCAGCAGTAAGGTTTTCCCCTCATCGTTCGTAGATGACAAATGACGGAGACAGCGATGAGCGTGTCCTTTTATAACCCTAAGTACGTGCGACGAAATTCCAGAACGACAAACGATTTTCTGTAACGGAAAGGAACGGGACGTCCGGTATCGCTCATGATGTTCACCTCCACCGTGTCAAAGTTCTTTTTCTGCAGCGGCACGTACAGTATCGGGTTAAATGTCTGATGCACGTTTCCACGCTTTTTCCTGTCCTTATCGACTATGCGAAGCAGCGGTGCTTTCGTGTCTCCCACTGTAACGTGTTCCAGTATGTCGCAGTAGATGTACACGGAGTTGATGTCACCATTCACCACAGAAAATCTGCGACTCATTCCCACATGATTGTGGTCGTATGCTACATCTGCCTCGGCACCCAATATCTCGGCCAAGCTCTCGCTGAATCTAATAGATAAGACCGTTTCCAAAAGTTCGGTGAACTTCATCTCTATATGACCAGCCTTGGGCGTAAACTTGATGTATGGCTCGTTATAGATGTCTTTTGGCATCGCAGAGTGCATGGCTGCAATCAGATCGCTCAAACGTTGGTAGTTGCCCTCGGGAATTATTGTCGTGGCAAAATGCACATTATCCAACGAGATGGAGTAATAACATTGGTTTGCAACGACGTTATATACGGCGCTAGGAATCGACATCTCCGCCAAGCCCACTTCCCAGTCACCCTCCAGTTCCACGGTGTCGGCCAGTTTGGTCGTGTAACAGGATGCCGTGTTGTCGGGGTAGTAGTCCATGGAGCTGTTGGACGGCAGAGTCATGTAAAAACGACTCATCACAGCGATGCGATTTCATCCACCCACGAGTTGAACTTGCTAGGATAACCTTTCCACGACACGAGATACTCTATCTTGCCACCACGTTTTCTCGTCTTCAGTATTCGATCGATCTTGAAGTGCTCGCGATCGGACTTATAGTATCTTCTGAAGCTCCAGCTTGTAGAACCTACCTTTTATAATCTCGCCCGCCAGATCTTTGACTTCGTACGTCACAGGTACCGTCGGCAGCTGTGACGCAATTTCGAATATTTCTTCCGACCAGTCACCCACATACCCTTTGCGAAACGGTTGCCGCTGCATCACCATGCGCACTTTATCACCTATTCGAAACTTCCACTTGTACGATTTCGGCTTCAACGGATACAGATGAGCTCTGACTTCGTTCTCGTTGTGTGGACTGACTTCTACCAGAGCCATCCCGATCGATCGGTGGTAAGTGTTGTTGTACGAGTGCACGAGATCGTCCAGCACGTCGACGTATCGTCGCGTATTCGCGTGAGTGAAATATCGGTACATCTTAGTCTTCAGAGTTCAGTTGAAACACTCCACAACGCTGGCTTTCAAGTCCTCGTTTTCACTCGTGTAGAAATGTATGCCGTGCCATCGTAACATGGACTGAAACGTCGAATTCCGAAATTCAGTACCCTTGTCGCTCTGCACCATGTTTCACGGTCCTTCGTTCAGGATCTTTTCGAAAGCGTCGACGATGTTGTGGGCGGACTTTGTTTTGATTGGTATCGCCCAAGCTCGTTTGGTAAACACGTCTATGCATGTGAGAAGGTAGCGCATGCCGTCGTTAAACGGTGAGAGATTCGAGACGTCCGCCAGATCTATCTGATACAGGTCTGCTATGCCTTTCGAGTACGTCCTGCGCCGAGGGAATCGAATCTCCTCCGGGGCTTGTGCATCGTGTAGGCGTCTCGACCGGCGAGAAATTTCCTCGCCTCGGACTCGGAACGTCCGCTGTAACGTTGCAAATTACGAACGCTTGAAAAACTGCCGGGAGCACGAGGGGAGGAGTAGAATGCATCAATACTGGTCCCACTGTAACGTGCGCATGGCATGACGACTTGTTTTCTTCTTCTTCTTCTTCTCCGTCGCCCGTTTGCGCGGTTTGGGATCCGTAATCCAATTTATTGCCGCCGGAGTTGACTGTTCGGCGGACTTGTCGACGTTCAGATACCTGTGCAACTCTTCGACGTATTGCCTCACCTTACGATCATCAGCCAGCGAACTGTTACGGAGAGTGTTCGATAGACGAAGACTGATTGGCTTTAGCAACGGCAGCTGTAGGTCTCTGCAGTCGCTTGTATTCCCGATCGAATTCGTCGACGAGAACAAGTTTCTTGGCCAACTGCATCAGTTCTGCATGAGAAGACTACCCAAGACCGACAGAATCGGAGGTAGCAGCGCAGTCAGAAAGCCACCTTTCTGCAGAATCTTTCTTTTCTTTCGCAACGAAGTTTTTTTGACGGACAGAGCTCGGAGGTCGTTACGTCTGCGACGCAAGTTTTTCATCTGATGGGTTGTCAGCGGAACATTTCCTTTTATAAGATTCTTTGCGCACTCGCTGACGCAGTGGATAAACTCGTTGTCGCATTTTCGAACGTAGTCACGTCTGGCTCTGTCACCGATTCTGCAGATGCGCTTCAGCGTGGGCAGAAACTTTTTAACTCGCGTGCTCATTTCGGTACGTAAATGTTTCCCGTCTCGCCGGGAAATATGTTCGTGCGCAGTCGTAAATCCTCGTCCTGCTCCGGTCGGAGGTCGACAAACAAATAACTGTACAGCTCCCGCGTTGCGTCTTTATATGCTTCCACGGCGAACGCGGACTTGTTGGGATACATCTGGCGCGCTAGACTGGCGAACTGGCAATCCTTCGTTCAACGTGACGATGCCACAGTTTGTGCATGCGCACTGCTTTTCACCTCCTCCTCCTGACTGGACTGCTCCTCCGTCGGCTAGGAATATGTCGTACGCTCTGGCCACTTCTATGAGTTGCTGTAGAAGCATTTCATTGGTGCAGTCCCCTGCGGCAACTGCAAGCACAATGATAAACTATTAGTTGGATTTTCATTACTTACATAAACGTTTATTCACTGCGTAGAATGCATTAACAGGCCTGTACCTGAATATAAAACACTTACGAGCTGCTGAGATAATTTCATTGTCTTGCAGGGGTTGTTCGTCGAGGTCAACGTCAGCATCTGTGAGATTTTGAGTTGCAACGGCTTCTGCAATCATAACATGGCAACACTTGTAGTGTACGGTAAATTAAATTTTTTTATGTAGTTGAAAATGCATCTTCTTGCGAGTAGGCCCCGCCTAAGTAAAATTTTCATTGATGCTACTCGAATGCTGCGTTCAGTACGATTTAAAACTGCCTGATTTAAAGTACGATTTTGATTTCTAGATTGCGTTAATTTGTTGATCGCTTGTATCAAAGAAAAATGTGCAAATTGTTACTAAAAAAGGCGGCCTTGCTTACTTACTGTCATCGTCAGTGCGTCTGTGCAGTAGTGACGACAGCCCTCGCGGGCTCGTCAGTAGGCAAAGTATCAAACCGTCTCCGGCTTCGTCTTGTTTGGGTGTTTACATGAAATAAGCTAGCCGTAACCCTAAGTCTAACTTTATTTCTAACCATAGTCGTAATATTAATAATAAATTTTATTCCTTTACCCTCTTGCGAATTTCTTTGTATGATTTACATTTACAGTTCACACGCAATCACTAATATTGACTACGAAAACCTATTTTAAATGATGAAAGCATGCTGAATAAGCGATAAGTTAGCACAATAATAATTTACAGTATTAACTGAAAAAAGAAAAAAAAGTATAAAATTGCTATGGACAGGATTTGAACCTGAACCTGCAAAACACGAGGTCGATAGCTTATGCACTACGCCACAGCCACAATTCACTACAGACTTTATATAAACATTGTCCGAGTCTGCTGTGTTGACGTAAATTCCTTACTTAAAATTCGTTCAAGTACGTACTTCATATTACTTGCTGGAGTTGAATGAACTACTGGACGTTTTGATGAATAAGATGCAAAATCTGTGTCAGAAAATAGCCCCCTTGTGGCTAAGTACCACACGACGGTGGTGCCATCTAGCGAAAAGGAAAGTAAAAAAATACCTTTTTCGGTCTCGTTGCTTTGCTGATTGTCAAACAATACTTCTAACTCGTTTAATTCGTCGAGAGATATTTCTGGAAAAAAAACCCACAACAAAATAAAGTTGACTTTAACATAAAACGCGATATGAAACGTATCTGTTCAGCGTTTGTGCTGTACGCTAAATAAAAAGTTTAGGTCTAACTTAAATAAAATTCTCTCAGACTAAACTACACAATACAATATAGGTCAATGTTTTTTTTACACATGAAAGCAGCTACTGCTTTCAGTGCGTCGCATTTCTGTCCGTTTGTGCAAGCTAGGATCACTGTCGGCCGTGGTCGGGAAGGCTCTCAATTAGCGCCCAATATGCGAGACACATTGCAATAGCGAATTACGCCGAAGTCTGCGTACGAAATTTCAGCATGTTGAACGTAGACTTTGACGGTCTTCAAGGAAATGGCTGGAGAGTTTGCGAACAGGAACTTATCCTGAATTTCTTGTTATTATTCCGAAAGGGGTCTGCGATGGTGCACTCTTTGTGAACGTTGTACGGCTCTGCAGCATCTGCATCTGCATAATCAGCTGGTAGGCCTACTTTGTTTAAAGGACGCTTGCATAATAATGAGCGTCGGTTGAGTCTTCAGCGTCTAGGTCGAAGTACAGTTAGTTGTCCTTTGTTAGGCCTATCATGTCACAGCAGCAGCAGCCGCAGCGTTAGGCCTACTAATGCTGTGCTAGGCCTATTCTGCTCGACATTCATTCTGCATTGTGCTATCGAATCGATCAAGATGAGTGAAGAAATTCTTTCGGATGCGGAAATTGATTTCATCTCCTTGCCAGATGAGATTATTGTAATCTTGGACACGGAGTCTGAAAATGGTAAGTTTACGCTTTCCTTTAGTTTGATGCTTTGAAATTTACAGAGAATTCTCGATGTTTTTGCAATGATGCTAACATGACTCGCCTTCCATCCCTTCTAGGATTAAGTTCACCTGTTTCGGGTGGTGCTCTGAGATTAAGAGTTATATCTTCACCCCCAACATTTATCAAGTGATTGCGATGGTCAACAAGTAGAAATTAGAAAAATTTATTTTGTTTTCTTTAATAGTTATCAGTAACGTTTTTATCTGGTAGGCCTACGTTGTTGCAATGATTATCGATTTCGTTCTGGGTGTGTTTTAGAGTTGGAACAGGAAATGAGGGAATTCTACAATCTGGGTGATGGCGATGAAAGCAGAACCGAGAATGACGACAAAGGTAAATATTAATGTTTTTTATCTGCTACATAGATTAAAGTGAAAAGGTGAATTGTTTATTTTATATTACTTATTTTAATATGAAATAAACATTTGTGGCAAACGTGTGAGAACAGTAACATGGAAAAGTGAAATAAAACTACTAAGAGAGACAAAAGAAACACAGAAAATACAGTTGCTTTTGTTCTGCTTGTGTTCTAGAGTTGGCACAAGACAGTGAAGATGGGCGATCGTCTACGAACAGTGAAGGTATGCTAAATATTTTTACTATACGCTTAACTGTAATAAAATAAACTTCTACAATGATACCAACTTGTTGAGAGCTGATTTTATTATTGATCTCCGTCTCCTGTGCTATTAAGTGATCATAATTAGGGCTAGACGAAAATCACGAATTCATGGAATTCATGGAAGCCGTGAATTTTTGCACGGGCTGCACTTTGTGTCAAAATCCGTAAAATTGAAAGTTGACCCTAATATGACCTCGTTGATCATTATGATAATCATTTGCAACCGTTCGAATTTTACTTACTTATTATTGTCCATAGCCTGCCTGCAAGTAGTTAGTGATATAGTTACTAAAACTTTTCCTGAAAGTTACTAATAACGATTAATGTTAGTCATTTTGTGAGACGACAATTCATGACTGATTGTTGACTAGGCGGAGAACAAAAATGTTTGTCAATGAGACGTTTTTAACGCTATATATGACCGTGAATTGGCACCGTGAATTCGCCGTGAATTTTGCGACTTTTCTAAAAGTATGCCCTGATTTTTCACTTTTGCACCGTGATTTTCGTACAGCCCTAATCATAATTTAAAGCAAATAATAATGTTTGTTTGGGATCTTCTGATGCTAAGTGGTTTGGTGAACTTTGAACATCACTAACATTTTTTATCTATTGTTTGATACTGTTTCTTACAATCATTCATTCACATTATTAAATTATTGTTTCTCATGTTGTGTGTTTTAGTCATGACGATGACGCGGGCAAAAAGCCTCTATTCAATTTCAGTTGGATTCGATGAGAGCAGTTACGTACAACGCGAAAGCTGCAATTGACTTCGCAAAAGCATGCTGTGAAAATATGCAGAAGTTGATGGACGAGCAGTGACTTTGAAATATTTTCACAGCATGCTTTCGTGTGCTTGTGACTGTGTAGTAAGCCAAGCCTAGTGTCTGTGTGCGCTGGCAAAATATTAGTCAGCACACTTTTGCGTACAACGTAGTTTTTTTTGTAGATGTTAGTAGAATAAAGATGTGTTTTATCATACCTTGCGGCTGTTGGCTTGTGTTGAAATATTCGTCCAGTTCATCATCGTCCATGGTGGCGACGTGTGTCGTAGAACTGCTAGTAGACAATGACACACGCTAGGAGCACATCATATTTATAGGTCGGTCTACTCTTCGTGTAGAGTGAGTCATGGCATTTAGAACTCAGGAATTATAATATTATTATTTCTCATTCTGATGAAAATATCTAGAAGTGAGAGCCACGAGGTCTAACAAAGGAAGGTGGTGGCAGACATAGAGATTTGGCTGTGATCCGCTTTACTATAATATTAAATTAGTTTGCTTTGTTTCACATGCAACTATGTAGGCCTGCGCGGTTGTTGAGTCGCAGACATGGCATGCAGACATGGCATCAGGAATATTATAATATTACGCCGCCGTTGCAGCAGCAGCAGCAGCAGCAGCAGCGGCAATCGATAGAAATAACTGGTAGACAATGACACACACCAGGGGCACACACATCATATTTATGGGTCGACCTACTCTTTGTCTAGAGTGAGTCATGGCATTTAGAACTCAGGAATTATAATATTATTATTATTTCTCTTTGTGACGAAAATATCTAGAAGTGAGAGCCATGAGGTCTAACAAAGGAAAGTGGTGGCAGACATAGAGATTTGGCTGTGACCCGCTTTATTATAACATTCGATTAGTTTGCTTTGTTTCACATGCAACTAAGTAGGCCTATGCGGTTGTTTAGTCGCAGACATGGCATCAGGAATATTATAATATTAGGCCTACGCCGTCGCCGCCGCAGCAGCAGCGGCGGCAATCGATAGAAATAATTGACGTGGCTGAACGGGTGGAGAGGCTGTGGTGTTGCTAAGCTAAAGGGGCGGGGTTGACAGGCAAATTAGAACTCTTAGCAGTAGAACATACAATTGATATCTGGCATTACAACATACATTACTTTCCTACTTATGTGCTCAGGCCAACTCAGCCTCCTACCCTCCGTAGGATGGGAAATGAGTAGCAGCTTATAGGCTATGGGGTGAAGGCCTAGTGTAGCCAATTGGGGCATTGTTATGTCTGCTTGCTGCAAACCGCAGGTCCAGTTGTTCGCTGACATGGGCAATGGATGGCTGCATAGTGCACTGCGGTATCATTAACTCATATCAATCATCTGACATTTCTTTTCAGGACAAATAATTTAAATAACTTCAGGATATTTTTCAGGACAAATAATACTGACAAAATAAGTTGTAAGTAAAGGTAAAGGTAAAGGTCGTCAATTTGTATAGCGCATAGTCGCGAGCATGCGCATGCCTCTAATGCGCTTTCATCACTAACCAGAGCCGCCTGCCGCACGGCCACCGTGTGCAGCCTGCAGACACAGGCTGGCGCAGCGGCCGGCTAGGCAACCCCAGTCAGCTGTACCAAGGTCCACACCTTCCGTAACCCATATAAATGAGTTACTACTCATTTTACCGTCCCAAGGAGGGTAGAAGGCTGAGTCGACCTAGCTGGCAGGCTTCGCACCGAGTTGGTTTACCTGCCCGCAGGCAGTCACCCATCGCAGTACTAACCAGGCCTGGCGTAGAGCAACTTTCGTTTCAGCCGAAACGCATTACCAACTACGCCACGCCACCAACCACTACGCCACGCCACCAAACTAAATGCCAGTGGAGTTCTTGTAGAAGAAGCAGCAAGTTCCTTCCCCACCAGCTAAGAGTGCTGTAAGCTCCCCAGCAGAGTCTGGGGTGGAGCCCCAGCTGCAAATGTATTTATGGGCATAGAAAGGCTTTCAGAAGGCACGTAATGGGTATAAGTTTTATCAGTGTTCACTGTGCAAATTATATGTTTAGAAGTGTAATGCTTCAAAATTTTAGGATAAATGGACAATTTTCAGGACACTGTGCATTTCAGAACAGTTTATAAAATTTCAGGAACTTCAGGACCATGCTCAGGTTGCAGCGGTTTACCATGGAAGCTGTAGAAGATGACGTTATCGGAGTCGATGTTGACATTATCGCTCACTGACAGACCGACTCCGTCGCACTCTGACAGCATCAGCTGCCTCCCAGCAGCAGCAGCATCAGTGTGACGGAGATGAAATGAGATTGTGTGGCCACACTGGACCAATGCACCAGCAGACATGCACACCACCGCACTGCCACGTGTTGTAGTTGTTGTTGTAGTATCAGCAGCAATCAGCTGTACTGTGCTGTCAGCATTGGTCAACTGACAACCCGGCGTGTTGTTTTTCCATACTGCAAAACCACAGAACATCCTACGTCACCAAATCATCAAATCATTGTTCTCATTAACGCAGCTGATTATCGTGTCATATGTCAGTTGAAAATGAACTCCATGCTCAGAAAAAAGCCACGTGACTACATAAAAGATACTCAGCAAAAATAAATCTTTTCATTAAGTTCATGTAAAAAAATGTGAAGCTAAAATTGTCACTATTACTACTAACTACTAATACAATGATGACTATCATTGGTGCATTGTGACTGTGATGGTTATAATATTGCGTCTGGTGTGCATTTCTTCAAAATCACGTGTTAATCCTTACTGGTTAGTTTTAAGGCTTGAATGATACTGATTTGTTGTAAGGTATCAAAGTATGCAAAATTTCAGATTTGAACTGATAAGTTCTCCTGAACTGTATTAGCTTACTTGGGTTAAAAGCTGCGAGTGTAGACCAAAACTACGCATATCATAAAACTCTGAATTGAGGTCAGATCTCAAATAAATGTCATGTCCCAGAAGCTGGGTCCTGGATACAGGCTCTGAAGCTACGGCACTACGGCACTATACAAATGTATTATTATTATTATTATTATTATTATTATGTAGTAGCAGTAGTATTAGTGTCAGTAGTAGTAGTAATAGCAGTGGTAGTAACTTGTTCTAATAGAAGCCGGGTCCCTTTTAAAGTCCGCATCCCAGATGGCTGGAGGTCAAGGCAACTTGTACGAGGGGCAGGCAAAGTTCTGAGCCTCAAAATATTAGACCAAAATTTTTGTTATTGCTAATACATCCAGTAAAACACGCCTTTCTTGTGTACTCTTGTGGGCATGTTGGAAATGTGACGTCAATGTAATTCATGATGTCATACAGCTTTAAACTGAAACGATTTGGAGTGCTAGCGCAAAAAGCGCAAAATCAAGCTCCCTGTTTCATAACACTTTTTTGGTCTGTAGTTGGATTTACCAAAGCAGAGCCCCGTGGCATCTGATTTTGTGAAATCCCTAACAAATATGTTTGTGAATTTTTTATTTGCGTATGAGAATATGCGATGGCCTAAATTTGTGTTAGCCGCAAATAAGAGCACTTGAGTCAATAACTTCATGCAAATACGGCGGGCAGTCAAAAAGTTTTGAGCCTCAATAAGTAAGTAAGTAAGTAAGTAAATGATTTATAAAGTGCCAAAGTCTCAGAAAAAATCAGGGCACATAGGATGATGGATGCTAGGTGGCAGAAAAGGCTGACTGAAAGTAGTGGGTCTTTAAGTGACATCTGAATGTAGCCAAGGTTTGACATTGACGAATTTGAGGAGTTAAGGAGTTCCAAATTCTCGGAGCAGAGACACGAA
>Ga0209367_1003794_pt1 | contig 20671 bp, 11 predicted proteins | sample WorMetLIZISLAND2_FD_187412 | JGI IMG/M metagenome (GOLD analysis project Ga0209367, IMG submission 187412) | Marine gutless worms symbiont microbial communities from Max Planck institute for Marine Microbiology, Germany - Olavius geniculatus... ...
TTATACACTTGTTAATGGCAACATTTAAGGACTTGCACATCGAAAACAGCAAAAATTACAAAAGGTGATATTGCCCGCATCACACTGACTGTGTGTCAATGTGCTGCTGAATAATATCACCTTTTGTGATTTTTGCTGTTTTTGATGTGCAAGTCCTTAAATGTTGCCGTTAACAGTATAAACTAATGTTTTGTACATTTACTATATAGTAGTTCCTGCTGAACTTTCGTGGCTGGCTGCGAAAATAAGTCACGTGTTGCAAAGCTAAGTTAAGGCACATACAGAGCAAACGAAATATTGAAAAACCCAGCTGTCGCTAGGAGAGACGACCGTACAAATTGTCAGTGACCTTCAAGATCACCCAAAATCAATTATTTCTACCTCATCTGACAGGGCGTATGCTATACTTTCTATTAGTGATTAATAGTAACCTTAGCCCGATCTCTCACCGTTTCCGAGATATGGCCAGTTTTTCGTTGAAAATGCACGTTTTTCTTACCCCCTCCATTCAACCCCAATATATATAATGTTTTCCTTACAGTAGATCGCTGAAATTTTGTATTAGGTTAAAGACACATAGGTAATTAGTCGCGTAAAACGATTTTTCCCTAGGATCTACCCGTTAGCCAGGGTACATACCTTACTGACAGACAGACAGACAGACATACAGGAGGCAACCGTAGCATAAGCTCGACCGTTTGTAGTACACGCCTTTGAACGTCGTTGCGTTACCTGACGGCAGTCCGTTGGGGATGGTGCCGTAGCTGGCTGCCGCTGCCGGCGTGCTACTGGTCGACGCGCCACGGGCACCTGCTGATGACGTCACAGCGTCAGCAGGAACACTCTGGTCGACATCCGAGTCGTCTTGTAGGTTTGACGCAGCCTCGGCCTTGGCACGCAACTCCTACATACGCGTGCATACGTGTACCATCCACTTCAGACAGTAGCAAGTACACGTTTCAAGACGGTCTACATTGTGTATTGTGCCTCGTAACGCTCGCGTCCAACCATAGCGAGCTTAAGAACACTCTCTAATGTTTGACAGCAGCGTAAAACGTAACGTAATGTCCTTCCCGAGCCTTAACACCCACGGGGCGGCGCTGATCTCTGTTTCCTTAGCCCTCAGCCATACACCAGTTAACACTGCGAGACCACGGATACGGAGCTAGTGCGCCTGTTTACGTCCCAGCTTTCTCGGATACTCACTGCACTTACCCACGGAGGGATGGCCAGGCTGAGTTGACCTGGGTGGCTGGTTACATACCGGGATGGTCACCCATCCAAGTACTAACCGGGACCGGCGTTGAGTAACTTCGTTGATGCGATCAGCGATAGCAGCGCACATTTCCATTTCAGTTCTACTAGCACATCTAGCCCGTTCGATGTTATTGCAAATAAGCACAAATTCCATTACGCCGACTTTTCCCGTGACAAGACATGGAGAAAGTTGGCGACATCGCCGTTTCTGCGCGCGACAAGTTCGCAACTTTTCACTAGCGATATCGAAAAGTAGATTTTGACGAAATTTGCAGTTCCATGTACGCAGTTAGTCTGCTTTTCGTCTGATTCAAGCTAAATAAAACTCATTTAGCTGTTGTCGCCATACTATGAAAACGAACAGGGCAAAAAATGACGACATATCCAGCTAATGCGTGATTGATCGACGTGCCAAAGTCCGTTTGTCCTGTCGCGTCGTGCTCGTTTCCAAACTTTTTTTAAAACGAGATCGTCGCGGATTTGTTACGGACTTTTTCTTTATGGTTTGAATCCCCGAAAATTTCCCGCGACATCCTCGTTTCGTTGTCCGCGTCCGCGACTTTCCCGTGACAAGTCGCCGACTTCTCCTGAAACATCCCCGCGTGGAAGTTTCGGGGAGAGTCGGCGTAATGGAATTTGGGCTTTAACGCGCTAAATTGCTTACTTACTTACTTACTTAAAACTGAATGCCGGTTTAGTGTGTACCCTGACGGCGGTTTCGACGGAGGCGTGGTACTTGGTCCACCAGTCCAGGCTTTCGACGTCGTTGTCGTCTTCCTCACTCTCGCCGCTTAAAGATTTTTTGCGCTTCTTCTTCGGCTCCGGCGACCGCCGTTCCGCCTTCGCAGCAGGACTCTAACAACAACAAATTTTAGCTCAAAAAAACTGCAAAATATCTGTTAGAGTTGACGCTGTAAACTAGATAAAACGAACTTCTGACTCAACTTATCTATCACAGTGAGGATCACGGACTTCTGATAAGTCTCTGAAATTACAATACAGTGTTTACTGTTTATTTTTTTCGCTTTCGTTCAGTGTCGTGTTTTTGTCACAATTGTCGTGTCCATTTTTGTCGTTATGCCGAATGTCGCAGATCAGCATAAGGCCGTTGTATCAAGCGATCATCAAGTCCGATTATTTGCTATCAGTCAAGCTACACAGAAGACAACGTGCGAAGCAAATAAAGCGACTGCACATATCCAGAAAAATCCCAGTAAATTTTATTGGGTAAAACCATTTATGAAAACCTACAAACACTCAAAATAAATAAAATTTGTTTTTTAGTAATAATGCGTTTTATCGCAGTTAAGTTTTTAAAACTTTAAACCTGTTAATTTGCAACTTTCTGAAAATCCACTTGATAACTCACAACTCATGACAAAACACATCAAATCGAACCTTTTATAGAACCCGAGTTTAACCCTCAAAAAACAATACCCACCGTATCAATGGTGAGAATATGGTCGGCGCGGCAGATGAGCGGTTGTTTTTCGTCGATGTTGACGACGACGTCGCCATGGCAACCGCCAGGCCCAGGAGCAGCAGCTGGGCTAGTGGAACCAGCAGCTGTAGCTGTAGTATTGCCTGCAGCAGCGAGCATCATCTGAGACCCACTGGCCGACTGTCTACTGCTCCCACCGTCTCTCTGTTGCTGGTGAAGGACGGCCAGGCTGAGTTGGCCAGGGTGGCTGATTCCGTCTCTCTGTTGCTGTTGCTGTTGTTGTTCGCTAGATGGCAGCTGCAGCGTCGTCTGATGGAAATACTCCGCCGTTTCTGCACGCACAATACAATACAATACACGCCAAAATTTATAGGCCTACCAATTTTTAAATATTCACTGTAAAGAAAATGGTTGCGGGGACCCCTCCCTGGTGGGGTGCGCGCTGGCAAACCTTGGTCATTCTCCAGCGCGTAAATGTCAGGGGACAACACCCCGTTGGGATCGAAATGTGGTCTTCCGAAAAAGTCGATTTGAGTGGGTCCAAACTCACATCCCAAAACTTTTTGGTAAGTGGATCAAAGTTTACTAAACGCTTTTTCGTGTTCGGCGAGATAATTGCTATCGATCAGTCAGTGTTGTGATTTTGGATGTCTCTATACGTTGAGGAGACATCTGCTATCGAAGTTAGAAGTCGTCTAAAATTGCGCCAGATTTTGCATGTTATTGTTATTGTTTGGACTTGAGTCATAAAATTAGGCATACTTCAGATCACGTGGCCAAATTTCACGCCGATCGGCAGACGGAGCTCGGAGATTGCGTTGCGAAATAAATAGGCCTAAACCAAGAAAAACATCAGCGGTGAAACATAAAGCAGCCGGGAACTACCGTTCCGGGCGGCTTAACAAACATGAGGGAGCGTTTCAGCGGAAACGTTGAGTGAAGACGGATTACATACCGACAAACTTCTTGGCGCTGTCGCTGGCGGCTGTCTTGGCGGGCGGCGTGTAAAAGAATTTGTGTACGTTGTTGATGACGTGGGTGCCGACCAGGATGAACCGACCGAAATTGCGACAGTCGACGCAGCGGATTGTTATTGGCGGACAGTACATCTCGTTGTCCGGCAAATCCTAACAACAGCGTTTACCGTAGTAATAAACAAATAATGTCCATATGAACACGGAGTCTGTCCAATGCATTTCGACAGTTTATGGTATATGTTCATATAAATATAATCAGTGAGCTGTTTACATCGGTAGGAAAAAAATCAAACAGTGTAATTTCAAATTGTACAGCAGCAATGATCCTTTCATCCTTCTGTATTATTAGCAATAAACATTGTCAGTTACGAGACCATTCGATTCGCTTTACTATAAAAGGTCCATCGTCACTATGCGTCTATCTGGCACCGTTACGGAGATATGGCGCCTCAAAGACATTGGGGTCAAGTGTTTGACCTTTTGGGGTCACGTGACGTCACCGGTCACGTGACCATTCGACTCCCGGGGGTCAACTTCATATGGGTGGTCTATAGTGATCATGCGTCTATCTTGCACCGTTATTGGGATATGGCGCTTCAAATATTGGGCGCACGGACATGGACAGGGAAAGAAAGACGGAAGAAGGGAAAGAGAAAGAGAAAGAAGAAGGGGAAGGGAAGGAAAGGGAAAAGGAAAGTAGAAGGGGGAAAAGGGAAAGGGAAAGGAGAAAAGGAATAGAAGGTAAAGGGAAGGGGAAGGGAAATGGAAAGGGAAAGGAAAAGGGGGAAGGGGTAAGGGAAAGGGAAAAAGGAAGGAAAAGGAACAGGGGAAAGGAAAAGGAAAGGGAAGGTGGAAGGAAGATAGCTTAAGAAAAGTAGGACGCACCTACGGACGAACGCACGCACGCACGCACGGACAGTCAGGTGATTTTATACTCTGTCCAATGCTATGCATAACATTGGACCGACAAAAACGCGTTTGCAAACGTTTTTTTAAAAAATTTTGTCATAAAAAGTTAAAAACGCATTTTTAAAACTATGGCACTTACGCACAGCATCAAGTTATTATTTTTTATTGAGTAATATTCTGTAGGCCTACTCTCAGATGATTGAATCAAATTGTTTGTCACATAGTTTTACAGGGTGGGCCAAAAGTGACAGTCTTTCGGTATTTAAGCTTCTTCTGCTGTCATATGCATTATTTGCAATTTCTGTCTGCTCGCGTACTTTTTTTCATTAAACGGCATCATCATTACGTAGTTCTTCGACTTCTGACGTAAAAAGTTTGAGTTTTTATGCAAATAAACTGCAACTTTGTCAAGATGATTGCGATAGATCAACTAACGATGAACGCTGTTTGATTCGCAATATGCGTGTGGCAAAGACTGTAGTTCCAAAAAATATGAAAATGTTTTCAAATAAGTGAGCACTTTTAAACAGTCAGTAATTAATTATAATAGCAAATGCTACCAGTTGTTTGAACAGTCTGAACATCTAATCTTCTATATTATACGGTGTATAATAATAGTAGTACTGACGACGTCGAAGTATTTGACTGGGATGGCGAAGTTAGGGTTTTTCTTGAAGCTTTGAATGGCGGACGAGCTAAGCACGTGTCCGGCACACTCGATGTCAATGCGAGGCCGATCAACTGACATGAGTTGAACGCGCTTGAGTTCGCGTAGCCCCCAGAACAACACCTGCAGACGCACACCGGCAACAGACACGCTGTCTCACAATAACGGTTGCTTACAGTTCTCGCTTACACACATGAAACATTTAGAAAAGTGTTTGCAGCAACCAGTCGTGGTCTCCCAGTCGCCAAAAAAAGAAAAAATAAACGTTTTGCAGATGCTGTGTTTTATTCGTCGCGTAACTGTTTACAAAACACTAATTGTCAAAAGGATTTACGCAAAAACATTCGCAGAAATGTTCCAAAGCATTTTCACGCCATTGCGCACGGCACGAAGACAGGAAGTGAATAAAACACAAAAATGTCTTAGCGCCCGTGGCGTATATGACATGTTCAGCAAAAAAAGTGTTCTACAAACTATAAAATATCATATCGTATTACACACAAAGCCATTGTATTACACGGCGTTCTTGCACAATTAAAAGCCGCAGCAACAGCTGTAGCCTATACTGGCGCTGAAAACAGCAAAAACAAACAACCTGGCTCGCAACTGCTAACGACAGCTGTTCTGCCGACGGACAAACACGCGAACAGAGGCGGACACAGACACGCTGTCTGACAATAAGGATTGCTTATAGCGTGTACGTACTTCGATGCGATGTTTGCTAAGCGTGGGCCGGATGCCTTTGGGCACAGGCATAATAGCGCCGCGGTCTTTGGCGTCGAATGTCGGTAGTTCACACGGAGGTAAATCTTCACCGCTTGTATCACCAGGTGGCGCCAACTGACACAGCAGCATAATGGCATATACACGATACAGCTTGCACTGCTGACGAACTTTTAAAGGGTACCAACAATGATAACCTTGGACTACCTTAAAATCTAAAACAGCAGGTATTTAGTGATTTTTTTGCAATTTTAGGCCGCAACGCATATTTCAACAACAAATTGCACCGAAATTACTAGAGATAAACCAGGACAATCTGCGTACGGTATTTTTAGCAGAGAACGTAAATATTAACCGTTTGAGTTTCGACCTCCTAAGTTCATGAAGTCTTTTGTTCAAATTTAGGTAAACCTACTCTTTTAGAACGCATCGTTATTTTATTGCACGTTGTACACTGAGTTCCCAGGTGGCAGCACCGATGCTGTTACGCGTCACGTGAGCTTTGCTCGAGTTACTTGTACTTTTCGTTCTCCTAGCAAACCGAGCGCGTTCCAGATTATTAACAGTTAAGACGTTATATAAATTGCCTACTTAGTTACTTTCTTACTGACATTGTGAAATTGCTGAGCACGGGACGCGTGGGTGGCCTATAGAGTGAAGTGTGGGGTTAAAAAAACCTGTAACAGTTCGAAGGCGGCGAGCAGTTCACCTGCCCGATCAGATCCACGGCAGATATCAAACCAGTCGAGTTGAGGCGGAAAGTTCGGTTTATCGTACTTCTCCGAGCTGGCTTTGACGACCGGTCTCGCCAGAGCACGACCGATAAACTCCGACTTGCCCTGACATCACAGAACAATCAAACTATCTATCAAAACAGACTACAGTATGTCATGTAAAGCGACACAATGGCACAGTGGCGCGTTACGCTGTGAGTGACCAGTTTCTTAACGGCACATCAGCACAAAATAAACCATTCAGCGTTACGCTGTGCATTTGCTAAGTTCAAGCTGCATTTTTCGAGGTTAAAATGCAGGGATGTTGTCCTTGGCCTTGGTCCTTGGTCTTGGGTTGTCCTTAAGGACAAAATCACAGTCCTTGGTCCTGGCCTTGGCCTTGAAGGTCTGGTCTTTGGTCCTGTCCTTGGCCTTGAGACTACAGTACAAAGTATTGCATTAAACTATATTCACCAGTGTCATTGGCTATCATGCAGCTTGTAGTTGTGATGCTATTAAGAGGAAAAAATTCCCTTTTCATAATGGCATCACTATCCGTTTACTTACTTAATCCAGTAACATCTTTGACCACGTGACGTTTGCAACATCTCACATCTTTAAATCTTTGGCTGCTTGCTATGTGTTGCTGCAGCTGACTTGTCACCAGGACGGGCTAATAACTGTGAAGATTGTGGCGATTTGAAGTTTACAAATAATCACTGAAACAGTAAACAAGAAAAGTGTCAGGACAGACAGTGGAGAATAGGTCTACAAACAAATTGAAATCATGACGTTTATTCAAGTCATTTGGTGTGATTTTTTAGTAATATACTGCTGATATGTAGTAAATATAATGGTTTTGTATTTTTTTAGTTGTTTTGACATACTGCAGTATAACGAACGTGTAAGTAACAGTGAGAATTCGTGTATTGAGTATTGAGTTAGTGCGTGTTATAATAAGTCCTTGATTTGGTCCTTGGTCCTGTCCTTGGCCTTGAGGCTTGAGTCCTTGTTAACATCCTTGTCCTCGTTACATTTAGGCTATCATCTAATATTGGTACTTATTGGGTGTAGGTGACTACTTTCCAGAGCACATAAAATTCCTGGACCTTTCCATTAGGGCAGGCAAAGATTCAACAATACACCAGCAAAAGCATATAGCAAAAAACTTGCATTTGAGCAAGTCGAGATTCGACTAAAGTCGTGCACCGTAAATTCAATATGCATCTTATATTTGTTTCTATCTACAATCAAAGCAAGAAGTGTCAAATTATCTCTATTTTTACGTATTCTAAACGTACACGACAAAATCGGCATAAATGTACGTTTGCCATCAGATATGGCGGGTTTCCCGTTGACATTGGTGGCTGCGCTATATGAGTTTACTTACTTACTAATCGTGATCGTCGTCATCATCGTCACAACTACCACCACCATCATGACCAATACCGCTGGGTGTACGTCTGAACGAATGTCAGCGTCAGTATCCAAGATGACACCTCGGGACGATGATGACCCAAGTGTCAGTGAAACGAGTTTATGCAGATGAGTAGCAATCGCCGAAGGCAAGAAACGGTAGCTAGTAGGCCACCGCTCAGTGAGTGCATGCCGGCATGATGTGCTGCTGCTGCTGCCTTGTTTGAATGTAAATGTCATCAAAGCGCATCAAGACTGATGCGGCTTGATCTCGTTTGCTCATCTCGGCGCGCGTATATTTAATGTCAACACAGCTGTTCACTCTATTCTCGTCGTCACTTAAGACACTTCTGCACCGACAAAAACGTCCAGTTTAGTCGTGTCGGTCAAGTAGATGCAGCCGATTTCTTTAAACATTAGTCATTGCTACAGTTAACTAATAGGCTAGTTACGTAGCCTACTTGGGTCTTAACTGGCTGGTCTAAATGCGTATATTGATGTCATGCAGAAACACGACCAATATTATATAACGTAAAAGCAAACTATTTTTTGCCAAATTCACCACAAAGTTTAAAAATTGCGGTTGTGGTATATGCCAGAAGAATGCGCTGCTGATGTCAACTGGTTGTCTCAGAGTTTGATTCATCTGGAAAATTCTGGTGGCCATAGATAGATACGCCGAGTTGCTGACAGCTAATGATTTTACACTGCAGGGCGCAAACTCATCAGCATCGCAATTGTCGTTGTTGTTATTATTATTAATCGCACCGGCGTAGGCGGTAGACGAGCTGTCACTGTGAGTCGTGACGATAGCTAGATGGACAAGATTTTCCAGCCACGACGACTAACAAAAGATGCTGTCACTATGCAACACTTCCGGGGATTTCTTCGATCTCGGAGTTTAACAGTCCAGAAAATGGGCGGGAGCGTCGCCAAATACGTCGCCGAACTGTCGCAGCTTTTGAGAAAATAGCCGAAATGGTTCATAATGTGAACTTTTACCTGTGCTTATTTTTTGTTTCTCTCTGTCTTAATTTCAATCCATTACTTGTGTTGCTATGTTTTCTAATAAACTAAATTTATTGATTGATAAGTGTTTTTTTAGTATAGTGTTTATCTGTGCCGGTGGCGGCACACATAATCCTCCGGCGAAGTTGGCATGAGCCGTTGTATGATGAAGGGGCGTGACGTCACGTCAGCTGAAACCAATGGCGTCATTAATGTGCGTCATCAACCAACACTTTGCTGCTGCTGCTGCTGCTGATAGCAGAAGATCATTTGCCGGGCGTGCAAACACACGATAGCAAACCACCGAGTTAATCGCTATACAACAGCCGCATCACTTATATCGTCTTTAGTCACGAATCGTCATCAGTCGCTGGCGATTACTTGAACTCCATTGCAAAAACTCATCACATGCTGACTTTTGCGCTAATTTATGGATGAATTTTTAAAGCAAAAACAAGTAATATTTAAGATTGATTAATGGTAGATACCAGAAAAAAGTTATTAATTATTGGCAGTAAACGTCTAAAGCAGAGTTCAATACTTTTGGCCAATGCTGACCAAATGCTTTGTATCTTGTACTTTCAAGGCCAGCATTTTCACGCCAGAAAAATTAACACCATGGAAAAGCAACAAAAACATACGCAAGACACGGCCAGCAATGACCTATCGAATAGCATGGCGTCCGATCATCGTCCAGTTGATGGCAGAAACTCTTTCGTCGTTCGACTGATGTGCGATGTAATTTGCCATCCGATCCTGCCGCCTGTGTAAAGTAGCTTCGAACTTGGGAGCACAGTAGCGGCGTCTGTGGGCGTTTGACGGAACAGTAAATGGGGGTGATTATAGTGCGTGGCGGACGATGCACTTTCAAAGGTCGCTGTGCGTCCACTGCATGATGAGTGCTGTGTGTTGGTTTAACTTTAAACCGAGCACAGTGGGCTGTTGCTGCTACGTCTGTAAGAGATACCGCCAAAGTGACGACGTCAACTTCTTCCTTTCTAGACGACATTACCACATGCACACAAGTTGCACTATCAAACACTGCACGTCCGTGAATGTAAACCCGCCTGACGATTACAGTGGCAGCAGAATCAGACGAGTTTAGTCTCAAGAAGGCTACACTGATCGTAATAGAAGTGGAGTGCCAGAGAAGGCTATGTGTTCGATTAGGCAAAGTGATATTTTAATAATTGCGAAATCCCACGGCACGATGAAGTGTAGTGGTCGCATTATCATAATTGGCAGACCGAGCATATAAATTATTATACTAACTACAAAAAGCCCAGCTGTCGCTAGAATAGCCGACCGTACTGGTTGTCAGTGACCTTTAAGGTCATCCAAGGTCGATGATTTTCATATACACCGTAATTTGAAAGCCAATATGCCACTTCCTATTAGTGATCAACAGCAACCTACCTGAGCTCTATCTATCACTGTTTCCGAGATATGGCTCTGCAGGTTTCCATTGAATTTTCTATACTCTCCCATTTCACCCTTAATTTGAAAATGTTTTTCTTGCACTAGATGGCTAAAGTTTTGCGTGTCCGAGTTTAACACACATGGCTAATTATTCGGGTAAAAAAATTTTTACGTCCTACCCGTTAGCTAGGGTGCATCTGTTACGGGCAGAAAAACGGACAGTCAGACGACAACCATGCCAATAGCTCGATGTAATAGGGCCTAATGCACAAGATTTTGCTTTTAGTTAATAAATTCAGTTTGACGTGAAACGAAAGAAAAGCTAGGCACAACGATATAACGATAAGTAAGTTTACACTGTCTGTTTCTCCAGTAATCGAATTCTACTTGTCTTAAGCAGATTTAAAGGTTAGCAACGTGGTTTCAAAATACATCAAGTTGTTTCTAACGCTTGCTGAACGATTTCAGCAATTTTTCTCGTAATGTCGGCATTTTTTGGTTTTGTTGTTTGATCTCTTTATGTCATAATGTACAACGTCCGTGTGCAGCGTCCACCTGTAACACTGATGGCTAGAGACTTCTAACTGTTGCTTCAGTTGGCAACAGAAATGGATAAATAAATGAGCGAATTATGAGTTACGGTAGTCAGAGCGGGCATCTCACGGATGTTGCGGTTTGCCGCGATACAGTTAAAGTTGAGCGCGAGCGGGCGGTCTTGTCAGGTGATGGCACAACGTTCAAAGACGAAGGACTCAATTAATCCATTACGGTGTAATTGGTGTCCGTCTAAGCCGTCCCATCTTCATCTATACAGGCAAGCGTGCACCGACGTCGCTGACGCACGCACTGCTGGAAATTGCCGATAGTGAAATTGGTTCAATTACCAGTCGGTACTACGCTATGGAAGGCTCCAACAAGCTCAGCTGTGATCGCACTTAGTACAACCGTTTATCCGCCCGACGATCTCATCGCTAACAGCTCGTCTCGCAGTTATATGCTGCTTCTGTCATCGTTGCATTTGATTCAATTCCACGCAATTAATACAACCAAAGTTTTGTGTGTCCAAAGAAGTCATCAACATGACACGTCGCAACGTTTACCACTTTTTATTACCAGGAATTACTGTACTTACAGTTCCTGATACAGTCCGTCACCGAAATTGCTATTAGCGCTGATAATACAACGTCAGTAACCTGACTGACTTCGAAACTTCCTAAGTAAGGTAATAGTAAATGCAAACTATCGGTGGAGGTGGCAATCATAGAAATTACGTGGTCAGCAGTAACTAAACAGACGCCCATTACGACCGATTGTACTGTGGTGAACTGTAATGCGTCGTGATGGGCTGACGGCTGGCACATCATCATCATCAGCAGCAGCAACAACAGCAGCATCAGTCAGTGGTGGTTAAGCGTTGCTTGCTGCCGCTAATCCGGTTGTAACCGAGTCTGCCGTAGTCAGCTACCGTGTCCAATAGGATTCGTCGATCTGATCGTGGCGTCGCTGACTGGTAGTTGCAGAGCTGCAGTGGCTAGATCTCACCAGCAATTCATCTCAGTCGTCATTCAGTCACTCACTCGGACCGACGCGCAAGCGTAAACACTTTTCACTGTTGTTGCTGCTGCTGCTGCTGCGTATATTGCGTCAAGCTGTTCAGTAGGCCTACGTCGCCAGTGGCGTGAGTTAGTTTTCTACAGTAATTAATTTAGTGCCGCGTGCAGGCTGACATGCGATAAACATATCACTACAGGTACTTTTGCCGACGAGTACAGGTGTATGTAGGCATCCAAAACTGGGATTGTATCATTACTGCCAACTAGGCCTACTGCGGCTCATTCGTCTGTGTCAAGAATTGCTAACCGTCGTCATATTTGTTTTCGAATTCATTAGACAAGACGTACTAAGGCGTGCGGCGCCGTATCACAACGCATGACAATCATCTCGCTTTCTTGGTCACGAGGTGGCCTTTACAGTACAGTGCAGTATAGTGAGCTTGCGTTCAGGGTTTAAGATCATAGTGGATCCTTTTTTTAATTTTTAGAGAAATGCCAAGTTAACAGCGGCGCAAAGCTGCGATCAGTGAGCAATGCAAACGTCGACATTTTTCTAGTCAAAGTCTGTCAAAGTCTGAAAGTTTTGTGTGCAAAAAAACCTGTAAACGTGAGATAATTTAATAATTATATACAACCCTGTGTTTTTGTCGATTCAGTGTCACTGGATGACTGGCTGAGTTGACGTCTCGTTAACACTGTTGTCTTGGCGCGTGACTTCATCCAACATAGCATCAACTCTGTCCGGTATAGCGACAATGCAGAGCTACATCGGAACGGCCGGGTATCCGGTGATGTTGTTCAACATGGCGTCTCGTGACACCTGGTTCTCGGCGCTACATCGTCATCATAGCGGCGGTGGCGTGGTTGATGCTGCGAGGCCGCTACTTCCGGCGATGCTGCAAGCGGAGGCCGCGCGTCGACCGACGCGTCACTTCATCGCCGACATCCTCGGCCTACGAGACGACGACGATGATCACGAGGAGATGAAATTCTCACGCACAGCGAGCAGCACGGGGGTTCCCTTGAAACACGTAGACGTCAGCGGCAGCGACGGCGGTGTCTGGACTTCGATGTCGCCGTCTCCGCCGTCCCTCAGCAGCAACGCCGACGACGTGACGACATCACCGGACAGTGAGCCACCGCAGCGCTGCGCCGAGGACCTTCGACTGCTGACAAGACATCACAGCTTCGGCTCTGAGTCATGCACCAGTCACACGCCTCCGTCGTCATCCGACGTTGACGTCGACTACATGTCTGACCACGGTACATATCTACTTCTATTTTTATTGTTATACCACGATCATTTCGATCGCAGCTATAAAAGCGAATTAGCGAAACTTCGTATTTCGTATAATAAGCATTAACAAATATTTTAGTATGACTGTAATGTCCCATCCATTAGAAAAGCTAAGAATTTTTTTGTCTTAAACCGTTTTTACGCGCGAAAGCAGCTACTGCTTTCAGCGCGTCTTAACTATCGCAATTCTGTCCATCTGTCCGTCTGTCCGTCTGTCTGTCCGTCTGTCACACGGGTGGATCAGTCAAAAGCGGTACAAGTTGGAATCACCAAATCTTCACCGTCTGCTGCCTGGAAGATTCTAATGTCAGGAACCGTAAAGCTTTTTCATAAATTCGAAGGGAGTCACCCCGAACGAGGGCGCTAAATGAGAGGGGGGTGGGCAAAATTTGCGATTTTTTTGCCAATAAGTCGCTGTATTTTAATAACGGTGCGAGATAGGGCCTAGGTTACTATTAATCACTAATAAGAAGTCGTACACTGGCTCTCGATTGGCGCCGAATTCAATGACCTTGAATGACCTTAAACGCCAAAATAACACAGTAACAGTAACACAGTAACACAGTATTTAATAAAATATGTGACAAACGCACATAATAAAATAGCAAAACAGAAGAAAAATGTAATTTAGACAAGGTAACATAGCATAAAATAATTAGACACAGTCAAAAAGTGATCCAACCAAAAAAAGACTGTTTATGCAATTTTTTACTACAAACAGGCAGCGCATAATCATGTCCACGAGGGCGTAAACTGTCTGGACGCTCGGCGTAACATGACAACAAATAGGGGGTTTTATGAATTTTTTTGGCGATTTCGGGCTGCGACACAAGTCTATATCATCCACAAGGTAGCGCCACGGAACTATCGTTATGCGATCCAGATAGAGAATTTGGTATTTGTATATTAACTTAGCGTGAACACCCAATTTTCAGCTAAACTACTGAACCGGAACTGCTATAGGTTTTCGCGCGTCTCGTGAACATTAGCTTAAATTTCTTGTTTATAGTTTGTCGTTTGCTAAAATTTAGCAGCCAAATGGCTGAAAATGTTAAAAATTTCTCCAGTGCAAAATACCAAACATCACAGAATTGCCCAGCTGTTACTTTTCAGCAGTTTTGTGCGCTTTTTCTATACTTTGTTACTTTCGTGTTTTGTATCGTTTTTTTCTTTGAAAAAATGTTTACTTAAAATTGACTCGAACACAAAAGCTCCAAACAGCTTAAATTGTGGCAGAGTCACTGAGTCTCTCCAATCCATGGAGAGACGGCCAGGCTGAGTTAACCACGCGGCAGGTGTCGTATTAAAAAGTCTTTTTTCTATTTTTTTATTTGCATTGTTTTTTATGTTATTTGTGCATGTCATATTATGGATATGCCATATGACATGCAACGTCCCGCACACACGTAGTAACAAAAGAACTAACGAAAAATGTCTAACGTAAATGTGATGGATAATGTATACGTTCGTATCCGCGAAGGCTGCATGTCGTTAATATTCGGCGTGTAAATGCTTGTATTTGTGCAGCGACGTCGGGCGCGGGCGCGGCGGCACGTAAACTGGACGCTCATGACAGTGACGACGCACAGAGACCAGCATCCACGGACGCACTACAGCATCAGCATCAGCGGTCAGCATCGTCGACGCCGACAGCTCAGAGCAGAGACGGCGCGACTGCAGCACCCGGCGCACTGACTTGCAGCGACAAGAAGAAGAAGGCACGCACCACGTTCACAGGCCGTCAGATCTTCGAGCTGGAAAAACAGTTCGAGCAGAAGAAGTATTTGTCGCTGAGTGAGCGGGCGCGCATGGCCGCACTGCTCAGTGTCACCGAGACTCAGGTGAGTCCATCAGTTCCAGCAGCTGAATGCATTTGCAGTCTAGACTCTAGAGGTGTTATTAGCCATTCAATCCGCACGCGTCTTGTCGTCATCTGCAATCCAGTAACACCGCTGTAGCTGTTTTCTCTGATAGGTGTCAGTTAGCCTATAGACATTATAACAAATTCTATACACAGTCGTGTTTTAATGGATTGTGTGAAATAGACAGCGCTATACTTAATCTACGAGTCTATTTGCAGTCTTGTGCGTGTTTTGAGCTTTAAACTAGAAAGTCGCAGAGTTACTTAAAATTTCGCTATACACTTGGTTCACTCAACAACTGTGACTTTTTTCTGACTGTGACAGGCCAAAATATAAAAGGTCAACGACGCAACGTCGCTGTTTTTTAACATCCCAGTTACAACATCCAGCATAATTGACGACTAATATAAAAAAATTATAATATAGGCTTATGGCTTGGTTATACACAGATGTTACTATCACTGAGTGAGTTTTAACAAAGACCATAGTAATCGGGCAAAAAGCCGAATCGCTGTTTTCGTTTGTATTTGCCAGATCGCCAGGCTGGCAGCATAGTATAGGCTATACTGGCGGTTTGGCTACAATTTGCAATTGCATGTTTTGGTTTGGGGGTTGACTTCCAAAATATCCATTTTTATTGAAGTGTCAGGGACCCCATTTGGCACAATGTGTGATCGGAACCCATGAGTGTACCTGTCATGCAGACTGTATTTAAATCCGTCACATGATTTAAATAGGGTGCGCGATTGTGACGTGCAGACAGACGAACCCCACACATGCCGATACATAGACGGAATCGTTTCCGCTGCAACAGCAATTTCGCCGAAAATTGTATTTGTACTACGTGAACTGCGACTGAGAAGGTTCAGTCTCAGTGTGGCATATACTGAATGGTGCAGGTGAAGATATGGTTTCAAAACCGGCGGACAAAGTGGAAAAAGCAGGAGAATCTGAGCAATGCTGAGGCCGCTGAACACCGCGCATGCGCAGAACATCGGCGCAGTTCCGATCATCGACGACGAGCGTCAGTCGACGACACTTCACATCATCACAGCTCAACGACAATCATTAACTCTCCACCTCCGTCCCTGCCGGCGCCGGTGTGTAACCCTCTGACCGTGGCTCTGCATCCCGGCGGTGCGTCACCAGCAGCCCTTCAGTTCCCGCGCGTCTATGTCAGCTGCCCGCCAGTCACGTCTCTCACGGCCCATGACGTCACGTTCCGCCTTCCCCCACCCGATGCCATTCCACCACCCGCTCCGGCCGTGACGTCATTTCGCCCATCCCCCTTACTTCCAGTATCCCGATGCGATGACGTCACTACACAACGACCGCGGGAAACCACGGCGAATGCGACGCCTGATCAGCTGGCAGACGAATCGGCAGAAGGTTACCATGACAGTGACGTCATACCACCACTACCGCCACAGAAAGTAACAACGAACGTCGACAACGTCGGTCGTGACTGTTCAATGCGGGAAACTGATGAAACTGAATAAACATTCTTATACAATGTACATACTGTCCGAAATCTGTTTTTGCTACACACTGACTGTGTACATCATATATGAGTACACTATGACACAATACTTTGGTCGTATATTTATTCTTTCTCGGAGCCATTGTTTGTATGACTGGTTTGATAATGCTGATTAGATACAGGATTTAGAGTCACTATATATAACCACTGCATGCCGTTGAATCACATACGGCAAGTGTGGGCAAAAATAAAAATTTTTGTGTCTGGTTGCATCTGATGAAAAAGTATAGAGTATAGAGTATAAAGAAATCTTTTTAAAAAAATTTATTTTATGACATGGGGTGACATTGCGTGTAATGTCACACAACAACTCATAAAACAGTGAAACTCTGAATAAATAGTACCATAAAAAGTAAAGTAAAAAATACTGCATGCAGCATATCAGACTAGATGCAAACAGTTTTTTACTAGAACTTTGAAAACACACAAAAATGCACCAATATTTTGAAGCTATAATACAAATTTTAGGGACAGAGGTTTTTACGGAAGGACGGCAACCCGAAGCAGAAAAATTATTTTTTGTGCCCAAAAAAATGAACAAAATTGTCCGTAAGAATGTGACGGTGATCCATTCGTTTATTCACATTTATTGCGACTGAAAAAAAGAAGAACTGGTGTATTGTGCCCGCGGAGTTACATTTTACGCGCGATAGCAGAAAGCTTCGCGCGTCTTAGCCATGGCTTGAGCGTCTGTCCGTCTGTCACACCCTTGAACTCTATCAAAACGGTGCAAGCTAAAATCACGAAATCTTCACTGTTGGCTGCTTCAAGGACTCTAGTTTTACGTGACGAAATTTCGAGCCCCTGGGTGAGGGGATTTCCTTCAAACAAAAGCGTCAAAGAGGGGTACCCCCTTTAAAATAACGTTATTTTGCCGTTATTGGCTTGTCTAGTGTGAAAACGGTTGCAGATAGGTACAAGCATGTTGCTTATTATAACAAGCACTGGTCACGTGCTTTATAGTTTTATCAACATCGATGACCTTGAACGACCTAGAACTCCCAAAATTAGGGGTTTTCGTGAATTTTTTGTGATTTCGAGCTGCGACACACATTTTAAGAGTGAATTGCGCCGAAATGGCTAGAGATATACCCAGACAACCTGTGTATGAAATTTTTAGCATTAAACGTAGATTTTAGCAGTCCAAGTCTCGACTCTCAATTCCCTAAATTCAAGGAAGCCGTCAAAGAGGGGTGTCCGCCTAAAATTGGTTATTTTACTGCTATCGTCTCGTGTATAGCGTGAAAACGATTGCAGATACATACATGCTGCTTATTATATCAAACACCGGCGACGAGCTTTTTAGATTTATTAACATCGATGACCTTGAACGACCTTGAACCTTGAACGATAGGGGGAATGTAAGCGTTTTTTGTAAATTTCCAGCTTTGGCGCACATTTCCAGAGTGAATTGCGCCGAAATAGCTGGAGATAAATTTGGACAACCTGCGTAGGCCTATAAAATTTTTAATAATAATAATAATAAGTGAACATTTATATAGCGCACTATCATTTCAAAAAATCTCTAGCATTTAGCATTGAACGTCCGTTTTTAACAATATAAATTTTGACTTTTTAAGTTCAAAGAGTCTTCTGTACACAGGCTTCAAATTTGGGTACTTTTTCAAAACGCATTACTATTTTTTACGCGTTGTACACTGATTCGGCAGGTGGCAGCACAGCTGCTATCACGCGTTACGTGAGCTTTGCTCAAATTACTTGTCTTTTTCACTGTTGGCTAACTCCTACCGCGGTGTCGACCATAGGCCGTACAGTTTGTCAGCAGATGGGCCGCTTCATGAAAGGAAGATTGTTATAATAAAATATTATAAGATGACAAAAACTATACAGAAATAACTTCAATTACGATACAATTACGCTTCTATAGCTTTTACGTTGTCTGGTACTTTGTGTTTGTGTTAGAAACGTAAACTTATACCTGTAGGTATACAAAGTAGGTCACATGAATAGTAGGCCCCTACGAAGTAGAAAAAATGAAAACGCCAACGAAAAATAGTTGAACAACTGTGAACTTCTTCAGCGATCTTCGCAACTCGTTTCGCAGAAACAGAGCAAACGTTACTTAGTAAATCAGTCGAAATTCAATTAACCTTCAGCTCGCAGATTCGAAATGGATATTCACATTACATAAGTTGCAGATGCAGAATATACGTCCAATTTACGTTGAAACAGTGTATAGGGCATAGGAGGAGAGTCTGTGTACGGTACACAGTTAAGCTGATTTAACGTGTTGCTGTGCATGGACCGAATGGCGTAAGCTGGGGATCATAGTACATCAGATCAAGAGTACGGATGCGTGCGTGTTAAGTGATGCCGGTGTCTGACACTGGCGCGATGCAGTTGTTCAATTTACGACAGAATCGCAGTAGAATCCGGCGCTTGATGTCGTGTCGCGCTGCTGCTATTAACGCCAATCTATACCCAGTTAATAACGTCGCAGTCGCTGCAGCACATATAGCGTAATCCGATTAGGTGTCGTCGTCGTCACTCGCTAGCGCTGATGTGTGATGTCTCGCTGAATGTCGTGAGCTGAATTCCAACCGTCGCGACTCGTCGGAATAGAACATTATTGACACGCTGTTTTATGATGTGGCCCGCAGACCAAAGGTTATATAGAAATTAGAGATGAGACAGGGCTATTATCAAGATCTCCCTGGATGAGGTCACATAGTAAATGGCAAAGGCAAATGACATTCATCGTTGTCTTCGTCGTCGTCAGCGCGTAACCAGCCTGCACCGTTATTACACTACTGATGCGTAAACAATATTCACAAAAATCACTTTGAAGTTAGTGCATTTTAGTAATCTGGTCTAACTAGGTATCATTTGAAATGATTCTCCATTTTTTATAAACGTGTTTCGTCGTTTTACTGTTGATTAATTTATAGTTAATTAATGTAAATTACGATTGATTTAATTTGGATACATATTTTCAGCTGCGTGTGTAAGTAATTAGTTAAGTGCTATGAGTAGAAGAGTTCTAGCTTAAAGCATCAAAAAGCTAATCCGTGGAAGAAACTCGAAGCGACAGTGGAAGAGAGTGAAGGCGGCGCGATGACCTGGAGGACGGATGGGATGCTGCGTGGTGTATCCAGGGAGACATGAGATCAATCACGTCAGTTAGACCTAGTGTGATGTTTAGCCGCTGAAGCACGCCCGCATCTAGTCTCCCGCCGGGTTAAAATCATCAATGTACTTACACACTGACTGTCACACGCTGCTTTAACGCCTCAAACACACTCACTATGTCTTTGCACGTCTTGCTCTCTGTCTCTGCCTTTCCGTTTGCCTTGCTGGTAAATAACTGAACGATTGACTGCACTGTCTCGTTTTTATGTCCGAATGAGCAGTCGCATTTGCTGTTTACACGATCCAGATTTTTTTCCCGTCAATTAAGCAAGTAAAATGGTCAAGGACATGCCATCAACGATCAAGCGAACTGAGAGAGTGGGAGAGACGTCAAAACATAGGCATGGGTGTACTTTAACAGACGCCAGATAACTCCTATAGAGAAGAGAAATACTAAAATATGGGTGATTTAAACGACGAAACTGAAAACGAAGTTCGACAGCGAAAAAAATCAGATGACGATAGTAAGACAGGAAACACATGATAAGTGGGCATGAGACAAGGCAGACGATTGAAGACTGGTGGACCATCTTAAAGTGTGTAAACGGTTTACGATGTTCGTAACAACGGTAAGAACAAGAGTAGGCCTAGATTAGACAAGACGCTGATTTAAATGATGATCGCTTCAGTCTTCTTACAACCGACTTTATAACATTTCGTTTGTTTCTTCTGCTTATCTCTTTTATTTTAAGAGTAATCGCTTATTGCAGTCGTAAAATTTTCACACAATGTTCAGATG
>Ga0209367_1003795_pt1 | contig 20670 bp, 10 predicted proteins | sample WorMetLIZISLAND2_FD_187412 | JGI IMG/M metagenome (GOLD analysis project Ga0209367, IMG submission 187412) | Marine gutless worms symbiont microbial communities from Max Planck institute for Marine Microbiology, Germany - Olavius geniculatus... ...
GTATTAGCCGTGATACAAACAAAATAGGGTTACACGCCATAACACAATTTTGCAAGCGGTTCATCATTTGCGTTGCTGCTCGTACGCAGGCTACGCCAAAACGTCACTTAGGCTTAATTATTGGTCAAATGATCATCAGAAAATGTGCTGATATAGGTCCCCCTTTCTTCTTTGCCACGGTTACTAGTCGCTTTTTACTGCTATATGGCTTTTTTTGATTTTGGCTGTCTGATGTCGACATTAAACCATTTGTCTAAGATAACATTCCGAAGATCTTTGATGTTCGCAAACGGTTCACACCTTCCTTCATAGACAAGTTCTTGCAAGGTATCCCAAACTGAATAATCTGTCGAATGTGGTGTCCATTCGTGTGAGCTGAAAAAGTCTGTCGTTATCTTTACATAATTGGATTTTTGACTTTCTTTACGTTAGTAAGTGACATTCAGTGGTGTTATTAGTGAGGTCGCCGAAATTTATATGTAAGTAAGAGAAGATATTGTTCTATAAATGCACAAAAAGAAATTTTTCGCCATGAAGTATGCGCGCCGTCATAGTTACGCAAAGTTCGGGACGTTTTTTAGCGCCATCCGGTATTTACCGATTTTCAAAATTCTTTCACTCTCAGAATCAGAGAAAAATTTGTAATAACAGCATCACTGACGATACCACCACACCTCAAGTGTGTCGTTACACTACGTTGTGTCTTGTGTGCAATGGCAGCGACGTTTACTTGTACATTTCCTTTTGCCAGTGCCTAGTGACATCATCACTGACGTCAATGAAATTTGATCAGCGTTTTTCTAAAGTTTTATTGTTACCTCCGCCAAGGAGATAATGTTTTTGCCAGGCTTTGTTTGTTTGTTTATCTGTCTGTCTTGTCTGTGTGTCAGCAAGATGACTCAAAAGTTATGGACGGATCTTTCTGAAATTTTCTGGGAATGTTGGGAATGGCAAAAATTACAAGTGGTTCAATTTTGGGGGTGATCCGGAAGGAATCCTGGATTCTGGATTACTTTGAAAGTTTCGCTAACATTGATTTCAATGGGGCATACAGGAAACCGCTGCCAAACCGAATATAGTGACGCCACCTGGCGAACAACATGGCCTTGGCGGAGGTCTGCGGGCTCTGACTGCGTTCTAGTTTATAAAGAATTTTCTGACTGTGAGAATGGGACGCTTAACTTCTGACGATCGTAGTCTGCTTTGGAATCACACATTACACAACGTATTTCACAAGGTAGTGTAGCGACATACTTGAGGTGTAGTGAGATCTAACCTTTTTTCCCCTGATTCTGACAGTGAAAGAATACTGAAAATCGGTTAGGCTAATATTCCACAAGTTAAAGCGTATAAAAATTGCGCCATTTCGGGCCAGTAGCAGTTGTCAGCGTACCGGTGAGGGCCTGGGGGCTGTTGCCTCCACGGCTCTCCAGGCACATGTCTCTGTGGCGGCGGCGCTCTCTGCTGAGCACTAGTTATTGCTGGGTCAGAGGCTTTGCCTTGCCATGCAACGGTAGCACCCGGGGGTTCAGCTTCGACGACGCCGCGCTGACCCAGTGGAACTTCCTGCGCCGTCACTGGTGCCCCTCCCCGCCAGTCCTGCACGGAAGGCGCTCCTACGGGCGCCCTCGACTCGATGTCTGGCAGCATTCTACCACGTGACTCTGATGACGTCATCAGACCCGCTGAAAGACTAGCGGCGGCTTCCATGCCTGCTGCTCCACCTAGGGGTTGGACCGACCTGCGCAGGGCGTCCGGGCCGGCTTGGACGTCGGCAGGCAGTGGTCGACCGTGCACGTCAAACCGAGGCTGCTGAGTACCAGCTGACGAGTCCAATGGTGGTACGGGCCCTCGACTGTGGATGTCACCGATCGGTCCTAGGTGAGGATCGACGATCACCTTAGCGTCCACTGGTAGCGCCTGATGGCTCTGAGTTTGGTCGACGACGTGCAGCGGCACCGGTTCCATGATCATTCTACCGGACGCGTCGAACATGGGTCTACCAGCAGGGTCGAGCTTGGGTTGACTGGCACCTGGGCGATCGGTCGACGTGGAGTAACCCAAGTCATTCGTACCTCGCTCCGACAGCGGTCTACCGGCCTGGTCCGTCGGCTGGCGTGCACTCACTGCGGAGTCGGGTAGTAACGGTCGGCCAGCGGCGTCTGTGACCGGTCTCATACCAGCAACACTACCAGGGTGGTCCATCACGGCCGGTCGGCCAGTCTGATCCACCATAGGTCTCTGATCCACGGCCTGTAACGGTGGTGGTCGAGCGAGACTCGAATCCGCCGGATACACGGGTCGACTGGAGCTGTCGGTCGTCGGCCTGCTGTCAGTGGGCAGCTGTCTGCCGCTGTAGTCCATGATGGGGTTGCCGGCGAAGTCTAACAGCGGTCTGCCAGTTGAGTCCAATAGAGGCCGGCCTGCACTCGACTCTGTGGCGGCCGGCACCGGCTGAGGTCTAGTGGACTGGTAATGGTCTACCACAGGCCTGCCAGTGGCATCCAGTCCCCCTGCTCTATGATCCGGCAACGTTCCTCTACCACCAGCAACTGGTGTCTCAACGATTGGTCTACCGCTAGAATCAACAAGCATCGATCTACCGCTGGAGTCCAGCATTGGTCTGGCGGTCTGGTCCAGCAGTGGTTTGCCAGTGGCGTCGTACAGCGGCCGTCCACTGGCGTCTATTGCTTGCCGTGGAACACCCGTCTCGGCAAGCATTCTACCGTTCTGATCAACCATGTTTCTACCAGCGCCGGAAGAGTCGACCACAGAAGTCATCTGTCCGAGCGCACCGTTCGGAGTAGGTCTAGCACCAAATTCACCACCGCTCATCGTAACAGCCGCGGCGGAGTTGCTACCAGGTGGCAGCGTTGACCTCGTTGGGTCGTACCCCGCAGGGCCAACACCCATCGGCGAGGCCCCGGCGCCAGCAGGACCGTACATAGCGCCACCGCCAGTGTCCGGCGGCAGCGTCCGCGCTATGCCGGGACCGGACTCGGAGTAACGTTTGTCGGAGACCGAACTGCTGTCGGTTTTGATAGAAGAAGCGTCACTGCCCATGTCCATGTCCAGTGTGACCGGCTTGGCCATGCTGCCGTGGTACCACTGACCAGTCTTGACGAGGATTTCCTGCTTTTTCTTGCACAAAACGCACGTCCAGATTTGCTGAAACAAAAACACACCAACTCACACACACATACCACTGTCTGATTAGACGCGGTGAGTATTTTAGCGGCACATGAGTAAAAAATAAATCGTCATTCAGTGCCATAAACAGTTAAAACATTTAATTTAGGCCCCTATGTGTTAAAAAAAGTTTTTTAAAAACTTGGTAAGATCAGAGTTATTAAGCTATGGTTAGGATTAGGGTTACGTGATAAAAGTTTGTTCTGTCTTTAACAAAAGCAACGATGTTTCGAGATTCGACAATGTCGAAAAATTCCTTGAGCGTATCAACTCCAAGATATCCCTGACGTGCTCAGATTCTGCTCAGCGAAACTGAAACTGGCTTCATCCAGTACTCAGGGATATTTCACGGATCGGGATCACAAATTATAAGGTATTGCACTGCAACCGTCACAGAAAGTTGGTCTGATTGCCGCTGAGAGCACAGGCGTTAGACTACTTTGTTGACTTGGGCAGGTGTGGTTGACATAACACTGCCATTAGTACAACAACGATGCGTATATATAGCATCTTTACCTTCAAGCAGCAGTCATGTACGACTATGATGTGCAAAACAAGAGCTTTTTACAGCCAACAGTGGCGCAGCTAGTAAGCAAAGTACTCGTAAAACAGACAGACTGAATTCTAGACGACATTTCCCGGAATGCAAATATTATCCGAAATGGGAGTTAGACAGTAGACTTATGCCTAATAATTATCTCACAAAAAACCAACAGGTCAGTAATTTAAAATAGAATACACATTTCTTCTGCGGCGAAGTTAACGTGCAACGATTTTTGTGAGCTGGCTAGCCACGCTGTTATTTTCTTCCGCCAGAAATTTGTAATAGTTGACTAGCTATAAGCTAGTAGCTACGCCGCTGCTATCTAGAACTGTACTAAGCTACCGTGCAGAACTATTCATGTACAATGTTTTACGGACATCAATAGTAAGTAACATCATGCATCACGCTTGCAGCGTAAAGTCTACTAACAACATTCGATTCTAGTCTTGTCGTTTTAAATCGCTATGCCGTTCACAGCATGCATCTTTACGGACCTACACAAAAAATAAACGCCTCTCGCGCCGTTCTTGTAAACAATCTGGTTCCCATCCCGATTTTAAAGCTTTATTATCGATCGACCAACGCAGCGGAGTCCGCAAAAATGTGTCCAAATTATTGAAAGCCAATTCAGGAATTCGACAGAAAGTTTTTATTCCACGTTTTTTCACCGGCTGCCTGCTTTGATCCCTTAATATACCGCCACGGACTGGGCACTTTCACTACGGTAAATACCGAATAACAGACCGCTAATAACAACGCAGCGGCGCGAATGTGCGTGTAGCATATAAGTGAGTGCAGCAACTAATTACTTATTTTCTGCTCTGCTCAAATCGTGAGCGTACGACGACCCGACCGGCATGCGCTCGTGATTTCGTTCTAATCTATCAGTGCACAACTACATTCACTACTGCAGGCGTCTTGCAGCCACCGGCGGAGCCAAAATGGGACCCTCCTATCGGCTAGACTCTCCCTTTCATGGGTCTCCTTTTTAAAGTGTTGAAAAATATAGCTCTTCTTCAAGGAAACCCATCTCTGGGCTACGGAGCGTCACCTGCCACATGGGATCACAGTGTTACCTGCCACCCGACGCAGGTGAAAGCGCCCAACCTTAACTCTGCAGCTGAACAGGCAGATACTGCGTTTATCTACGCTACCTCGGACGGACAAAGGGCTGAGTTGACCTGGGTCGCTGGCTAGTCATATACAAAAATGGTTTACCATTTGTGAGTAAAAGAGAGAGAAAGGGGAGACCAAATCAACGCCTTGATCGCCAGAAGCAATTAAGCAACTTTTTGATCGAAAATAATGAATTCAGCCTACTACAAGACGGTAGCACCATCTTTATTTGGTCCAGAGACAGCGAAAAGAGACGCTACTTTGCAAGTACAACACAAAAAATGACCCCCATCGGCCCCTTGACAAATATGTTGGCCACCACGTGGCCTTTTTTTCACACACAAATGGACGGCGCCGCCAGTGCTCACGAGAAGCTGCATATGCACAAATAACACGATTTAAAAGTCCAATCAACAAAACGGTCGTCATGGCAGCACTACACAGTCACTAAACCAGCAATATGCGTGTAGGCTACGGCTTGGCAAAACGAAATATCACCAAAACAAACGAATTTTGAACAACAAGTAGCTAGGCTTAATTCTAACCCCAAAACGGTAGGCTTGTGGTGGGAACGAAAGCTAACTCATCGAAATGAAAATGTTTTCACTATGATTTCCCACTCAGACCACACTGGTACCCTGGGACTGCCTTCACGAATTATGAAGCTTGTTCATGAAATTCTTTTCAAGACCTCATTAGCTGTGAGAAAATGCAATGGATCGTTTTCTTCTTTTTATCTGTTTCCTTGTTTTTTCATGCACTAGTATTCGGATTGGTAAATAAATTCGTATCGTGCGGCTGGCCGATTGCAAGTTTTCGCGCATAGTATGTTATGTTACAATTTTCCCGATATTTCATCAGCCTATTTCGTTTCGACGAGTCGTACCCTGATACAAGCACTACGTACACTACATACGCAGACTACATACGCAGGCAACTATGTGAATATTAACGGACTGCCTACGACTTACAATTGAACAAGCGTCCTTTGCGGAATGCTAGAACAATAATCAACAGCAACAGTTAGCATGAGCGTCAACAAAAAAGAAATCGAATTCTACGGTAACATGTGGACGTAACCTGTTATTTGCAGGCTTAATGATATCCACGCCGATGTACTGGGTCGTCACTAGTTTTTGAACTTAATATCATTCTACGAAGACTACGATACTGATCTTGGTTACGGTCGTAACAAAAAAGTCTTGCTTACGTTGCCCGTTGCCGATGCATACTCAATATATGGAGGCACGAATATGACAAAATGTTGCCGGTCAGTTGATGGTGGGGAGTTGTAGCGCAAGAAAACAGGAGGGGAAGGGAAAGTTTGTTTTTAGGAGAGGGGGAGGGCGTTGTTCGACACAATAAGGGGCCCAGTCTCCGCATCATGGCAGCTATGACTCACCATTACTCACCGCGACACACCTGTATTGCGTGTGTGTGTGTCGTCTATATAGGCCATCATCATCACACCTGCGCTGACAATGGTCCAAATATTATTATTGGTCTAATCCGACAGCTGCTGCTGCGACGTAAAAAAGGTTCTGACACTCCGTACACGTAACGTAGCGTATCATAAAACGATAATGGGCAATAAACACTTACGACGCAACTCAACTTGACTCAACTGTCGTGAACGTGTGCGACAATGCAATGACGTCACTAGCATTGTGACGTCACGCTGCTGCGCACAGACCACGCGTTGTTTGCTGGCCTGGCTGAGCAGTTAACTTGAGTTGAGTTTAGTCGCGTCGGCGTCGTAAGCGTGAATCGATCATAACGTGTAGCGTGTAACACGCATCACGTACATCACGAATAACTAACGACGTTTCGACTATACGTCAATGACACCGAGTCTGACGTTGCACCGACGTGCATTTTCGGTCTTTAAGATTGCAGCGACTCAAGACGTTTTCTGTTCCGTCAGTCATACTCGGACCCACTCAGCTGACATTCATCCTATCGTGGTCCATAGAAACGATGCTTATTACTTAGGCCATGCAAAACCCCTCTATGATGATGACGACGACCAAGATAAACGAAATCTGACTCTGAAAGGAAAATAAACCATCACTTTTCGTTGCAAAAATGATGTCAACTATTATACGGACAATTTTTTCAAAGTGGTCAAATTCAGCGTGGCCCACACAAGCAGTTAGTTTTTTTCTGATTCCTGCATGATTCCCACAGTGTTTTCACTTTGTGGAGCATCGGGCGGGTCTTCTCCGCACAGCAACTTCTCAGAATGTGTCCGGTTATTGCTGTAATGTTGTCTCAAACTGCGGGATCAAAACTGGCGCGCACAAAACAAACAGCGACACAACGGCGTCTGTTTGCAGCAGCAGCAGCAGCAGTAGTTCAGTCTTGGCGTTGGTCGTCATGTTGATTCTCCCGAGCCTAATACGGCTGCTGGGAGTCACAGAGCATGCAGTGCCGCCAAACGTGACGCCTCAACTCCACTACTGGGATTTGTTCTAGGGACAACAAGTCGTGCAACAAGCTACACAACGTCGTGACACGTCAAAATGCTGTGAATTTGCTGTTTTTACGCAGCTTGTTCTACAACTTAACTGATGATACAGATATACAGCGAGAAGTTCATAATCTCTTTATTAGAACTAACATACTTCGACGTCGATTTTACAAATGTTCTATGGCTGTGAAATGTGTTTTGTTTTAAACTTATTGCATATGTTTATATGATGCGGCTCTATGGAGTATGTATAATAAAGGTTCACTGCGTAAGCTGTCATCGTGTTACAATAAGTGTGTAAAACTATTTTTTGGGTTTAAGCGTATTGACAGTCTTACAAGAGTATTGGTGGAAACAGGCATGCCGAGTTTTAATACCTTAATGCATAATAGTCACATAATTTTTTTAAAATGTTGGAACACCTGCAGTTTACGTAATAATATAGTTAGTCATCTGGCTGCTCTTAACTGTTTTTGATGTTTGCAGTTGCAACTGCTAATAGTACTGTTTTTATTGAGTTTTACCTGTATTTGCATGATTTGTGTGTTTTTTTTGTGTGTTTTGTTGTATGTTTTTTATGTGTTTTATGTGTATATGGGCCAAGTGCCTGAAATAAAACTGATGATGATGATGATTAGTTTATTTGCACATCGATCTCAATTTAGCAATTTATTCGAAGACAACAGGGACCGATTATAGTTCCGAAATTTCTCTGCAAACAGTACAGTAGTTCTATTATAGCTTATAGAAGCGATTTGTAAAATTTCTTTGCTGATAGTCAAAGACTTGTTAGAAAGCTTAGCCGAATAGAAAAAGAGTATGTAGCCGACATCAATAAGCTACGCCTACGGCGACACGACAAAGACAACGCATTTAGTGATTGCAACTCGGAGTTCATTCAGGGCACCTTCATTATGCTCAGTGCTTTCTTGAATGGTAATGCCACGAGCTTGCTACTACTGGTCGCATCTGAAGGTCATTTTCCGTACACTGTCACTCTTTGACTTACATAATAAATATAGGTAGGGATCTGCATATCCTAAGCGGAGTATGCCAATGGGTCTATCTGGCAAATCAACATGTTTGTAGATTAATGACTGAAGAGCGTCTCTCGTCTATTGTAGATTAAAGCTGTGCGGCTATAGGAAAATCCGGAGAACTTTGCGTAGGCATGAAAGAAGGTAAGCTCTGTACGGTGACGGCTACCTTTCGATCCTCGGGGTTTTCGTGGGTGGCGGCTTAATGGCAGATGCAGTTTTGGCGTCTACTTTGTGAACTAGTCTTATTTTTTAACTGTAGTTCGCATCTGTTTATTCCGATGACGTAACGAATTTGATTTGGGTTAAAAAGTCGGCTTCGTTTGTTATAGAATTTGACACAAGTTGTAAGTATGCGTTCAAGTGCAACGACGGAGGCTACAGTGTACTTTGACAGGCATTTAATAAAATCACGCGATGTCGCGAGTCATGCGAATAAAATTTATACTCGACGTATCGTTAACAGATTTATACAATCAACGTTTGCAATGCAGCACCCGTCGTCGCTGCTGTTGGACCGGTGGCGAGTGTGCGCAGCTTAATTGTTGCAATACTATCTGTCGGACGCAGGCTCTGGGCGTATAGTCGCCGCCGCAGTCTCAGCAAACAGCTAATTATCGCCGTGTTGTCGCATAACAAGATTCAATAATGATAGCTAAGTATCGCGTTCCGAGCGACATCACTGCTGTCGCTGTTCCTGCTGCTGCTGCTGACGCTGCCGGTGTTGGTGTTGTAGATAAAGATGAGGATGCGACGGAAGTGGATGCTAATCAAGCTGCTCGTCGCAATGTCAGTGCTCATGTCCACAGCTCGGTCGCACACAATGCACGTTGAACCGAGGTCAGTGCAAATGATCTGTTGTAGTCAGTCAACAACATGGTAATAACATAACATTGCCAGCTGTAAAAAACTTTACTTGTGTACAGACATTTGTTATGTTCTGTTCGATGTTTTTTTAGTATCTGTGTGTGTCTGACTGGAGTAAACCAGTGGTCACCCACGTAGATCTAAAAAGTGCCGCAGTCATGTGGATTAACAGTTTACGTTGTTAATGAGATATTTATTATATATTTTACTGGTTAAAAGTAGACTGATATTCAATCAATTTGTCTGTAAATAACGAGTGTTGCGTTATACTTCTTGAATTGCTATAAAACGACGACTGAATCTAGCGCCTTTGAGTTTAAGGGGCACATAAATTACATTCAATTACTAATTGACATCAATACCATTGACTTAGCTTAGTAGATCTAAATGCAGTGTAACGAGCGGCTATGAAATAGGATAACGCTGCGTCATGAAGCGAAACGTTTAAATATCTTCAGCAGCATTTACTAATAAAAAGCCCAGCTCTCGCCAAGATAGCCGACCGAACTGGCCGTCAGTGACCTTTAAGGTCATTCAAGGTCAATGATTTTCAGGTCACTTGAAAACCAATATAAGACTTCCTATTAGTGATCAATAGCAACCTAGGCTTTATCTCGCACTGTTTAAGCACAATGGCACGTACCGACCTTCAAGGTCATCTAAGGTCAATTATTTCCATCTCGTTTGACAGGGCGTATGCCACTTTTTATTAATGTTTAATAGTAACCTTGATTGTATCTTTCACCGTCTCCGAGATATGGCCATTTTTCATTGAATTTCCTACCCCCTTCATTTAACCCTAATTTGAAAATGTTCCCTTTGCACTACATGGCTGAAATTTTGCACACCCAAGTTAAACACACATGGCTAATTATTCGTGTAAAAATTTTCGTCTTACGACCTACCGTTAGCCAGGGTACATTCTTTACGGACAGACAACGGACAGACGGACAAACGACAATCATGCCAATAGTTCGACTGTTACTTAAGTACGGTCGGCTCAAATTTTGAGAACAGTTTCTGCTAACCGGCATGGAAACGTTGACCTAACAGTCTACGCAACAACTGGCTGAAGCAAATCTGTCTGTCGCTTCTTCGAGCTATGCCCATGCTGGCTACGCGATGATAATAAGGATGAGAATTGCACTGAAAGAAGTTTAACCAAAGCTTTATTATGCATTGAGCGTTAAAACTCATCTATGGGTTTACTCGATTAACAAACTTCGTTTTCATTTCTATTCGCTTCATGAAGTTGGTGTCCGATTTTACCCAAACGGCTTAAAATCGTACTAAAGTTGTCGTATTCGCGCTACTGAGAGTCGAAATAAAACCGCATAAAATGCATTCTGCCACTAACTGTTGCCTCCTAATCCGACATAATGTAACGTGGTTTAACAAGAAAACCTAGCTGTCGCTAAGAAAAACGCGCTACAACTTGTACAGTTCCTGTTACAGTACTAACTTTCAAAGTCATCTAAGGTCAATGATTTTTTTATATCATCTGAAAAAACGTACCACGATATGCTATTTTCTTTTAGTGAATCATAGTAATCGTGTCCCTATTTTTTACCGTTTCCATAATATGACCAGTTTTCCGTTAAAACGCACATTTGTCCTACCCTTTTAATGAACCCCAAATTTGAAAAAAGTTTCTTGCACTGCATTTGCAAAATTTTAAAAGCAGAAAGCTTCGACAAAAGGCTAATTATTTTTGCAAAAATTTTTTCCTTAAGACATTTTTCCCGTTAGTCATAGTACATTCGTGACATACAGACAGACGGACAGACTAGGCGCGAAAACGGGTAAACAATAGACGTTTACAGCACATCTGTAGCGCGTCAAAAAGGATGGACTTGAACCAAGCTAAATTCTTTCGTTTTAATGTGATACGATACGACACACCATATTATTAAAAAATTTATCTATTTTGGCGTAATTTGTCTATCCTCGTAATGCAACGTTCTGGTCGTCATTGCTGGCATTGTCTGTTGATGCGTTCTTCCAAAAGATTTGTGTCATCAAATTATTTTAACTCTCGCTTTTGTACTGCAAAATAGAAACTTATTTACGGCCTAATTTTTTGCAATACAGCTACAGGATCGGTTCTTGGTTAGGGTATTAGCACATGTGCGCCAAACTAAAGTAAAACAATTTTAAAGGGACAGCAGACGCTCGTCGTAATGATGTTTTATCGAAACAGTCCGCATGCACATAAGCGATATCTCACTTACTCCGACGTATAGACTTAGGTCGTCCCGTTCCCTCTGGAACACTGGGCGACGAGGGTTCTCTACTCCTTGCAATCGTCAGTGGCAGTAACCGATCTTGCTTTCTGCCAGCTGACATCCATCGTTTGCAGGTCAACTCGTAACGTGTCCTGCCACGTCTTCTTAGACCTGACTCTTCTTCAACACCGTCTGGGATTCGCTGTATTCTTGCCTGGCTAATCTAGCTGGCGGTAAACCGTGATTAACAAATTATCGTCATTTTCTGTCCACTGTGTCGAACGATTTAAAAAAAAATTTAGTCGTTTTCCACATGTTATTTTATTTTATCGCAATATGCCCTGCAGCACTCTTACGTGGTTTTGCAGTCTGCGTTAGGATCAAGTCTTACTTCTTATGTAAATTCCACATAGCCTAAGATTTTTAGATTTCAAGATGGTGTTAAAATTCTCCAGAACACAGGGGATGATATCACCAAATTATTTGTTGTAACTTGATTTTAGACGGAACTCAGTTATTTTGCGGCTTTATGCTAAAATGCTGTTAGCGACGCACGTAGGCCTATCTTTGAGCGCAAGTATGTATCTGCGACGACAACGCTTTGCCATGTTCTTTAATCATTTGTTCCGCGATTTGCACTTGGTTATAGATTTTAAGTATAAACAAAAAAACCAGCTGTCGCTATGGTGGGCAGACCGTACCGCATACGTCCGAAGGCCAGTATCCGAGTTTCGGCCGCGAAAAAAGCGACAGTAACTGCCTATAGGAACATGTCATCGCCTTATCCAACGGTGCCGTCGCCTTTTCCATACGACGTACCGTCTAGCCACAGTAGTGCGTAATGACTCTTCAAAGTCATCCATGGGCGATGATTTTCATCTCATCTAAAAAGGCTTATGAGACTTTCTATTAGTAAGTTTTAACAACCTGGGCCATTATCTTTTACTGTTTCCCACATACGGCCAGTTTTCAGTTGCAAAATTTACGTACCTCCATTCGGCCCAAATTTAAAAATGTTTTCCTTGCACTGCATCGCCCAAATTTTGCAAGCAAGGAGCCTTGACACAGGGTTAATTATTCGCGTAAAAGTTTTTCTTTAAAACCTACCCCGTTAGCCACAGTGCATCAGTTACGTACAGACAGACAGACGACAGACAGACGACAACTCGTCCCAAAGGGCCAGACCTTTATGCTCACAGCTTAACGGTCGGCCCAAAAACGTAAATCTAATTTTTACAACAGTCATCGGTATAACGAGTTTCTAGAGTGAAATTTTGTTCTCAGTTTTATGCTAGTCGTTTTTCTTCGCATTCTTCCGGCTGTTTGCTATTGACTTTCCCGGACTGAGGTCGGACGGACATAATTACGGCGAGGTATGCCTGCGTTCGTTGTGTTGTAACGTTTCTACGGCTGGCTAGGGGGTTGGTTGGAAATTTACTTGTAGGCCTACACGAGAGTCTCTTAACCGTACGGCAGATAACAGTTGAACTCAAGTCGAAGAGGATGCAGTATAACGTGCCGCAGGTGGTACGGTTAAATGTTCCAATTACACACAGGATCGATACATATCCACAGTCCGGCAATGTTGAGGATGCTATCGTCGGTCAGTGGGGCGCCGTGCTATAAGGCCAGAGTAAGAGATAGATGCTGATCTTGGTGATAGCAATGAGGATGATGTCACTGCCGGTTGTATTCGTATATTTGTTGCACCACCGTGGCTCATTTTGCTCTCAGGCTAGACTGTAGTCAGCATACTCGTAACAGCTAAACGGCAAACCGCCATGCTAGCTAGTTCGCAGTAGCGTCAAAGGCGCGTACAAAGCGACGTAACTGAACTGACACGGTTTAGTTTTTGACGAACTGACGATGAGCAAGCAGGACGAACCCTGTGGTCAGTGGTCAGTGGTTGACGCGTACGTGCGCGTAGTCACGTAGTCACCGACGCCGTTAGACAATGCCTACTGTAATGCATTACTGCTTGCCCATTGATTAATGTCCTCTATACGCGCTTTAACGCATCGTGAGGCTGGACGACGAATTTTATGAAGTTGCCGTTTACAACATTATCTGTGTATTTTTCTGCATGCTCTAGTGTTAATTAAACATGGTTTATCGTTCGCATACTTTATTCTTTCGTTCGGTTTGGATACCGGTACATCTGTATAGTCTGATGATCGCGTTGATTGAGTCATCGGTTGAGTGACCAGCGTTTATGTTCTCCAAAATTTCACTTTAACTACCGGTTAGCTGCCATAGCGTCGCAGCCAAAAAGTGCTATTTCGTCATGGGCCCAACGTAACGCAATCAAATCGTCCGCTTGTTCCAAGCTCCGATCTCTGACATTCGTTCTATACGCCAGCCACAACCAAGACAGTTCATTTCCTGTCTTGCACGTTTCCGTTCCTTTCGTCTTTATAGCCTGTAATCAAATTTCGAGGCATTAAGCCAAATACAAATCGCGAATACTTCGCTGTTGCACACTCGTGCAACATTTATGTGCCGATTAAGCAACAGGTTATGCTAACTAAATAAGACAGCTATAAGGTTTGCATGCTAATGTTATACCTGTTCAGTGTTCACTGCTGCGATAACTTTAACGGAAGAAAAAACTTGAAAAAACACTCTATTCAAAGTGTTAGACCAGTTAATTAGCATTGTAATCATCATCATACATGGCCTAAATAACGAATTATTTGCTAGGGCTATAGGGCTACGTTAGCATGTATTGTGAGACATATGGGTCGCGCGTATAGATGGTGGAATACAAAATGTTTTCAGAAATTACCCGAAAACTCGGAGCGACGATACAGCTGTGACGTTAAATGGCATTTCATTTTACATTTTAGCAGCTCAAAGTAAAAATTATGCTGTATTTTGGTTGTTTCGAAAAATTAACAAAGACGACGTTTGCGAAACGTCGTCAGCAGTTAAAACAGTGAGAGTAAATTAATCAGAACCAGCTGTTGTAAACGGCTCCACAATAACGGAAGCAGTGGTGTTTTCGCTATCTTAAAAATGCTTCTTCAGAGAACAGTCTTTTTACCTTTAAGTTATCTATTTATTAGATGTTTTTGAGCAAAAAAAACAGTATGCGGATAGAATAGCGCATCCATAAACTGACCTTAGCAACACACGCGGAAACTTTATTTTCGAGCTCAGAGGCTGCAGAAAGAACGCAAAATCTTGCGTGTCATCCGCATAAAGGTGAGAATGCGGGTGGAACTGCTCTACTAGTCTCAGCAAATCTGGATGCACCTTTAGCAGCTATTTTTATTTTCTTGTCAACGCAGACCGCAGCAGTGTATAGGTCTATGCATTTTGTCACCGAGGTGCACAGCTCTGCAGACCTAAATCTACATGAAGACAATTTGAGTCATCTCCACGAGGATGGTAGTCTTGAAAATAGCTCGCACCGAAAACTAGCGGAGGCTTTGTGTAGAAATGGCGTTATTTTTCGAGCTTTGTATTACAGAAGGCGCTGTCTATATAGGCCTCTAGCCGTTTCGTAGATTTCTGTATTCGTGTCTCTTGTGACTACATCGTTGCTAGTGATGATTCGATATCAGGATTTCAATTTCGATACGATATCGGTACGATATTTTGAAAATATCATTCGAAGACGTATTCGTTCGCAACATCGTATTAGCGACGCTGATTCCGAATCATCACTAATCGTTGCAGTAGGCCTAGTACAGTAACTGGCAATGAATGGACCGCTTGCACTAGCGACTGAAAAACTCCTTAGTCAATAAAACAACGCGTAAATAGGGTGTATTGTCGTACAGGGGCTATGGTGGCAAAAACGTTTTTATTCTATGTCCATACTTGTCCGCTTGTCTCTCAGCACAGTGTCTGAAGTGTTATGATCGTCCATAATCTCACCTCAGTCAAGCGTGACGGTTGAAACGCGTCTGGCGTCTATTTGTCACACGCATGTTTCAGGCAGAATACCGCCGATAATCTTCATGAAAAAGCACGTGTTATCACGATCAATTAAGTGCATTATGCCTCGCTACACTTGCATAATACTTTTTGGACTGTGATAAAGCGTTAAGTACGACACGGCTCGATAGTTGAGAAGTTCTTGTAATGTTGTGATGCATACTCCGACGTAAGTGACCTTGTGGCTTTTTTCTAATTAAACACATGCAATAAAGTTGGAGTACGACGTTTCCTGTATTTGCTATGCCCAACAAACTTGAGCTTTAATTTACAAACGCATCAATTCTGATTATACCCTGTAAGCTTATGAACGTTAAAACTTCTGATCGTGCAGCTAAGAGTACGATATAAATCTCATCAGATGTAGGAAATGTCTGGCTTATTTATTTGTCGTTTATGTTTGTGTATGTGACGTCGACGATTTTTACTGTACTGTTGATGGAGCGCCCCCTAAAGCGAAGCTACGTAACTCACGCATAAACTTCCGCAAGTGCGTTCTTCATGCAATCTAATGATAGTGCAGAGAATAGGTCCTATAGTCGGGCAAGTTGCAGCAGCAGCAGATCGCGTTTATCAGTATTCATGCATGGCGACGGATGTTTTCGCTTTCTGTTGATTGCACAAGAACAAGAGCACACAATGAAACATTAATTTGTAAAACAACGCATTTAAACGAAAGGGATTTCTTAATAAGAATGTTGTACAAAGACAGCTATTAGCAAATGGACACAAATTAACGGTACTTGATTTGTTTAAATGTTAGTGTTTTTAACCATGTATCCACGCACTTGTTCAGTATGTGTAGCTGAAGTTTTTAAATTAAGTTTTGTTAAGTCGTTTTTACTTTTTAGTTTTCGAAAAACTATGAGACATTTCTTCATTTGCATACTCTAAATGTATTATGTATCTTGTGTTTGCTTTGTAGAAGTTGCGTCTGTCATCTTTATATTAAACGAATATATGATGATGATGCAGAATTATGAAAATTTTGGCTAATACAGGGCTTCGTGTTCAACATGTAAAATAGAAAAAAACTGGCTTACTTGCTTGTTTTGGTTATCATCATGTTTATACTGTCCATACTGAAGGCCTATGCAGGTCCAAAAGTAATAGCAAGTGGTCCACTTAGCAGTCGTTAAAAATGTGGTAAGCACTTTGTGTTTGTGCTTCAAACGAGACCTACATTTGCTTTTTTTCGTATGCCCGACCCTCTTGTTCTTCTTTAGTTTTTGCCTCGCTGACTATACCGTCGTTTAATGCGCATAATGCAAGCGCGACGTATAAAATGGGACAATATACTGGATTCGTTATTGGCGTAAAGATGGGCTCAGCCGGAGTACTGCTTTTGCCGGATATCTTATGCTGCAATATTGAATATAAGTAGTTGAGCATCTTACTTAAAATCGTTAAGACACGGTGTAAATGTCTATCTGAGTGCATAGAAGTTAGATGGCCGGAAAACAAAATTAATATTGACAGGCGCGTTTTCAGTGGCGTAGACAAAGAGAAGGGGGCAGCCCCCAATTTCTAGACAAGACATAAGCTCACGTTTAAACTGTACTAAATTTGGTCAGTTTATTATATATAAAAAAAATAATTTAAATGTTGCCACTAGGTCTCGTATTTTAAAGATACAATACACTAAATTCGATTTCGGCTAGTGCTCTGTCCCAGACTTCGCTGGGAGGGAGTCACATTGCTCCCAAGGTCCCGTAGCTAGATTTTGTCGGTCATAGTTTTGACGATGAGGGAGAGAAAGTAAACAGGGGATAAATGGGGAAAAAAGATAAGGTAGAAAAGGGGAGAAATGTAAAAAAGGGAAAGGAGAAAAAGCCCCTTATTTACATTTCTGATAACGCTGCTGTGCGTTTTACCGTTTACGTATCTCCGCAGACGTTCTTGAAAAGTTGTTGCGCACAGTAATCAGCTTTTTGAGTTTTAGGTTTGTCGCGTACAATTTAGCTTAAGTTCTGTTTTAGTGGTCCATAGTATAGACGCCGCTTACGAGTAAACCATGTACATAGGACTGTCGTTATGTCGCCGTGAAAAGACTTAATATGGTGATTACAAAACCGTCTCCTCTAGAAGTGCTGATATTGGATGATTTCAAACACAAATTAATACTCAACGTCGCTTGCGCTGTTTCTCTGCAACGGTTCAGCTTTACTTTTATCGAGGCACTTCAATATCTAGCTTTGATTTCAAACATTGCGTTACTGTTATTTTTTTCTTTTACCTTTATTTTTTGTCTATTTGCAAGTAGTATACCGTGTAAAAAGGTTACATAATTACGCAGCCTGAAACGAATATCTTCGTCTTGTGCAACAAAAAACGCCAAAAAGCCAAAAAGTAATTGTCAAGTTAATTACAGGTTTTATAAAGCTCAAAAACTGCGCTTCAACTGATAAAAGTGAGATCAAACTGTTTTAGAACTTGTTTGTAGCGCGACTAGCGCCGTGTTGAAATTGCTCGGAGTGCCGTCTATCGTGTCTGCCATTGAGGCCGTATATTATCTCGTTTGTGTTTCAATGACAGTGCGGTGTCTAGGGTGCCATTTCGCTGAGTCGCCGCCAATGCCGCCGTGCCGGAAATGGATTCAGCCGGTTCGTAAAAATGTGATTTAGAATACGCGGAGCCCTGCTGGCGGCGTGCAAGTCGTGAAAACCCGCAGCGCGCATGGGAGTGTCAATCGTTTGTGGATTTTTAGTACTTTGAGCGAGAGGATTCGTCCAGGAAATAATGCCGCTGAAAAGAGAAAAGCGTGAAAGAAAGGTCGATAAACTATCGTCGTTGTAGGCCTATGATCAGGCGTCCGAGAGCAGCGGTGCTGACGTAGTAGTTCCGGTGGCGCTGCGTGATAACCTTCATCAATTAGTGCATGTTGGCGTCTCCACGATGTGGCGCTGGGTGCGCTGCGGTCCAACAGTTTATGACGTGCAGACTCGCTCCTTGCAGACGAATTTATGCGTGTCGCCGTCGCCAAGCTGCGCGCTGTCGGTCGCCTTGTGCGAAGCCTAAACTCCGCTTCGTCGATCTGTTTTGGAGTGAACACGTGAAAGAAACGCCGACATTATGATGAAGTTTATTCGCCATGACAGGCAGTAAAAACAAACAAAAAAGCCATGCAAGACAATGTAACAATAGACAAATTATGATCGGCCGACACAAGAAATTCGACGCATTATTTTTCTTTACTTTATTTCATTTTTTATTTTGTTTTTATTTTTTTATTTCGACTTATGCAAGTCCGAGGCGTCGCTGGGGGATTGAGTAAGTTTTCCGCAAAACAATAATTTCTAAAACAACGCATCTAAACAAAAGAGATTTCTTAATAAGAATGTTGTACAAATACAGCTATTAGCAAACTGACACAAATGAACGATATTTGATTTGTTTGAATGTTAGTGTTTTTAACCATGTATTCAATACAATACAATACAATACAATAGCCTACTTAACGTAACATGCGATGCATTTTATCAGCTTAGATTACTAACCAGTGGCTTGTAGTTTTTGTATTTCATTAGCGAAGTGGAATTCGCTGTCATTGTATTTACAGTATTTAGCGTTCTTGGAATGTCGTCGACATCAGTAATATTTTACTGCAAACCAACAGCTTTAGTTCGAATTCAATTTAGTTCATACCTTGTTATTTCAGTTTAAGTTTTACTTCAAGTTCAGAAAACAGTTTTACTTCAACTACAAGTTCTAGTTTTTAACTAATTTTACTTCTACTTCCAGTTCGACTTCAAGTTCAACTTTAGTTTATCTTTTTTGACAATAATGTTTAATCTTTAAATCAGTTTTTTTTTTCATTTTTGACACTGCAAATGGTGCAGCATACACACAAACAGAACACACAGAAAACTAAGTAAACAGACACCAATCACCAAGTCCAGTTAAGGGTTATAATGCAAACATAAAAAGTAGCCTATTGGTTACAGTGTACAGACGCATAAGCTGTTGCAAAACGGCTCACAAATGTCATTCAGAAATTTAACTTCGGGCTACAATTCTAGGAGCATACTCCAACTTTCAGTTCAGTTCACAGATTCTAATTTTAGTTTCAGTTTAGTTTAAGTTCTTAAATTTTCTTTTTAGTTCAACTTCGAGTTAATGAAAATATCACTCACTGGTCGACACGATTGTGTCACTTTAATAGGCCTTTAGTCAGTGTCAGTGGTTAAAGTGGCAGCGTGTTGCAGGGGGCTTGAGATACCCTATCTCCTCACTTCAACCGTTGTAGTAGACTATATACGTGTGCCAGATTTTGTGAGCAACCCAGCAATTGTGGTCCAAACATTTGTTAAGGAATATTTTTTGTGTGTTGTAGTTGCAAATCAAGTTTACTTGCTGTTTGCGAAACTCAAATATAAGCCTGGGAAAAAATCCGGGTACGAGATGGAAATGGCAACTAGATAAACCTTTGGCTTTTGTGTGCAAAGTGTGTTCGTTGCTTACGTTCATGTTGTTACTGCGGTTGCGTAATCGGAGAATGTCCGGAGAGGCGTAGGAAGCGTTGGGCAATGATAAAATTACCGGCGGCGTCGGGCGCCAAGTAGTGCCTATCTGCTTACAAACGAACCTGTCACCGATGCGAGGCGTGCCTGCAGCCTGTTCACTAGCCTTGCACCTGCTAAATGATGCGGCTACTGCTGCTGGAAAATCGCGAAAGAAAAACAACGGACATAAAACTGCGATTGACACTCGGCGTATTTGCGTGTGCGACTGTATCAATTCCGAGATACAACAAGTAATTTGAGCAAAGCTCACGTGTCGCACGACAGCATCTGTTCTACCACCATGGGCAATCAGTGTACAGCGTGCAATGATTGTCTTGAAGGAGTGCCCAAATTTGAGGCCTTCGTACGGAAAACAACAGATTGTTTTGGTCTGTCTCTTGCCATTTCGACACAGTTCACTCTTAAAATGTGTGACGCAGCTCGAAATTGCGAAAAAAACACTAAAGTTTATTTTCGGGGCTCAAGATCGTTTAAAGTCATCGATATTGATACCCCAAAAAGCTTGTCACCAGTGCTTGTTACTTTAAGCAACATGTCTGTTGTGCCTATCTAGGGATGTTAAGTTCTCAAGACTAACGTGGTCTCGAGACCAAATTTAATGGTCTCGTTCTTGTTCTTGGTCTCATTCTCGTTCTCATCACAACTGTTCTCGTTCTCATAGATTTTGGTCTCATGGTCTCGAAATTCGACTGTGCAAAATACTTATTATTGCTCGCAATGGTAACTTAATAATTCTGGACACAAGTGTCAAAGTGAC
>Ga0209367_1003796_pt1 | contig 20668 bp, 5 predicted proteins | sample WorMetLIZISLAND2_FD_187412 | JGI IMG/M metagenome (GOLD analysis project Ga0209367, IMG submission 187412) | Marine gutless worms symbiont microbial communities from Max Planck institute for Marine Microbiology, Germany - Olavius geniculatus... ...
CGTCACGGTGCGTGCTGTGCCTTTCATGTCGCCGTGCTCTACGCGCCCTGCGCGCACTCCTTAGCACGACCGCCCGTTCGTTCAGAATAGTGGGTAAACTACGAGGAAATCTATTTATAGCCGACCAATCGCGTGCCGCCTAGCACGCTCCCTCGCACTTTACCCTCCTCGCACCTCGCGCCTCGCATTTTACCCTGACCCTTTTCCGCCATATTGCCGCTTCGCTATAGGTACGCACAAATATACTTCGGCAGGCACACAGAATTGGACAGAACAAAAAATATACCTAGCCTCTTCAGGAACATTTCTTATAAACAATGATGTGGGGATAACTCTCGATGATCGAGACATATTCAGTGTATAAATTCGGCAAAATCAACTCCAACAACCACAACAGCAGCACTTTTCCTCGACCACTAGAATAACTTTATACTTTTTGTAATCTTCTCAGGATTAAGTAAGTAGAGACCAAAGGCTAGCCCCAGTCGATGGTACAACTACAAAATAAAGGTGGGTCATCGTGATTCGTGGCTGGCTGTGAGCTTGTAAGTCTAATTACCTCCAGTAGATTTATTTCGTCGTCATTGTCATGAGCCTGGTTGGTAACTTCATACATCAATCACGGTGACATGTGTGATTATTTTTTTTACTTTTTTACTTACTTAAACAGACTGGCTGACTTGTGATGTCGTAGTTATGACGTCATGCTAAAGAATCGGATGAACACTTTCAGTTTCGTTTTTAAAATGTTTTTGTTGCGAGTAAAAATGTCGAATAAAATTCAGACTTATACGCCTAAACTATAAGTTGCTATTTTAAAAGTCGATCGTCGGCTTCCATAGGGAATGCGCGCATACGGTATCCAGCCAGTGAATTACTGAGTACTTACTATTAGTTATGTGGATAAAAACAGAAGTCTGGATGCAGATTGCAGAAGCCAGAGGTCGACCTTGACTGAAATTGACAGGCTACTTAACTAGCTGGTAGGCTAGATTCCCGTCAGAGACGTAACTGGGTCAGGTTACCACTGCAGGACACTGGCTACTCGCAGCAGATCAATATCGATATTGAGCTTTGGCTGCAGTGGAAGCGGCCGGTGCGCAGGTGAATCTCAGATTGCTAATAAGTCTGTCTAGACGGACGTAGAGATACTGCGTCGTTCTCGGCAAGCAAACTCGGTGATATTTAGCTGTTTCTGGGAGCATTTCGATGACCAGCAGGTGGTTAAGTCTGATTAAATTTGTGACATGCCGATTGACATCGTAGTATATAGCAAATACTCACTATGCTTCTAATCTGATTATAGTGTTTAGACATGTTACGCTTTCTCTGCTGCTGTAGAAGCATATAATTATAAGGATGGACTGCCAGTTGTGGTGAAGTATAGCTGATTGTTATCTTGCTCAGTTGATTTGTGTTGTTTGCAGCTGTGAAGAATTGCTGCTGGTGTTCAAGCAGTGAGTGATGACTATACCAGAAGGATTTAAACTTGAACCTGTTAAGGCTGGTTCACATCCAGCGCCTGACGTGCCAGCCCAGCAGAAGTCTGACCTTTATGATGATGCTGAGAGGCATTTCAAGAGCACTGACGAACATGCCATTGATGTAAGTCTGAGTCAAGAAATCATGATGTAAAAATGTTTTTATGCATTCAAGGGTCATTGCACACAGATGGTTATGTATACGATCATGATGCAGGCTGTTGAAATATTGATTGTTCTGGCATACCTGAGTTAACTGCCTGTTACTACTGTTTTGTTAGTTATACATGGTGTGCATCTAGTGTTGCATATGCATTATGCAAATGATCAGACAACTGTGCAACTTCACAGCAGAAACGTTTCAGTTAAAGTGTCCCAAAAAGCCACCCTGACTGCTGAAATTGCAGGAAACTCTGTAGGTTCTACCCGTGGGTGATACTGGGCCTGAGCTCATAATGGCCCCAAATCCAATACCTGGTGGGGGTGGGGACAGGGCTAGAAAAACCCTAGGTTTTTAAAAGAATTATTTGAGGTTTTAGGATTTTTAGGTTTTTAATTTTTGTAGGTTTTTTGTTAGTTTTTTTGGCTTAGTGTCCAAAGAACACCATACACGAAATTACGACTTAGGAAAAACTCCATGTCCATCGCATAATCACATTATAATATGAATTATAGCAAGGTGAAATAGTCAAAGATCATGACAAAATATGAAATAAAACAAGATATGTAATAAATTGCACAACAAACAGAAAAAACTTTTAAAAACCTTAAATTGTTTTTTTTCGGACCAATTTTCCATTTCTGGGTGGGGATGAGCTCACTGCTGAGTGACTGCTTGATTCCAAGAACTCCTTTCCTTTGGACATTGATTTTCAGCCTTCTGGGCAAATTGGGCTATGTCCCTCCCTCAAAAATTTCTATATCTGCCACTTCAGTTTAGGCTATGCAACAAACAACAGTGCTGTAGTAAATTTACATGTTTTTATTGTTTATATAGTGCATATTCTATTTAATTGCTTGTATACCTGGTAGCCTACTATGTTTTGTTTCAGGAGGCCAAGGTCAGCTATGGTAGTTTTCGTGAGCTGATGTGGAATTTAGTTTTCAAGGTTGAATTGGATGAACTGCAGAAGGCAAGGTGGGCTGATCATGTGACATTTGGTAATCTATATATTTAAAAGAGGGATGTGTCAGTTTGGACTGCGATTGGCTGTGACGTCGTATAGACGTCGTCACCATGGCGACGCATCATTAGCATTTTTATAGCTATCGGCTATGCTGCAGCACTAGTGCATAATGACACTGTGTATCGAGGCCGCAAGGCGAGATCGAGGCCACAGGCGGAGTTGAGGCCTAAAGGGCCGAAAATGGAGGCCGCAGGCCAATACTGTGGCAAAGATCAAGCGGGCATCCGCTTGTAATCACAGTGCAGCACGGTAGTGCTGACACTGTTGTAAGGGCGATGAACGTTAAGTATAGGAAATGGCGTATGGGAGGGGGGTCCTGTAACTCCGAAACCCCTTAACCAATTTCCATAAAACTTGATATCAGTGATCACATCGCCCACCCGACCCCACATGCAAAATTTGGTTACAATCGGTTCAAAGGGAGCGTGGCTGCGCATTCGCGAAATTCGACGTTTTTTCCTTGTGCACGGCTACAGACCAGCCCGTTGGACTGACCGACGCCGCTAATGGCTCAAACGAAGCGTCCTGACGCCGGACACATTCCTTATATGTTTGCGATTAAATTTTTAAAAATTTACCCCTTTTATGCCCCAATTTTTTTTAAAAATTTGCATTACGGCCTATGGGGACTTCAAAGTGGTATAACTCGGTCCCCGTAAAAGATAATTGCACGCTGTTTGCGCTTACCCCCTATTTTCTTGGTCAGGCAATCTAACGGTGTTATTTGAATGTACCCCCTAACGACCCCTGTTGCCATAGCAACCATTTAAAAGTTGCAAAATTTTGCATTACAGCCAATGGAGAGTTCAAAGTGGTATAACTCGGTCCCCGTAAGAGATAATTGCGCACTGTTTGCACCACCTATCCCCTTATTTTTGGGCCCGGGCTATACGATGGTGTCACTTAAATTTCTCCCCTGCCGACCCCCGTTGCCATGGCAACGAATTTTAGGATAAAATTGACTATTACTATAACCACTGATTTTGCTTTGTATGGTAACTAAGGTTTGGTTCAGGTCTTATGCTTGTATCTAAGCTGAATAGGCTGTTGCTATGCAGGATCTTCCTCCATAGCAACCTTTGCTATGTAAAAAATCCACCGTTAGATTTCCTGTACTTAATAAAGTAAGAACAGCTTATTATAGCCATGATATTTAAGACATTTAAACATTTATTATCTCTCTTATAGGCACACTAAGCTTGTTACTAAGGGCTTTCGGTTGTCATAGCAACAGAAAGTCACCGAGGGTCATGAAAATTTGTACCCCATCATTTTTCAAAATGGTTTTGATAAAGCTAACTGAAAATGTAAAAAAAATCAATTTTTACAAGCAAGTCCTTCGTAAATACATGTGAACCCCTACTACCATTGAACGTTCAAAAGCAAAAAGTGTTTCAGCTTCAGGGGGCTTTGCCCCTGACCCCCTGACCAGGGGCTCTGCCCCTGCACCCCGCTGGCGGCTCCGTCCCCAGACCTCCGTTATAGGCTCGTGCTCTGCGTGCTTGCTATGCCCCCCCTTTGCCAAATCCTAAATACGCCACTAAGTGGAGGGGAAAAGGGAAGGAAAGGTAAATGAGGGAAGTGAAGCGGAAAGGGAAAGAGGAAGGGGAAGGAAAAGTTGAAGGAGAAGGGGAAGAGAAAGGGGAAGGGGAACGAAATGGGAAGGGAAAGGGAATGGCAAGGTGGAAGGAAGATAGCTTAAGAAAAGTTGGACGCACGCACGGACGGACACTCAGGTGATTTTATACTCTGTCCAATGCTATGCATTGCATTGGACAGACAATAATACATACAGATGGATAAACAGACCATGCTACAGTAGCATGTGTAGCAGTAGCAAGTGGAATATTATGATACTTTGATGTATGTAACCAGCAGGGGCAAGTGGAACATTCAACGTGACAACTTTCAGGTTGATAAATTTCAGGTTGCAGTTGAAATATCACTGCGAGTATTGGCAAGCAATCTTGAGCAACTTGCTAACTATACTGTCACGTTTTGTCTGCTCACTGCTCAGCCTCCTTTCCGGAGGACTTCAATGAGATAGGAAATGAGTATAAATAACTTACTGGATCATCTGGACCACATATTTAATGATAGTGAATTAAATATAGTGTGGTTGGTTATTAACAGGACAATATTTCGCTGGTTAACAGCAAAGAATCTTCATGCATTGGAGTTTGATAGCGATCAGCCAACTCCTCCGGAAAGGCTTCTTGCAGCTTTTAAATCAGGAGCTGGGTCATATGCTAGAGCCTTTGAATATATGGCAAGGTATGTTCTTTTAAGAAATTTAAATTATACATAATTATTTCAATAATTATATAAAATCTAATCTAAATTACATAACACTGTTTGCCATGAAGCACTCATGTGAAATAAAATGTATTTCAAACATGTGTTTTGGTTTTTAATCTGCTCCAAGTTTAACAGTACAGTAATAAATATTGTACATACCATTAGTTATTAAGTTTTTGGAAATAACTAAGTTATTTATTTTAAAAGCTTTAATATACGCTACAGTTTAATGCCTATACTAAAATGCTTTTTTCACACATTGCATAAAGTATTAGTGTTTAAGGCTTTTGTTTGACTATATTACTTTCTCAGAGTTACTTTGGGTTAAGTTGGGCTTTTCACCAAGACCTTGGTGGGTCAGACGCCTTCCTGCCATGTCACATGCCATGTATCAGAGCATTGAATTTACAGGTCTAAATTTTATCTTCTATTTATACATGCTGATGGTTTTACTTTTGCAAGTCACAGACGCAACCAGCTGTAGGTCTACGGTATTCAAACATTGTGCTCAGTGACAGCGATGGCCAAATCTCCTGCTCAGAGCTTTGGATGATCTATCTCAGACGTGTGAACACACTGTAGTTATTCAGCCCCAACCTGTTTATTTCTTTTTTGGCATCGCCTTTACAGTGTTGGATTTTCATTGCAGTTTATTCAACATTCTCAATCCACTTTGGCTTATGGAACAAACCAATGTCAATATCATATATAAAATAATTAATCAGCCATTTATTCAATTGCAGTGCAACCTCTGGGCAAGCTTTGATCTCAGATTGTATCATATCGTCTGATTGATTAAAGGTGCATTGCACCAACGTCATTCAACTTTGAACTCGGGTCAAATTTGAATTTGATTCTAGTTCAGCCCTAATTTGCATGGCACCAAAGTTGTTCAAGCGTTGATCTCCGTTTAATTCTGAACCGCCGTCTGATCGCCGATCATATTTTGATCTCGGTTTAAGTGATGAATGCCGGGATACTATTGCTGCAAAAAAATAATTGTCTGATTCATATCTTATCCTGTCCAAAAAACTATTTTCTGTCGAATTATACGACTTTTAATGCAATTTCACTGATGATCTGGATATGTTAGATTTCTACTATATTCGTTTTATGTTGTCTTTGTGTTCGATAAATTAACAAATAGATGAATAAATCCCATTTTTTGGTGGCGATTTCTCATTGTTACAGTAAACATACGATTGAACCCTAACCACAGCAACAAAAACTCATTCGTATCAATTTATAAAACATCTAATTCAATTATGCTTGTGATCTAGATATGTTACATTTGTGCTATGTCTGTTTTCTGTGGTCCTTTTGCTGGATAAATTAATTAGTGGATAAATAAACAACATTCTAGAGTGCCGATGTGCCGTTGCTATGCTGTAGGTACGGTAAACATATATCTTGACAACATCATCATCATCATCATCATCATCATCGGACGTGAAGCGATCAGCCGAAGCATCCCGCTGTTGTGATCATTCGCCAGAACGGTTTATCCTCCAGGGCCTTTGTCGCCGTGTCACAGCAGATCTGGTGGATCCAGGTGGTAGGTGGACAACCACTGGTGCGTCTTCACTCCTACGAAGTCCGGTCACCATCCCTTGTCTTGGTACACATTCAGAGGATCTGGTTTGCCGGTGCATTACTTCGAAGTCTGGCGACGTGACCAAAGAGACCCAGTCTTCATTTATGGACTATGTAGGAGACGTCGAACAGGCCAGAACGACGCAAAACCTCATCGTTAGACACGAAATCATACCAGCTGATGAGCTGGATGCGTCATTGGCACCGTAAATGGAAAGAGTCCAAGAAAGAAAATGGAAAGAATCAGCTTGTGTGAGAGTCCAGATCTCACAGCCGTAGAGTAGATAACACGTACGTTGAGTACATTCTTAGTTTTGTGGCAATAGGCCTACTGAGCTTGCTCTGACTCCAGATACAGTCGAGTCTTTTCGTTGCACTTGCCGCAAGTCCAATGCGCCGAATGTATTCCGGTCCAGAGTTGCTGGAACTCGACTGTATGCTGCCCAAATATGTGAAATCTTCTACTGAATCAACACTGTTGCCATCCACTATTGTTGGCGATGGCGTCAATCCCGAACCAAGATCCTGGAGCTTTGTCTTGGTCCAAGAGATCCGAAGATCGAACTTGGAAGCTTCTTCGTCCATTGCTGCAAGAGCATGCAGAAGCTTTCCTCCTTGTCAACAAGCAGAGCGACGTCGTTGGCACAGTCAGTGTCCGTGAAAGTGAGCTGGCCAACTTGGATGCCGACTTTACAACTGACGCGATCCATAATATAGTCCATCGCTCAGCAAAACAGGGTGGGAGCCAAGGCACATCCCTGCCTTACACCGAAGGTCGTCATGAATGGCTCGGAGAGGCGGCCTGCTAGGTGCAGTCTGGCGGACGTTGCAGTGTGCAGGTTCATGAGTACCGAGGGAACATCGACCCCATGCATGGCCTTCCAGAGCACGTTCCTGTCTACGGAGTCAAACACCGCTTTCAAATCCACAAATGCGACATGCAGTGGCTGTTGGAACTCTCTGTAGATTTCTGCCAACAAACACAATGTCAAGATTGCATCCAGTGTGGAACGACAATGGGTAAATCCGGATTGGTGAGGCTGACGATGCTTCTGAAACAGGGGGTCAAGTCTGGCGAGGAGGACATGTGCAAATACTTTGCCTGGGACTGACAGAAGGGTGATTGGTTTGTAACTGCTACACTGATCTCTTTTCCCTTCCCAGCACAATACCTTCCTTCCACTCTGCCGGCACCTTCCCTAACTTCTAGATGGTGCAGAATAGACCATGTAAAGCTCTGCTGACCGGATCAATGGCACATTTTAACAACTCATGTGGAATATCGTCAGCCCCCGCTGCACGGCCGTTCCTCAGTCTCCATGTGGCGCGCTGGACTTCATCTAGACTGGGAGCTTCAACTGGGATGCTAGCATCTGGCAACGGACGTAGAATAATTAACGAATATCTATTGGAACACACAATGTGAATCTTCAGAACTTTATCAATGCAATTGTTCATGCTAAAATTGTGTAGTAACTTTAGGGAAACTTAAAATTTGAACATATTATATAAGGCCAATCTGTACTGGACTGTTTCGTAAGCATTGCGTGCGACTGTGACGTCACTGTAGTTGGCCCGTAGGCCGAGCGCGGTTGACCAATCAGCGTCGTCCATGGTATAACCATGGCGTTCAGCTGAACGGGATCAGCTGATCCGAGTTCAACTTCAATGCAACGTAATACTGAGTGAACTCGGTTCAACTTTTGATCTAGGTTCGGCTGAACTGAGATCATAAACGACGTTGGTGCAACGCGGCTCCGGAGATCAACACTTGAACCGCTTTGGTGCAATGCAAGTCACAGCTGAACTAGGATCAAATTCAAATTCAAATTTGACCCGAGTTAAAAGTTGAACGATGTTGGTGCAATGCGCCCTAAGCCCATTCCAGTCCATTGACTTTTTAGCCCAAACCATATTTTGACCGAGGCGGCCCGTCCATCTGGATGCACATGTTTCATCTCTTTTTCTCATTGCATAACAGTAGCTGGTTAGCCAAGAAACAGGAGTATTATCTGTAGATAGTGTGAATGGTATCGGTTGTTCAGATATGCGGGGCTGCACTGTGTATCAATTACCGGCTGGGCGAAGGGAGCGACCTATCAACCTGGTGACATCGTGACGAGTGAACCAGCGAATCACAGCTGGAACGCAGTCTACGTTGATGACAGCTGGTTTCTGCTCGACTGCCACTGGGCCACTCGACATGACAACTCGGTCGACATCAAGTATGACTACGATGACTTTTACTTCCTCACGGACCCAACTGAGATGATCTTCAGTCACTTTCCCGAAGACGCCGCCTGGCAGCTGCTCCAGTCACCGTGGACTGCTGGTTGGTCTATTTCTCATTGATTCCATGTGCTGCAACAATCGGCATTCAGCCTATTGGTGCATCACTGTTTGTGACTTTTTGTAGACTGTTTACGGTCTTAAAAAGTTTAGTTTCTTTGTGCTTTTCCTAGCATATATGACTAATACTAACTTAACACTGACGGGTAATTTGTACTTAGCAGATATTACAACAGCTGGTTGTTTCTGCTACTATTTAAAAATTTAATTTATTTATAGTCGTATAGTTGTGACGCTGTTCCAAAATAAGTCCCAGTATTGTATGAATCTGTGTTGGAACCGTTGCAGAGGAATTTGAAGAGAGGGCGTACGTCAAGTCTCAGTTCTTTATTCATAAACTACAGTTGGATGCCAGCAACGCCTGCATGATAAACACTGAGGATGGGCTTGCTACACTGTCACTGTTCTTCAGCTACCCCGTAGCATTCACTTACAGACTGAAGCCACTGGATGATAGCATTGAGTCCAAAGGTCTTGGTCGCTATGTCCTTCAGGAAATGACTGATCACCATTTGATGTACTTCATACGTCCCCCAGCGCCAGGCAGCTATCTCCTTACCATCTTTGCTCGAGAGTTCTTAGATGGGGTGTCACCAAAGACCATGATTACCTTCCGGTCGGTGGCTGAGTACAAAGTAACATGCGACAGCACGCTGGATGAAGTGACTTCACCATTTCCATACTGTTCCGACTCCAGCTGGGGGCTTGACATGTACGCGAGTTTTACTGGCAGTCGGTTAGTTCCAAATCACAGGAGAGCGGTTGTGTTTTGCCCCAATGGCAATGGATCGGTGTCGCTGAAACTCGCTGATCCAAAACTGCGAATTTATGCCCGTCTTGTCCACGACGGACTGGCGTTCAATACTCTAAAGAATGCAGTGACAGTCGTGAAGGATGACGGTAAAGTTGTGATTGAGATTGAGTTGCCAGAGCCGGGCGAGTATGGTCTCGAAGTGTTCGTTAATGACCCGGACAGGGATGGCAAACTGTTTGCACATTTCTGCCAGTATCTGTTCACGACGGACATGGAAAGCAGCTTTGCATTGGTGTACAGAGCATGCCAAGGTGATAAGATGGAAGATGAATCTGCTGATGCTGAAGAAATCACAACGGCTGGAAAGAATGTGCAAAAAATCGAAGAAGTTGAAGCATTGATTACTGAAACTGAGCCGGTAGTAATCAGCAAGGATGAAGATGAGCAGGTGCACGAAGAACAACAACAGGACGATGATGCTGGCGTGGAGGATAAGACTGAAGAGGCTGTGGAAGAAGAGATCCAGGAAGTGGCTGAAGAAGAAATTCCCCCACAAGCACAAGTAGAAAGTATGGAAATTAGCACTGCAACAGATGAGCACATAGTGGAAGAGTCACAGAAAGATGAAGAAGTAGAAAAAGATGAGCAGGTGGCTGCAGAAGAGACAGCGGAAGCAGAAGTTGCTGAAGAAGTGATTGGAGCAACAGAAGAGACAGCAGTGAAGAGTGCTGCACCAACCAGTGAGCCAGCAGATGATGTTGTAGATGATGAAGAACATGTAAAAGACGAGTCTGTGGCTGAAGAGAATGATCAAAACAGAACCCCAACAGAGTCAGCTGAAGAAGTTGCAGAAACTGAAGAAACAGAAGCCGAGATTGTAGCAGCCACTGAACCAGAAACTGACGAAGTAGCTGATGAACTGAAGAAGGATAAGTCTGGCATTGATGAAGCGAGAAATGATGAGGAAGATCAAGAAGTGACTTTAGAAGTAGCAGCAGAAGCATCATGTGAAACAGAGCCAGCTACAGAAACCAGCAAGTCAGAGGCAGAAGAACTGCAAAAACAAACTGATGATGGAAAACAAATGGGCATAGAAAAAGAAGCAGCAGAAGAAGAAGTGTCAGAAGAGTTAGTGGAAGCTCAGTTGGCTGAAGTTGCAAAAACAGGTGCAGTGGTTGATGATGAGAAGAGCTTGGAAAAAGTGGAAAGCGATCAGCAAGAAGCTGCTGCACTATCACTGGATGTTCAGGAAAGAGAGATTAATGTAGCAGCAGATGACAAGGCAGGTGAAGATGCAAAGATTGGGGAGGAAGAAACAGCAGAAGAGGTGACAACTGAACAACAGGAAGATTCAACTGATGTCGGACAAGCAGAAACTGTGGAAGACAGCGCTGCAGCAGATGATGATGCATCTGTAGAACCAACAGAAGATCAAGTAATAACAGATGAACAGCCAGTTGAAGAACCAAAGGATAATGAGCCTTGCACGGAAGGTATGAAAGGTAGTGAAGAGACGGTTTTAGAAGAGTCAGCAGAAGTAGATGAAGAAGTACCTGTGGAGATTAAAGAAGCAGAATCTGTGGAAGTGTCCGCAGAACCAACAGAATACCAAGGAGAGGAAGGTGAGGAAACAGCTGAAGAAACAAAGAAAAATACAGCAGATGAGCAGGCAGCCAAAGAAACAACGCAAGACCAACATATAACAGATGGACAAGCAGGTGAAGAAGAGGAGGATCGACTGTGTGTGGAGAATATCGAGGACAGCAATAAAAAATCTGCAGAAGTAGACACAGAAGTAACCTTGGAGACTGAAGAAGCAGAAACTGTGGAAGGTGACCAGGCACCTGAAGACAGAACTGAGGACCAAGAAATAGCAGACAAACAAGAAGTAGAAGAACAAAAAGTAGTAAATGTGGAAGCATCAGCTCCAGTGGATGAAGATGCACCCGAAGAGCTGACAGAAGATCAAGAAACAAAGGACAAGAAAACAGCTGATGAAACAAAGGAAGAGGAGCCATGTGGGGAAGACTCAACAGAAGTAGTTCCAGACGTGACAGCAAAAGCAGAAAAGGCAAAAATATCGAAAGATACAGCAGCAGATGAGGCGTTGGGAGAACCAACCAAAGACCAAGAAAGAGTAGATGAGGTTGAAGTTGAAGAAGCAAAGGAAGACGAACCATATATGAAAGACAATGAAGAGCTGCAGTCAACAGAAGTGGTTACAGATGTAACAGAGGACACTGAAAAAGCAGAAGATGCAGCAAATGACACATCAGCAGAGCCGGCTGAAGACCAAGGAGGCAACGAGGAAGAAACAGTTGAAGAACCAAACAAGGAAGCTCAACCATGTGTGGAAGATGTCGGAGACAGCGAAGTGAAGTCCACAGAAGTAGTTGCAGAAGAAACTGCGGAGACCGATGAGGCAGAAACTGTGGAAGTGTCAGCTCCAGCAGATGAACAGGCACCTGAGGATGCAACAGAAGACACAAATAAAACAGATGAACAAGAAGTTGAAGAAGTGAAGGGAAAAAATGAGCCTTGCATGGAAGATATGCAAGAAAACAAAGAGGAAGAATTAGCTAAAGACGTGACAGTGGAAACTGACCAAACAGAAGCTGTTGAAGATACAACAGAAGAAGTGTCAGCACAACCGAAAGAAGACCAAGAAGGAGAAGGTGATGAAACTGTTGAAGAAATGAAAGACGATCAGCCGGGTGTGGAAGACGACAAAGAGACGGTTTTAGCAGAAATAGCTACAGAAGTAACAGTAAAAACTGAAGAAACAAAACCAGTGGAAGATACAGCAGATAAGCAGGTGCCTAAAGAATCAGTAGAAGATGAAGGACAGACAGAAGATCAAACAGTGGAAGAACAACTGGAAAGACAGGACGACGTGGAAAGAGACGTTAGTTTAGGAGTTTCAGCAGTAAGTGAAAAACCGGTCACTGTAGAAACCTGTGAGGTGGGAGAACAACAGACTGAAGAATTGGCTGACACTGTTCAATCGGAAGATACCTCAGAAGTAGTTGTGGAAGTATCGGTGGAAACTCACAAAGCAGATGCAGCTGAAGATCAGCATGTGTCTGAAGAACCAGAGAAAGAAGAAGGGGAGGCAGATGAGCAAACAGAGGATCAACCAGAGGAGGAAGAAACTGGGGCGGATAATGTTGAAAGTGGTCAGATATCTGCTTCAGAAGAAGCGACTGAACAAACAGATGCTGAAACTGTTGAAGGCAGTGATACAACAGTCACAGAAACCAAGAAGGACGAAACGTTTACCGAACAGGTTAAAGATGATAAACAACAGCCGGAGGTTTCAGAAGAGTTGCCACAAGCATCGACCGAAGTTTCCATAGAAACTCAGGAAGCAGACGAAGCTGAAGAGAAGCGAATGGATGACCAAGCTACATTGGAGGTTTCAACACAAGAACAGCCTAAACCTGAAGACAACTCTAACGATGTGGCTTTTCAAAGTGCTGTGGAAGAGCAGGAACTCGAAACACGACAAGCAGCAGCAGCAGCCATAGCAGAAGACTCGCAGGACCAGACAGAGGACACTGAGAAAGACAAAGATGCAGACAAAGACATAGATCAGCCTGATGATGCATGTAATGAAGAGCAGCAAGTTGCAGAAGTGGAACATTCCAAGCCATCAGATGAGACTGAGGTATGTGAGGAAGAAAGTGCAGACCAGCAGCAGCAGAAGTCCCCAGACGCTAAAGATCCAGACAAAACAGCATCTACCGGCGACACAGGTATATTGCCGATCAAATCAGCATTCCACAAGTTCGGTCTTGAGCTGTCCAGTCATACCAATGCCGTGGTGAATGTGGATCAGCAAGTAACCATTATCATCAAGTGTCCTTCTCCCGAGGTTAGGCAATTTCACTGTTTTGAAGAGTTAATGGTTGTCTATAGCTTCTAATGGTAACCTGTCTCTCATAGCTACAGAGTGTCACGTGCCATATAGGATCACAGTCTCATCTGCCATGCGACACAGGGACACAGGTGAATGTGCCTTCGGCCCCTCACCTTAACCCTAGCCTGACGTGCTAGTATTTGATTTGCTTATCCTGGAGGTTCTGGGATGCAAGGCTAGTTGATCTTGGCGTTGGTGATATACTGTAGTTTATCGTCTTTCATCTGTTGAGTTGTTTAACTTTGTAACAAGTACTATGCTGGTGCTGGTGACAGTCATGATGATGATTTCAGTACAGACTACAGAACCTGTGTTAGTTTGACATGAACGCTGCGTCTCTGTTGTTATTTCATTGGCAGGACGTTGGCGTGCTGGCGTTCACATTCACGCTGTCCAGTGATGAGCTTGGAAGCACGTTTGACGGCGTTGATCTCAGCCAGTTCGCAATGCAGCAGATGGTCGGACAACAGGAGTCTCATTTCACCATTCGGCCTCCCAAGCCCGGAGTCTACCAGCTTCTTATCTATGTCAAGGTCTGCTTTAAGAATGTAGTTTTGCCTTCAGTACTTTGATACTGTTGGTCGGGGCAATAAAATTTACTGTTGAACAAAAACAAAACGTAGTGGCAGCAACCTGGTCATAAAATTGATACTGAAACTAAGTTCAGATGATATTGAGACTATTAAAAGCATTAAAGAATTTTCAAGCACAGTGGATGTCTCAATATCTAAATGTGTTTGGGACGTAGTGTGCTGCTGTTAGGATTCATTACATTCTAATTACATTCGTATTTGTTTTTAGTTATGAGTTTTTCTATAAGTGTAAGATATGCTGTATCGACTGAGAACACTTGTTATCTGTTAGTGGCATATTTGCCTTTGATGATTTTTTTTCTCACACTTACACTGTACTTTTTTTCTTGTATAGTCATTTTTCTAATTTTGTCAGTTTTACATTTAAAACAGTATATCTATTCTCAGTATCTCTCATTTCATTTTCTTTTAAACATTTCAGTTTTTTTAGTTTATGTGCTAGATTAAACTGGCGGTTTGTCTGTCAGTTTTTGAGTGCAAATTTATGATTTATGATTGTAAATTGTATTGTGGTGCCGTGCCATCATTGATGCCTTTGAGACCGTGAGATACCAGAGCACTCTGTCTTCTGAAGCCTTGATGAGCTGTGTTGGGCTCACGTTATCCTTCCGTGCATGATGCATGCAAACTATCCAGAATCCAGATACTTCAGTGTTTGATGCCCACTAGCTCTCCTTCCTTCTGTCCTTCCAGTCACCACCAAATTCTCAACTCGATCCTTTCCTTCTCAGGACGTGCTCCATGAAAGCAAGCCGTCATTGACAGATTCTTTTCATTTTTTTTAATATTTAGATAAGAAATGCATGTGTGCAGCCAGCGGCGGATCCAGAATTGGGAATAAGGGGGCGGAAGGGTGGAGGATGGGTCTGGGGAAGAAAAATTTTCAAAATTTTAAGCAAAAATGATGCACTTTTGTGCAAAATTTTCACCATTTGTAAGATGCATCCAATCAGTAGAATCCTGTGTGCAGCGTCGTGATGACAGCGATTTGCCATTCACGGGAGTGTCTGAGTATAAGATTCAGTGTGAGAGGAGTGCTCAAGAGGTGCAGCCATACCCGCCGTGTGCTCACACAAGCTGGGGTCCCGGCGACTCGGCTGATGAATACTCACTGACTCCACTACATGGTGACGCGGCTGTACTGGAGACTGCAGACGACGGCATCGTCGAGGTACTCTACCTGCGTCCACAATTCTACGTACATCATCTGTCAGTGCACTTTTATCTTCGCCAGGTGAACGGAATGACCCATGGCGGAGATACATTTTTTCTTCAGATGTGCATGTGCCACGGTCTGTCTATCTGTCAGTTTGGGTGTTAAGTGCCAATAGCTCCAAAACAGTTAAAGCTATGGACTTCAAATTTGACCTGCATCTTTCTTGCAGCCGGCCACACTTGACACATTAATTTGTGAAAAAAATTTCATTAACTAACAAAGCCGCAAAAATGCATTTCAATAGCTACCGGTATTTTGTAACAATTTCCTTGCCAAAGATATGCACTTTCACAAGCACTTTGCATAAACTCGTACTTGAGTATTTATACAACAATAATAATGACATCGCAAGCTTTGTGAATTTTCCTGTTATATGTTTGATAAGATCTAATTTGATAAGATCCAACTTTTTCCAAAAGTACTAGGCTAAATGTATGACTTTTGGTGACTTTTGGTGACATCTTCATCTAATCAGTCCAGTACTTTAACAGTTCTTTTGCTGAAAAAAAATTTGCCTTAATTCTGGTCTAGGTCTGGACTTTTAAATCTATAATGTGTGGGCATAAGCTATCTAGGTTCTGTCTAAACATATTATCCTAAGAAGGAAGAGATATCTAATTTGTAAAACCTTTAACTAAATATTTTAGAAGCTTCAACAAGAGCAACCATATCATTGTTCAGAATATTGATGTTTATACTATTTTTATATACACTCATATTTAGTCATATAGTTTTTGTCATATCTTTGCCTGATATTTTTGCCAGATTTAACCAATGTACGTGCGTGTGTCTGCTCTGCAATTTGCATTTTAATAAGTGAACATAATATTGTATAGGTTCAGCTGCAAACGTCATCTGCTTTACGTTTTGCTGCACGACTCAAGAGTGTTCACTATGATGATGACGATCATCAACTTTCTACTTATGTGCTGCATCGTACTGTCAACTCTGTGGCTATTTTTCTTGTTAAGGTAATTCTATACCCGGAAAAATCTGTTGCATCTTGCAACGTGTTATTAGTTTAACATTATTATAGCTCATTTTTGTCTTGCATTTTGTGCTGCTTCTTGACTTAATAAAGATTGATGAAGATTGATTTGGTCGATTATTAGAATGCGCTATTATTTAATGTGCAGTAAAATCCAGTAGCCAACTTGGTCTGCCATGTGAAAACAAAGCAGAATCTGACTCTGAAAAAAACAAAATGAAAAACTGCTAATGATGGGAAATTGGAAAAAGAAGTATTAAAAATCAAGTAAAAGTGAAAGCAGTATATATGCTACCGGCAGCGTTTACCGGAAGGTACATGTGGAACAGATGAGTTTTGATGACAGAGTGATGGATGCTGAATATTGAAATAATAACACTGCTGGGCTGTTAATAGGATTGTGCAGACAGGCCTGCTTATTTAACATACAGGGTGGTCCAAAAAAACGGCACAAAGTTTATGGCACCATAATTTTGCAACCGTACATCACAGAGTCCTGTGGTTTTCAGCAAAATGTTCTGAAAGAAATTTTTTACATGACTAAAATCACTGTTTAAATACAACAATAAAATGGTCTTTGTTTTTGCTGCTGGCAAGTAAACTATTGAAAAACAGTATTACCTTCAATGTACCTTGATCCATAAAAACATGCCACTATTATTTTTGAATAGTTCCATGAAACACAGAAACACTGGACCATTTTAATAATTTTTGGCGTGCAACATTAAGAAGAAACTTGACACAAAGGTCTGTAGTTTTGGCCACCTCACCTTATCGTTGTCGGTACACTACCATGTGAAATGCAGAAGTCGCAGTTTGGCCATTGACAACAATGAATTCCTACCGGGTAGCGTATGCATTGGCTCAAAAATTATTAACTAAATAACAACAAAAGGAATTGGCAATTATTATCAATCGAAAAGTCACACGTGTCACATCATATCATCCTCATTTCAGCATGTGCTTAAAATGTCTTCTTGCAGCACAAACGCAAGCAGTAGACATTGACACCATTTGCCAACAGCACGTTCAGTAACTGCATGACTCAGCGACCCACTCGCTGTTGATGCGTCGTTTCAGTTTGTCGCCATACGATCTTAAAATGAAGATGAAGTAACAGATTATCATGACTTTGTGGTCTCGGTAATGTTCTGAGCCGACGCATGCACTACACAGTATGAATTCATTGTTGTCACTGGTCAAACTACGACTTCTGCATTTCACAAGGTAGTGTAGCGACAACCTTAGGGCAAGGTGGCCAAACCTGCAGACATTTGCGTCAAGTTTCTGTTTAATGTCGCATGCCAAAAATTATTAAAATCGGCCAATGTTTCACGAGCTATTAGAAAAATAATAGCGGCACGTTTTTATGGACCGCGGTGTCAAGGGTAATACTGTTTTTGCATAGTTCAATTGCCAGCGGCAATAACAAAGAATATATAACTGCTGCATTCAAATACTGACTTTAGTCACGTAAAGATTTTCTTTTGGTACATTTTGATGAAAGCACATGACTCTATGACATACGGTTGCAAAATTATGGTGTCATTAACTTTGTGCCGTTTTTTGGACCACCCTGTATGTTAAATGAGCAGGCCTGTCGAGAGCCACAGCGGCGCCCAGGAAAACTTTCATGCGGAGCGGAGCCCCACCAACATTTTTGCAGGGCCTCTCTGAGGAGAAAATATTTGAATTTTTTTTTCAAAATGGTGCACTCATGTGTACTTTATATTTCTGAGCGATGGCGGGGCCACCAAACGTCACGGGGCCCGGGGTAGCTTACCTCCTCTACCCCACCCTCTTGTCAGGCCTGTAAATGAGTAAGGCTAAAAAGATTAAAGCTGCATTCAACTATTCACAGGAAACCCATCTTAGATCTATGGAGCGTCACCTGCCATATGGGATCACACCCAACATCGGTGAACGTAACCTGCTGCTTGAACTCTAACCAGACAGGCTAGTATTTGATTTGCCTATCATAGAGGATAAAAGGTTGAGCTGACCTGGATGGTTGGTTATACACTGTGTCTCAAAAAAAACATCCTGAACATTTTCAATTGTAACTTGAAGAAGGATTACCAGATTTTAATAATTTTTGGTGTGAAAATTCCTGAGACAACTTGCCATTAAATTTTCCACCTCACCCAAAGTCTGTTTGTGCACTACCTGCGGAAAGCAGAGCCAACAAAATATTGCTTTTTTACCCAATGCAGTATTATCGCTTAATATAAATAACGCACAAAAACATATTTTGTTAACTTTTTTACACTTTGGCTGACATTTTATCCGATTGTTTCATTTTTAAACTGCCTACAGCAAAATTGCTTGAAATATGGGTGCATTCTGCAAACACAGGCATGGAGACGCTTTCCGCATTCATTGACAGCAGTATTAATAATGTTCTGCTTCAGACTAATCCAGACTTCACCAGTCACTTCTTGTATTCATATACATTCCTAAACATCATCTGGTAGACACACTGCTTTATGACAGTCAAACCTTGTAATTGACTGGCTGTTGGGGCTAAAGATCTGGATAGATTGAATTTATTGAAGTTTTTCCATTCATTTCAACACATGATTTGCTTCGTTGGTTTCCCCAAGTAGTGCAAGAGCAGAAGTTGGGTGAGGTGGGAATCGTTTAATAGCCAGTGGTGTCCGAAATATTTAGACCAAAAATTATTAAAATCTGATGATGTTTCTTCAAGTTATGATTGATAATGTTTGGGATGTTTTTTCATGTTTTTGCATATTTCAACACATATTTCGCTTGGTCTGCATTACCTTGGTAGTGCAAAAGCAAACATTAAGTGAGGTGGGAAGCTAATTAAACGTTCATTTGATGGCAAGTTGTGTCAGGAATATTCACACCAGAAATTATAAAAATCTGATAACTTTTCTTGAAGTTACAATCAGAAATGTTGGGGATGATTATTTGAGACACAGTGTATATAAAAATGGCTTGCCTGGCAGCATACAATCACCCGTCCAAGTACTAACCCTTGGTGGAGATCCAACTGGGAGTTGAACCAATCGCCTCTTGATTGTAAGTCCAGTGCCATTGCATCTTGCCACAAAACCACTATTTACTTTGTTTGTGGTACGTCCGTCCAAAATTGCTGTGTTATAAGTAATTATAAGCTGGTAGAACGTCTGTGTGTTAGCAGGTGCTGTTGTTGACCTGTGTGGATTGTAGCTGCCTTCGGCTGGAGAGTATGGCTTAGAGATCTACGCCAACAATCCGGACAGCGACGACCAGTCTTTTCACCATGCATATCAGTACCTCATCGTTTGCCACGACCTGGCCGGCGATGCTCCCACACCCTTCCCAGCACTGCCGGCAAACTACCTTGGACCACAGCCCGACTTCCAGTCACTTGGTCTTGTCTCGGAGGTGGAAGACCCTTACCATGTGACCAGTAGCGGCGAGCTGACCGTTTCGTTTGCAGCATCAAAACGAGTGCGGCTGACTGCACAGCTCATCAGCGTGGTTGAGTCGGTCAGCGAAGACTGCAGTCAGTATGTACTGCAACAGGCAGAGTCCGAACAACTTGTCAAGTTCGTTGTTCGTCTACCGAAGATTGGCACTTACAAACTTCAGGCTGGTCTTACGTCAGCATTTACTTTGCAGTGTGAAATGTTATTCAGTTTACCAATTGCCATGAGGTGCGAATGGTGGATTTGTCCCCCACCCAGCTATTCCAGGCTCGGTTGTGGGGTTCATATAAACCTGATTTCTGATGAGTTAAGAATTTGCCATCTGTGGGGAGGGTTGGAGTTGTAGACTGACTGAAGTGTGAACTCCCATTCCTCATACCCCCTACTTTTATCCTTCATTCCACCAATATCAACGCATTCATCTTTTCAATTTTGCAGTTCCTTTTTACGCACAACAGTAGGTACTGCTGTAGCGCATCTTAGCCATCGCAATTCTGTCTGTCCCTCTGTCTGTTCGTCCGTCTGTCCGTCTGTCACACGGGTGGATCAGTCAAAAACGGTGCAAGCTAGGATCACCAAATCTTCACCGTCAGCTGCCTGAAAGTAGGGAAGCCAACCCCGGGCATAAACTTCATCCCCGGGGAAATGGGGACGAAAAATGTTCATCCCCGGGGCCCCGGGGATCCCCGGGGACGAACTGTATGCTAATGTGCTTCGCATGTTGTGTAGGCTATAATCAGTTCTAGAGGCCAGGCGGCTGGCCTGCAGAACTGATTAGCCTACGCGGAAGGCTAGAAATTTAATTCTTTAAAAGTCCTGACTGCCAAGTTTTCAAAACTGCAAATGTTTAAGC
>Ga0209367_1003797_pt1 | contig 20662 bp, 10 predicted proteins | sample WorMetLIZISLAND2_FD_187412 | JGI IMG/M metagenome (GOLD analysis project Ga0209367, IMG submission 187412) | Marine gutless worms symbiont microbial communities from Max Planck institute for Marine Microbiology, Germany - Olavius geniculatus... ...
GCTTTGTCATTTGCCAGTACCTCGGCCTCCTCCCAAGTCAAGTACATGTTCTTGAGGTCTCGCTTGATGACGTCCATCCAATTCTTCCTTGGTCGTCCTGGTTTTCTCATGTGACCTCTCAGTTCCCACTGTGTGACCTGGCGAGCTGTTTTGGAGTTGTCCATTCTCAAGATGTGTCCCAGCCATCTGAGCCTTTTTTCTTTAATTATGTCCTCCAATTTCCGTAAACCAGTATTCTTTCTGATGTCTTCGTTTCTGACTTTATCTCTTCATGTGATCCCCAGCAGTCTCTTCTGGAATTTGTGGTGAGCTGCTTCTAGTTTCTTCATTTGTGTGACAGAAAGTGGCCATGATTCAGCACCATACAGTAGGGTTGAGATGACGAGTGATTCATAAAGCCTTATTTTCACCGTAAGTCTGATGTTCTTGTTTTTCCATATATTTGATAGTCTGCCAAATGAACTTGCCGCTTTTCCAATTCTTACCATACATTCTTTGTCACAGCTCCCTGTTCTTGATATGTAGCTGCCCAGGTAACAAAAATCTTCGACCATTTCAACATTTGTTCCTTTAGCTGTTATTACTGTGCCGTCTAACGTAACTGTGCTCGTGGGATGGGAAATAAATAATAGCTTGGGGCTACGGAGTAAAGGCTTAGTGTAGCTGATTAGGGCGGTGGTATGTCTGCTTGCTGCAAATCGCCATTCCAATTGTTCGCTGACGCGAGCAATGGATAGTCGCATAGTGTGCTGTGGTATTATAGGCTCTTGCCAATCAGCTGCCACTTTTGACATTGTAAAGCGCTTTTGGCCGTATGTAAAAAGCGACAGCAAGTACCGGACTTTACCTTTTATTATTACAGGCACTGGTTAACGGCGTCGGTGGCCTATACGTGACTACACTTACGCACGCGTCAACCAATAGTCAATGGGATAGCCCCGCTTGCCCATTGATCAGCGCGTCAAAAACTATGCATGTCAATTCAGTTCACTTCAGTTCACTTACGTTGCTGTGTACGCGCCTTAACGTAACGCATCAGGGACGCCGGCCGCAGCAACATGACATGACACGGTGCGACCCACCGGCAACTCTCATCAGCATATATACCACATCTCTCAACCGCTGGCACCACGACGATGACACCATGCAGGTACATCGATGTGTCCATAACCCATGTGCGCCAAGACCTGGACAAGCCATATGGATGCCGAATCCATCGGACGATATGTATAGGCTCGTAGCAACAGGGAGGAAGGGGGGAGGTTGGTCACTTGTGATCGAACCCCCCCCCCTTCCACCGCCGTCATGATGCGCAAATAACCCTTCCAATATTTTTTCCGATTTTCATACGGAAATGATGCTTTTCGACACTGTTTTTAAGGAAAATTAGCCTATGAAATCGGACACTAGATGATTGCCATTCGTATGGTGTCTTATAGATAAGGGGGATACATGATCTCAGTGCCTCCCCCTTCCTTACGGCTACGCCAGTGACATGGAGTGATAAAATGATTTAAGTGTACCATGCAGTATTGCTGCTGCAAAACTATGTGTCTGTCTTTAGGTTGCTGCTGCTGCTGCAGGATGAAGAATATGATGCGGCTGTAATGATGCCGAGACGTAATATCAGCCTGTCTTTGATGTCAGCACCATCATCTGACCGCATGTCGCCGCCGCGTGCAATTGCCTGCGATGCCCCGTGCTCTGACCTAATCACGCACCTAAACCACACCATCGATGTGGTAGCAATTCTATTGATAATATTTCATGATCCACAACTGCCGACGCTTTTAGTGTCCTCTTAATTCACGCACGCGTTTTTACTTTCCAATCTGTTTAGAGCACGAATTATTACACCGGTAAATTTAAGTATGCAACAAAATGGCCATCAAGGATAGCATCATATCCTTTAATCTTTATATCCGTAAATGCAAAAGCTGGTAGTAAAAATAGTGTCGGAATTTTTGATGAGCCAAATATATTGCAAATTTCTTGCTGACTGTGTTCATAAGATAAATACTATGACAATATGCGCGCTGTTTGACAGTTCGGTGTACAACAACATGGCGATGCCTGTATAGCGCCCGAAGAAGCCAATCTTGTCGATATAACTTCCGGTCCGACACACCCGGGCAACAAACAGTTTCCGGAAATGGAGGCCGCAGCCCATGCTCAGTGTCTCTCCGGTGTTTCGTATGACGGAAGTCAGTCGCGAAGATTATACGCAGCACGCCACGTTTGACCGTAATAAAAATAGCACAAATTATTGTCATTCGCCTGAAACAGCACAACACAACTTGTGTTACTGTATTGTAGTAATGTTAATACGCCCAGTACAGTATGCGTATAAAAACATACTGTGTTCCAAAAAAAAGTGGTACACCAAACTCGATCGATAACTTTGTCTATTCTCAAGAAATTTTCAACTTTTTCCACTGGCAGAATCTTTGGAAAATTTGTAATAAAACTACCATTTACAATCCCACCACACCAAAAATGTGTCGTTAAGTTACCTTGCGAAATAATGGTAGAACTGTGGTTGGAGGATGGTGTGAGGAAGCGGCCGCGTTTCTCGTCATTATGATAATAGACGAGCGATCTAGCGAGCGAGGCTGACGCGAGGCGAGAGACAGGACGTGCGGACCTTTCGACCTATAGGTCGACGACATTGAATAGGCGGGGTCACCATGCGACGACCGACCACACAAAGACAGACCGGCCAGCCAACCATGCAGCCACGGCGTCATCAGCACTTCCAGGCTTTAGCACTAGCCGTAGCCGCAACTACTAGCAGCTAGTCTGTCAATAATACTCCGTTTACACGAGGAAGCATACATAAAACACACACGAACTGAAGCACACTTAGAGCGGTCTTGATAACGGTACGTGTGCTTCATGTATGCTTTCTCGTATAAACAAGATATAAGCTACACCTATGGCATTGGCATGACAACTGTAGTTGAAGGCGTCGTGGGTTAAAGAAGTTAGAATGGGCAGAAATTTGGAATTTCCAACGGACAGCTGCAATTTTCCGACAAAGGACGTTATGGTTTTCAATGTTGTTACTAAATTTTACAAAAATGGGTAATTTTTTGCCCCAGTTGTATTTTTGAACGAAAATTTCCTACAACAGAAGAATTTTCTGACAGACTAAAATTTAAGGGGGGGGGGCAATAGCTCTAGTTTTCCCGCCTAGCATGCACAGTCTTCATCTAGACGTTTCCTTTTGTACTTTTCTCCTCACACATGGAACCAAAAGGAGGCATGACCCGCAAAATTCTGATTTTGGTTTGCTTAAAAAATTATACAACACAGACTATGTTAGGTTTTTAACTTAGGTTTTGTCGTTTATATGAGTGTCTATTTATTATTTATTTATTTATTGTGAAATTCGTATAAACTTTTGCTATTTATTTCAATTATCCATTTGTATGTAGGCTCACGACTCATGCAAACGTGATGCTGTTGTTACGTGTTTCCGTAAAAGCAGAAAACTGTTATGAATTTTTACTCAGAATGCAGTGCGTAAACCACGACTGCAGAGCCAGGCGGCCGATGCAGGGGAAGCCCCTGAATGGCTCCATGTCGGTTCACGCCTGACTCCACGTGTCCCCCGCTCGGTGACGTGTCGTACTTAAGTAGCGGTCGAGCTATTGGCATGGCTGTCGTCGTCTGTTTGACATGGAAGGTTTCGAGCTATAAGTGGCCGTCTCGGAAACGGCGAGAGATAGCCTAGGACCAAGGTTACTATTAATCACTAACACCAAGTGACATACGTTCTTTCAAATACGATAGAAATCATCGACATTCGATGACCTTCAAGGTCACTGACAACCAGTACGGTCGGCGATCTTAGCGACAGCTGGGCTTTTTGTCATGTCTTAATTTGTACAGATCTGCACTGCGGGCGTCGTCCGATGAAATGTATTGATGATGAGCACGCGGATGTCACTGCGAGCATCTCCTGTCATCGGCCATGCTGCTGCTGCTGTACAAAGAAACCGCAGCCGGTGTCACATTGAAATATCTCCCCATGAAAAATCCGCCCGGCGAGATATAATCACGGATTTTTTGGATATTTTTCTCTTTTATTAAAATATCGCCTGCCCCATAAAAGGTCTTCTTATTATAGGATAACTCCTCTCCCAGACAAGTCTCCCCGGCCGACAATTTACCGGTAAAATCCGTCCCGCTCGGGCGGCCGCCGGGCGGGGCGAATTTTTACCTGTAAATTGTCGGCCAGGGGAGTCTTTTCTAGGGGCCATCCTGTAATAGGACACCGACCAGCCTAAACAGCCATGCGCACCAAGTCGTGCATCCTCTGATCCGCTGGAAGGCGTGTTAATCCTGCAGCTAACTGCGCCGATAACGGAATTGCAAAGCAATATTCTGACTGCAGACCGCAACGAGACCATGCGGATCATCAGATAGCCTATTCCGGGCGATGTGTCGGCAGCATCGTGCAAGCTGCGTGCTTGGATTTGTACTAAAGCAATCATCGAAGAACAGTACAGTGGCAACTCAAACGGCGTGTTGGGTGCGATTTTATTGTAGCCCGCGGTTATATCGCTGAAATTACCGAAATCTGCTTACGTTAAACTAAATAATCGTGCACCTCAGAGTAGACCTCAGAAACGTTTTAGGAACTCGATCCTGCGATAAAAAGACTTCAAACAAACGAAATAATAGGCTATACATGTATGCATGTTAAATGGACTGTAAAGTGAAAAGTATTTTTTTTCTTTAAAATGTGCTCGGCCTACTGCTGGTATTCAGTTTTTCGCCAATGTTGTTGTTGCTGCTGCTGTTGTTGTTGATGATGATGCATGATGGTGATTAACAGGCAAATCATGCGTAGCAGTTTAACACAGCGTGACCGCGCAGTCGTACATAGGTCTGCGAGGCCACGAGGCAGGCGAGATGAGGCCGAGAGATGAGGCCACCGGGGCGCCGGCGGTGAGGCCACCGACGCAGTCAACTGTGACGACTGCTGGCTATGGCGCCATGGTTGGTTCACGTCGACGTGACTTCCATGCAGGTGACGTCACTGACGTTAGGCTACAGTCAGTCGAACGAACCTTGACCATTAACCACTGTGCACTGTGCAGATGCCATGCGAATTCACGCTAAAGATTATGCAAGAATATATGAAAATGACAAAACCAAGCACCCACGGAGTTTGGTAAAAGTCGGAATCGCTGATCGGTGGTGCTACCTGGAGAATTATGTTACCTTATTTTTTAAGTTAGAAGAAATTGCATGTTTTGGCTAGGGGTTCGACCCTAAAATCTCTTTCTTTGGGGGTCAGGGATTTTCATTTAACACAATGTGTTATTCGACTTTACAAGTGTAGGCCTACCTGCCAAGTGGCATTTAAATCCGTTGAACGCTTCACTTCAAGCAGGTTGCTCGAATGTATCAGACCGACAAACAGACAGACCACGATACTTTTGGTCGGCCTAGCCATTTTTTTCAGGTTTTAATCCAACTATATTGGCTGGCTTGGTGGTGTAACGGTAACGAGCGAGACTGGTGACCGAAAGGTCCCAGGATCGACTCCGAGTCGGGGCACTGTCAGGCAGACTTGTAACAAGTCCAGCAACAGCCATGTCCAAGTCCAAGTCCAAGTCCCTTATCCTCAAGTCCAAGTCCAAGTCCACCTTAAACGGGCAAGTCCAAGTCCAAGTCCAAGTCCAGTAGGAAAAAACAAACCTGCAAGCAGTTTTATCCCATTCCAATATTATTTCTCTTGCTGTTATTCAGTAAAACACTTTATGGTACACAAAAAAAGAACTAATCCTTAAATATTGTTAGCAATTTTAATTGATGACATTAATTTGGCCGTCCCTGATAATTTTACACAGTCCAACATCTAAACTTGTTCACACAATGTTGCATTTCAAAAACACCAGTTCAGACAGAAGTTTGTCGGACATTCTTGCTCTGTTCGGGCATAGAACAATGCCCCCATGGCTGAAAACCCTTTCCACCGGTGCACTTGAAGCCGGAATGGCAAATGTACGACGCACAGCTGGTATCAGTTTGTCATATGTGGCGTTGTTGCGAACCCAGAAGTCAACCGGCTCTGAGTCACATTCACCATCCATTGCACGTAAGTATTTGGCTAAAAGCTCGGCCACTGAAACATCAGTCGCAGTGTCACTGTGGTGTTCTCTGGTGTGCATGTAGTTTGCGAACAACTTCTGCCTCTTTGGTGGTGGTACATCAAAGGACTTGAAAAAGGACTTGCCGGCAGAGCCTCCAAGTCCAAGTCCAAGTCCATAGCTTTCAAGTGTAAGTCCAAGTCCGGCAAAAACGGACTTAAGTCCGGACTCGAGTCCAAGTCCGGACTCGAGTACTACAAGTCTGCTGTCATGTAACAACCCTGGGCAAGTTGTTCACAGACATGTGCCTCTGTTCACCCAGCAGTATAATTTGGTACCGGTGAAAGGGCGGTGACGCCCCAATGCTGGGAAGGTAACCGTGGGTCTGGCGTCGCACTGGCCATGTGTCATGGACTCAGTGGTTTATCCACCTGCGGGCTCAAACGCCTAAGAAAGGGAGATGAGCACCCCGCCTATGCTCCTGATGGGGCACGGCCAGGTTTGCTTTTTTTGATATTAGCTGCAACATAGAATGAGTTTAGACTGATATTTTATCCGCTCATCATTATCATTTATGACAGTGCGCGAGATGACAGAATTGGCGTGGTGTGTGGTCAATTTGCGCGTCTGCAGTCAAGCGTTAATGACTGGAGTCGCCTCTATAGTCACGGTCCACTAAGCACATGTCGTTTTGCTCTCAGATCCGACTTACTTGTTACATCACTTTTTCAGTCTTGCCCCACCGGGGCCGTATTTTAAGAGGAGGGCTAACGGGTTCACCCCCGCGAAATGCTATGAATTTTCTTCGGTTGATAAACCAACATAACACGCAAGTCTTCTGCTTTGCACGTGACATAAACGACTAAAATATGTTGCCTTGACATACGTTTTAAAAGCCAAAAATGTGTTTGCTGGCCAAGATCCTTAATACATCTAAATGTGAGGGAGAGAAAAAAGTGACGAGATAAGAAAAAAGGAAAAATAGGGAAAGGGACAGAAAGAAGAAAAAAGAAAAGAAATAGATCAAACTCCCGATCAAAAATTTTAGCTATACAGTTTTATATACGGTGCCAAACTGTGCATGGCTGATATGGCTAACCTGCAGACAATTAACCTACACTACACTCTAAAAAATCTTGTGTTTAAATAACTCAAACTTGTGTTCAGTGAAACACAACCCTTGTGTCATATATTAACAACACAAGCAGGTGTTATTCTTACACAACTTCTTGTGTTACAGTTTTCTTCACACAAGTTCTTGTGTTAAGTCTACACAACTACTTGTGTTACTGCTACATTTTCTTGTGTCGCCCATTGATACAAGCTACGTGTCTTAAGCAACAAAAATCCAGTGCTGCATCTTTAAAGCCAGCCTAGATTCAGAAATCTTGCCCTGTGATCAGGGCTAGCATATTTCGATGGCAAATTTTGCCAAATTCCATGGTGCTATTATCACGTTCACCATGCAATTAGTAAAATTAATTTCAAAGTAACAGCATTGTAACTTATTATTATTAAAATTTAATAAAGTAAAGTTGAGCCTACCGATATACACTAAACACTGAAATGGAAAAAATATTTTGTGGTATTCATATCTTTCATCTTTCACAAAAGAAGCATAAATGCAATGACCAGATTCATTATATTATAAACGATACAATTAAAAGTCAGCTAAAAAAACGTGAAATGAGATAAAATTCTGCACAAATGAACAATTTGGCATTTTCTGCTGCAAGAAGCAAATTTCGTGGTAAATGGTGATAATCTGTGTCGTGAAAAACTACCAGTCCTGGACATAATGTAAACTTGGTGTAAAATTTAATATACTCAAATTTGCTGGGCCCCCGAAAATTTTTCAGGTCAAAAATGTAAAAAAAAATAGATTTAATTCAATTTTTACAACAACTTTAGACTTTGACGATTTGATCATAAATATCACCGATATGGATCAAGATATCAACAAAATGATAACTGGTGGTCTGCTATCAGATTTGATAAAATACGAACTGCATTCGTTCAACTAACACAAAATAACAGCAATTTCATAAATGGGCTCAATCAACAAAACTAAAACCTGGCATATTCAAATCAATACTCATTTAAGAAAATAATACCGATTGGAAGATTTAAGCAACATAAAGCAAGTATATATGCAACGACCAGATGCATTATTTTATAATATGATAAAAATAACAGTCAGCCAAAAAACATAAAATCAGATATGAATTTAGCAAAATGAACAATTTTTCATTCTCTGCAGCAAAAAGCATATTTCGTGGCAAATAGTAACAAGAAATTTGAGCAAAGCTTACGAGACGCGCGAAAGCATATAGCATTTCCGGTTCAGTAGTTATAGCTGAAAATTGGAGTGTTCACGCTAAGTTAATATACAAATACCAAATTCTCTATCTGGATCACAAACGATAGTAGCGTGGCGCCAAGGTCTAACCTAGACCCTATCTCGTTCCACCCGTGTGACGGTCGGACGGACAGACGGAGAGACAGACAGACAGATGGATGGACAGAATTGCGATGGCTAAGATGCGATGAAAGCAGTAGCTGCTTTCGCGCGTAAAAATGAAATACAGCAAGTTATTGGCCAAAAATCACAAATTTTGCCCACCCGCCTCTTATTTAGCGCCCTCGTTCAGGGTGACCCCCTTCGAATTTATGGAAAAGCTTTACGATTCCTAATACTAGAGTCTTCCGGGCAGCCGACAGTGAAGATTTGGTAATCCTAGCTTGTACCGTTTTTTACTGATCCACCCGTGTGACAGACGGACAGACAGAATTGCGATGGTACATTCTGGCATACTTTATATTTCTGGCCGACAGCGGGGCCCACAAATGTTGCAGGTCCTGTGGTAACTTACCTCCTACCCCACTCTCAATGGGCCTGCTGATACAAATCAAGATAACAACAAGATGAGAACTGGTGGTCTGCTATTGAAGAAATGATAAAATATGGTACATTCAGTACACTAACAAAAAATAACAGCAATTTCATAACTGGTCAAATTAATACTGATTGAAGAAAATAATACTGATAAAAAAATAATGATGAGAAAAAACGAGCTGCCTAGCTGAAGAATAAATGGCTGGGTTCTTGACAGCTGACCATTCTCCTGACGTAGCTGCTGTAGAGCTTCATCCAGATCAACAGAATCCTACACATACAACCAGAACACAACAAGATGTGCAATACTGCACTCATACATATGCTACACCTAAGTGCCACATCATCAACAGTGAATGCAGAATTCCAAATAATCTACCACTAAATCAAACGGTGACGTCACAGTTTGTACCGGAAATTGACTCTGTCACGTGACCAGGCCACAGTCGCGACGCTTGGCGGTGATTATTTGCACTTCGGTGGCGCCGCACGCGGGCAAACAGGGAAATAATTACGCCACCAGGACTGCAGTAAAACACTGCACAGTTATCACCTGTAGGCCTATGTTTTCACGCAGCAGATCGACTATTTTCATGCACGAGTGTTTCCGGTGAAGTTGGTTTAGTTGATGTAACAGGAAATGAATGTCGCGTGTACTGTTGTTTGCTGACATGTTTGGCTCCGGTATGTTGACGCATTGTGCAAGTTGCAACTGCACGACTATTGACTATTTTCAGTGTTTTACAATTTATTTCCGATTTTCCGACTACAGGCTAAAATTTAGGAAGAAGGGGGGGACAATTGCTCGTGATTTTGCTTTGTACCACGACGTCATCACTGGTGGAGGAAAAATAAGTCGAAGAACTTGGAAGAAGTAGCAGAAAACGTCTGAAAGCGCCGCGCTGCCGCATGACTGGACGTAGAATATGAAGGATGTTTCTATCATCGTTGCTCGTCCTTCCGTCTGTTGCCCGTCCAATTCGCGACCTGCACGCGCCCGCCGCCGGTCACCGACCTTCTCGGCTCGGCCCCGCTCGGCTCTACTCGGCCTCACTCGGCTTCGTTCGGCTCGCACTCGGCTCGGCCCGGCTCGGTTGATGGGCGGCGGGTCGTCAATGGCGGTCGGGTCGGGTCGTATGGACGTAGTCAGCGTTTTGACAGGCGCCGACCTGACGGGTCAGGCAATCTTAATAGATCTTAGCGCTCCGAGGTCGCTGTCGCCGCACGCCGCCGGATTGGCAACGAACGGACGGACGGACGAACGAACGAACGTGTTTATGCTAAGAGCGACCGAACGACAACGTAAGCCTGCCGCTTCTGTTGCCTTCTGGGGCAGAATTTCCCCCTGAGTTCTATGGGCAGGTTGAAAGTCCCCCATATCGATGTTCCTTTCCCCTCTAACTGTTTCTCCTCCTTTCTCTCTTACGTTCTATTTTTTCCTTCTTCAGTTTTTGTTTTGGGGGCTTTTTTCTAAGTCCGGCTAAGATACACTGTAAAATATTGCTAATAGGGTCTTCAGATTTATCCTACCACTGTAAGCTTCTGTCTACGTGCTGTTTTCCGTTAATTTCGGGGGTTATTTGGGCCTGAAAAGTTCAAACCCATTTTGAAGCAATTAAGCAATAATTAAGAGAAGATTGAACTAAACGGTTTGAAGTAACTTGCATGTCCCTGACTCGTTGGTTGGTGATGTGTTTCCGTTTCTTATTTATTTATTTATTATTTCTTCGTACTGTTATCATTGAATGACGAATAAAGCTGAATATTTATGCCCTATTTTAGGCCCTAAATTGTACCAACTTTCTTTAAACAGCTGCAGCAGCTCCATAATCCGAAGATTCGATAGTCCAAAGGTTCGATAAAAGTCGAAGAGTTTTAGGGTTATTTCCTATACACTTCCACAGACGTTGAATCAGTCTCCACATTTGATTTAAACCAAGAGTAGGGTTAGAGTTAGGGTTAAAGTTATTGAAAATGCATGTTGCAGTATATGGGCATAGACTACACCTTCGGACTATCGAACTTTTGGATTATTTATAAATACACAATCGAACGGCTGGACCACTGGCATAGCCATAGGGGGGTGCACTGGGGGCAATTGCCCTTAAGAGGCAAATCAGTTACTAAAAATGATGTATAAATGCACCATAACGCTTCATTTTAGCCCCAAAATGAAAAAAAAATTTCTGAGAGGAGGCCCCTCCCCAGACATTTCCATGGGTGGGTAGGAAAACTCCTCCCCTGCAGATCTCACATCTCATGTGCCCGCCCTATATACATTCAGATCCTGACTAAGCCAGTGGTTTAGACCCCCTACATTTGTAACGAAGCATTTGTCCCTAGGTTTGTATCCCCTATATTTTATACCGTGCAGTTGCCGGGCTGTCACGGCTGCTGCTGCTATATGGTGTTGCTATGACGTATAGAGGGCAGCAGGCCCGCAGCAGCGACTTCGGCGCAACGTGATTTGCGCATCCTCTGACGTGATGTCACACGACGCTGTGCTATATGAGTTGACCCAATCCGCATTCATTGCACACCGCACAGGTCAATAGAGGCATAGCAGCGGCTAGATGTGCGCCGTGTCAACGCTATCGTTCAATTGATGATACGCCTTCGTTCGCTTCCAAGACCGACCAATCGACCCGAGCGCCATCGTTATAGCTGGCATGTTGCTCCCGACATGCATCCGTCATGTGATCTCTTAGCTCTAACCTCGTTATATTAGGCTACATAGGCAGTTTTCAAATAAAAACGCACCCGGTTTGCTTCTTTCTTAATGTAACTCAGGCGAAGGGCAGTCACCAAACGAATGAGAGAATCCGGACTGATCTAAAAGCGGTATGCGGCAGATCACTCGGTCGCCGGTCATGACGATGAAGCAGCCTTCGGCAATTGACTGACTGACATATGCTATATATAGCACACACGACCAGTGACGTCATGGCTGGTGATGGGACAGGACAGGGGGAGCTGCCCCACCTTAAATTTTGTGCTGTCGCGAGATTTTCAAATTTTCGTCCAAAGTGCAAAATTTGAGGGCTGCAAACCCGCATTTTTATAATATTTGGAACACAATTAAAATTTTAAGTACTTGTAACCTCCCCTGTCACAAGTTTAATTTTGTAGTGTATACATCGAAGCATTTCAACTTCCTGTCCTGCCTATCTTTAAACCAACGACGCCGCTGCGCACGGCCATGGCGGCACAACTACCAGGTCTATGAGGTGACGTCGATCTGGTATTCAGACGATCCGTGCACCTCGTTTAATACTGTATCACGACGATTTGTGCACACTTCCGATCTAATGCCGCCTTGTGAGAAATAGGCAAAAGCAGAAAATCTATTGCAGGCTTTTGCAACGTATGTGACTTGCTTCTCGTCACCGTTTTGACGCTGTTTGCAGGCCTGGTCAATTTACTTTGCACTGCTATAGGCCTAGTCGTCTGTTGGCTGCAAGAATTAGCGAATAAAACAGCACCCGTTCGTTGCGTTTGCTCTCCTGTCGTTTCCGGTTAGTGCACGAATCGTCCCGTAATCGTCGGCCTGGCCTGCCTTTGTGACGTCAGGACAACCGCATGACACCACAAACACAGCTTAATTGGGTGGTTTCTATTGTTCCTTGCGTGCAGACACTTCGGATGGACTGCAGTGTAAATTGAACGGTGGTCTCTAGATTTTCAGTATTCTCGTTAGCTGATAATCGGTTTCGATTAACGTCTATATCTTTTACATGTACTATACGAAAGAACCGCCACCCAAGGACCACCCAAAGTGTCCGTAACGCAATACCACCCAAGATGGCATACAATTAGTCTGTGTGCTCAGGTCAACTCAGCCTCCTATCCTCAGCGGGATGGAACATGAGCAGTAGTTATACGGCTGACGTGCGCGGTTAACTGTCGGTCATTGTCTGTATGATGCAGAGCCTGATTAATTCGAAGTACACTGTAGTATACAGCCTAACGTCTCACAGCGACTTAGGCGCTATACACCAAAACGTCGTAATGGAAGTTCTCCATGAGACGCACAATCATCTGCGTTAGATCCGCCCCTGACTCGACCGGTCTGCGACCAGTGGCGTAACAAGGAACTTGAGGACCTCTGTAGAGACAAAATACCCACGCGGGACTTTTTTCTTTCCTTTTCTATCCTTTCCTAGCTTTTATTACGTTTAGACGGCTTAATTTTTTTTACTTTTGTGCACTCATTTTATCGCTCATTGATGTTGTACCGCAGATTTTCAAATTGGCCATAAATTAATCCCGAACTTTGTGTGTAAATAAAACGTATTTTAAAAATTGCGTCACTGGAACTCCGTACTGGGTACTTCTGCACTCGGAGCTCTTGAACTTTGTTTAATATACTTAATTACTACGCCACTGTCTGCAGCGAACGTCTCTTGCAAGTTGCAATCTGATGCTGCTGCTGCTGCTGATGATGATGAGGATGACGATGACGCAAAATGCTGCAATAGATCCCCTCCAGTCAACACGTCATCATGCCACTTTCCTTCAAACCTGCAGCACACTCGCGTCACGCGTGTGAAATGTGTCTTTGAGTGTAATTTCATCTGCATGTCTTCAGTTCTTTCCTGATTGCTCGCACTTTCTCTCAATACATGATCCGTCCGTTAAAAGGTTTTAAGAATTTAAAGAAGGGGGGCAGACTGAAAGTCTTGGGACGTCCTACATCTACTGAAATTTTTTCTTAACTTATAAGCATAAATTGTGATGATTTAAAAAGCAAAGTTGTACAAATTTTCAGCGCCAAACTGACAGGGGGCATGGCTGGTTGGTCCCTAAGTACGCCATCTAGCGACCCATCAATACTTTATTGCAGTACGCAGTAATGTACGAGTGTCTTTAATGTCGTGACTGTGTTTGCATGGAACGACTTGAAGTAATTTGAGCAAAGCTCACGTGAAGCGCGACAGCGTCAGTGATGCCACCTGGGGAATCAGTGTACAGTGTTTGAATTGTAAAAAATTGCTGGTGGCGGTTAAATTTTTCGACTATCGGAATCTGACAAAAAATTGTGATGTAAATCATATGCTAGCAAAATGTCTCACTAAATTTAAAAGTAAAAGCGTTTAACATTGCTGTGTAATCGACAGACTGCTGAGCATAAGACTTGCGGCAAAACGCAATAGAGCAATGCATTGAGTGTGCAGAAAATGCGGCTTGGTTGCGGTGCGACGTAGTCGATCGGTCGGTGGTCGCTGTGAGATTGAGGTTCGCTGAAGCGCACACGTCGCGTCATCGTCGACGTCATCGTTCGTCCGCTCGACCAACCAGCAGGCCACATCATAAAGACCTCCGAGGCTCGGAGGCTTTGAGACAGTCGGGCCGGGCCGGGCCGGGAGGGAGGCCGTGCCGTCAGACGGTCGGTCAGAGCCCGGTCAAGCTTAAACGAGCGCCTCGAGCGCGAGTCCTCACCTTAACTCACCTCGACCCGATCGAGCCTCAATAGCTCCGCAGATCAGCAACTCATCCACCTCCGATTAGTCCTATCTCTTCACCACTCTCTCGCTCTTGCTTTCTCCCCCTGTCTCCGTTTCTGTCTTTCTATCGGTCAGTCTTTGTCTGCCGCTCCGGCTGAGGTATAAGACTATGAAGTAAAGCTTAAGGCGTGCGATAACCCGACCATACGCAGCGTCAGTGTAGCGTTCAATTGTATAGCAGTTCGTCGGCGATATGTCCGCAGTTTCATAATTTCATTAATTAACACTGTTTTGTCCAGTTCCCGTAAAGAGAATAAAGACAGCTCAGGGCTAAATCGGCCAATGGAAGGCCGAAAAAAGTCGCGGCTCAAAGAGCCAATAGCTGAAGCCAAAGGGTCTGGATTTTGGAGTAAGTCTTTTGAACACATGCGGTATCTTATAATCTTTGCTTTGGCATCGCCGTTGATGATGTTTTCCGTCGACGCGTCTTCTACTGCAGTAATTGAGATACTTCTTGCTCGCGATATGTGACCACGAACCACCGTTGGCCTCGAGCGGCATGCCGCAATATCATCATTCTACAAACACCAAACACGCAGATACAATAATGTCAATTTAAAATTGCTGCTAACGCGTGAGACAAACTTCTTATCTCACGAGCTTTGGGCGGATACGAGGCTTCCGCATCGTGCGGTGTGCCTGTATGTTTAGTCCATGCTGCTGCTTTCGCTATACTACATATTGTGTAGCTCTAGGTACACAGATGGATGGATAGGCTAAGTTGATCTGCATGGGTGGCTGATGGAGATTGTAAGAATAGACCTATACGGTCTGTCTCCTATACGTCTTCTTCGCCCTTACAACTTCTTGATGCTGTTGCTGCTGACGACGACGACGATGCCAATGAACTCGTTTTTATCGACTGAAAGCCGCCGACTCAAATGACGGTAGTAAAAACTTCCCTCACCATGCACTCAGCAGACGGACGACATAAAGGCGACACAGTGACACGACGCTATGATGACATGGCGAAATCAAAGCAAAGTGCATGGCGAATGTGGCGCCACCCCCTGTAGTGATGCACGGACTCGGAAATCAAAGACTCGTCGTCCGCTTGTTCGTTGTCGTGATAACTCGAGTCGATTCGCGAGTTGAGCGAAAATTCCTGCGTGCGGAAGTTGTTGCGCGCCGTGCATTATCTGTTGATCGTCTTACAGTTGATATAGTTGACAATGTGTGGTGTGTCTATAGTGTGCTCATATATCGATCAGTGTTGTCCAGAGAGCACTTGACGCGGCGGCACTACCGCTGTGACGTGCTCGCATGTTATATTAGACTATACGCCGATTGTGTGACGTTTTATACGTACTCCATTCAAACGGTTTCCAGATGTTCTACATTATCACGGCAGAACGATATAGACGGGACATGTGAGGTGGCGCGTCAATGTTAAATATATGGCGCAGACTATAACTATTAATTTTTCTTTTGTCTTTCTGTCCAACATTACCATTACTCGTGCACGGGTGACTGCCGTAACAAACTGCTGATGACGTCTACGAAATTTATGTAATTTGTTAGACAACATAGAGCAATTACGACTTAGTCTATGCAGTCAAGCGTGACTTACCACGTTTGCGCTTTGCCCTCCACATCGTCTGGACACAGTATGCATACATCCAGACATAGCTTGAATAGTTTATGTAGAACGTCACGCAATCGTAGGCTAGTGATTGCGATACTCCGGTTAAGACATGAGAATGATGAGACGACCAAACGCCGGCTAATGGCAGGACATTATCGCTGCAACAGTCAAACGAGTAAGATGCACAGCTTGTGATGAACGGAGACACACTGACGCCCAGAACCTTGCAGCAATAGGACGTGTTGGTATTTGGCTAGTAATGGCGGACAATGTCGAAGTAAAGATATGGCAGAGCTGGTAAGTAAGTAATTAAGTAAATTTAATTTATAAAGCGCACAATGTCAGCGATAAACTCACTAAATCTGAGGCGCTGAGGTAAGGAGTGAGGCGGGCCACTAAACATGGCTAGACGTTGAAAAATAAAATGTTTTGAGTTTACGACGGAAGGAAGCTAATGAACAGCTATTGCGGATGTCAAAAGGAAGAGAGTTCCAAATAGTAGGGGCAGCTACAGAAAAACTTCTAGAGCTAAAACATGTACGGACACGAGGCACAGACAACAGATTAGTGTCAGATGATCTTGAATTGGATGCGCTGGTAGGCAGAGTTGTTGACCGGAACGACCACCTAGCACCCCAGCCATACTCTATGGATGCTGCGTGAGACATATACGCGGTGCCTGTAAGACATGACTTAACAGCGGTATGCTTTGGTACTTGGCTGGCAGGGATGTGATAAAATATGTATACAGTGTCACTAAACAATGTGCGTTAAATATAACATTCTGCGCCATTTTGCCGATTTTTTGTGCATTATCAGTGCATGCTTGCAAGATTGCTGTTATTTAGCCTTTCTCATAGGCCGCATTACGACTCTTGCCCGTCCGTCCGTTCCTCCGTTAGTCCGTCTGTTTCGCACGAAATCCTGACTCGAAAACGAAAAGGCGTAAAGAACCCAAATTAGTGTAAACGTTCCAACTCTCAGGGCATCACAGGAATAACCAGTGTGCCAATTTTTAGTACGAAAAACTTACGAGTTAGGATAAAGGTTGCTCATCGGTGGACGGCGGCATAATAATGTCGGCACTGAACAGTCATATTTCTACACAGCGAACGACGCGTCACAGCTCATTAATTCCAACCTATCATCAGATCTGTGCCATACGCGATTTTCAGATAAGAATATCCCGCATGAGCCCTCCTTGTCGATATACATGAATATCACAGTCACCCCATCAGGGCCACCACGCCATCTATACCGAGCTAGTCAGAGGTGAGCTGCGCTGGCGTATAGTACTCAGCTTGTCCGCTGTGCGGCGTGGCGTCGATTAGCAACTGTCGGTCGGCCGCCATATTGCACTTGGAGTGGATTTGTTGATTGCTAGGAGCGAGCATGCGCACTGCAGGGCTTCCGCGCGGGCATTATGCTGAAATCATTGCCCGCTGATCGTTGTCGTCGGACACACGTTGTGAGTTTGTGGGTGATGACGATGCGTGATGTAATAAATATATGATGAATGTCTCTCTGATCTGCATGGGTGATAGGCATATACGTGTGCTCATCTGTTGATAGCCTACAAGAGGCTTTCACGGGTCGGCAACAGAGCCATTTTCACCCATTATGACATCGTCAAATCCTACGCCGAAAAATGTGCATGCCGCCAGCTTCGTTCCTGTAGGCCTACAACCAACGTAACATCCTCTTGGCATGAGAACGCGGACCCAGTTCGGAAAGCGCGCCTTCTTCGTCTGTGGTCCAAAGCTTTCAAGACAAAAATTAAATAATAACTTAGAATCTAATCTGTTTCCGCAATTTATGATCTTGATACTGCAATACACTGTAGGTCTGACTGCAGTTGCGGCACTGAATAGGATTATCATTTAGGTCCCGACTGCGGTTATATACCATCACGCCTAGTCAAATACGAGTATAGTTGCATTTCGTGATTTGTGTCGGCAACTTTCGCCGAAACTTCATGGTTTTTTCATGATTTGTCACCGTTTGCGTCCGCGACATTCATGATTTGTGTTTACGTGACCCACGTGACTACGCTAACGTACGAGTCAACAAATGACCTCCAGTGGGCTCGACCTGTTTGCTCATTGGTCAGTTTGTCAAAAACTAAACCGTGACAGTTCAGTTCAGTTATGTCGCTCTGTACAGAGTATAGGCCCTACACGCCTTAAGTTAAAAGAGTTGGTAGGAGGGGAATAGTCTAAGCTTAAGCCAGCCAAGTTTCATATCGGCTACTGACGTTAAAGTAGGCCTAGTTTCTGTAAATTTCGTCGCATACCACAGATTTGAACTTTAGAATGTTGAATCAATGTTCACTCGCCTAATTCGTCGAAAACAAACGCTATTATAGAGTGTTGCTGTTGTTGCTGCGGTTGGCTGTGGCTTCAAATAATTTACAGCCGATGTCAATGCGAACTACTAGCAGGCGACGATGGTGCCGCCGCCTGGCGAAAGAGTCACAAGTGCAGGCAGCTTTTGATATTGGCCGCCAGGACGCTGCCGTCCTACTTGCAATAGCCTATGACTGTATTGCGTTTGAAGTTCGGAACAATAACGAAACGACAATATCCTCCATTGCCCCAGACTCCCAGCTGCGAATCCATGGGAACCACGATAGGGGCGATTGCCCCGTCTACTAAGCGACGTTCATAAATAATAAAAAATTACTTTGTCTGCACTTAGTCTTGTTCCGAATAAAACATTATAAAAAAAATCTAGACCTATATGCATGATCGTGACAAAAATGTTATATACTTAACCTTTTCGACAGGTAATTTTTTCTTGGGAGGGGGCTAGGGTTAAGCCTGTTTAGTGTTCAGCGATCTTAACTAATATACCCTGGATCCTCCACAAAATACTCCTGTGCTTTATTCGTAAAAAAGACGTGGCTTTCCTGTCTTCTTCTTCTTCTTGTTGTTGTTCTTCTTTTTTTCCATAGGCCTAATGTAGAGATCCTCTGCGAGTAATGTCGGCCAAGCTTCGAGGCGCAGAAATCGAAAGCCGAAAATATCTATCCCACTATCGAGGTGAAGCAACGAGAATGGGCAATGGGAGATTTTCCCCAGCCGACAGGGGGTCTGGGTGAGCGTCGTAAGCTCCCCTAGCAAGATCCAGAACGGAGCTCTGTCCGAAGACAAGTTTTGGTGTATTTTCAGTTTGAGAAACGCATCTCGTGACGAAATCAATCGCACATATAGCAGCGCAGCCGCAGCGTACCGCCATTGTGACAACACGAAGTTAAGAACTGTGCCGTTACAGCGTATACCGCCTCAAAAATAAGTGCCAGTACGCCGTGCAATAACATGAAGCGAGTGAAACACGCAGTTTAAAGACGTAGGCGTAAGCGAAAAGTATAGATCTATACACATGAGCATGTCTAATGTTTAGTTTTTCCAAAGACGGGAAAATGTCCAAAACAGTGTATAGGTTTCAAGTTTTTAAAAAGCTGAGAAACATAGGTTTTTAAAAATTTTAAAAACTTAAGAATGTCATAATGTAAATTTTAATAGTTTTTAATTAATATAAAAATTTTTATTTCTCATCACTGGTAGCAAGTTAACAACAAAATGATTTAAAATATAAATATAAATATAATTATACAATAATATTTATATATGTCTACATCAATCACAATTGTTGTGCAATAATACAGATGGTATTAAATTTCATATTTCAGTTGTGATTTTTTGAGTTTGTACGTCGTCAATTCAGTCGATTTGACGACGGCGGACAACGCTTAAAATAATCATGCCCATGCAATTTGGCCAGCGGCATTTTTAAATACAAGTATAAAGAGAAACACTGCATGACTTCTCTCCATTTCTTTGCATTTTTTGTCAAAAAATAACTAAATAAAGTCATGCCTTTGAAGACACCTAATATTTATTTGACAGCCGTATCGTGTTATCACAATGGCTTAGCGGCTATTGATGCGGCAATCGGATAAATATCAGCTGTTACCCTGGCCGGCTATTTATCCGGCCGCCGGCTTGGATGCCTTAGCCGGTATACGTACGAGCACCTTTTTGGGTACTCGTCGTATACCGCTAGCGATTGGGAATGAAATGAATCGTAATTGAAGCTAATAGCAGATCGAAAACGAGGCTAAGCCTTAATTTTGTTTTGACAGAAAAAATAGCCGACAGGCTATATATACGGCTGCCAGACGAATAGTCACCGCGTTATTTGAAAATGACAGTGCTTTGAATTGTTCACTTCTTCAAGCTAATATGAATTTTTCAGTCGACATTAAACCGCCATCTGCACTATGCATGCGTCAGAGATGAACCCGAGACAAATCGTCTACAAACGTGCTCAAGCTCCATTTTCAGCTTATTTTGCTGTTATCGCTCTAACCAATGTTTATGCTTAAAAAGTGCTCGAGTGCACATTTTGTTTGTATTTTTCATATTTTTCACCAAAAAACACGTCAGACTATAGTAACAATGGCACTTGACATTCAGATTTAAGGTTGCAATACAAAGATGGCAATATACGTAGGCCTAAGCGATGTCTTAAGAACAAGATTATTAATGTATATATATATATATATATATAT